>Ga0209565_1000474_pt1 | contig 29679 bp, 33 predicted proteins | sample Araplaol_mTSA_r2_2_FD_184283 | JGI IMG/M metagenome (GOLD analysis project Ga0209565, IMG submission 184283) | Arabidopsis root microbial communities from North Carolina, USA - plate scrape MF_Col_mTSA_r2 (SPAdes) (version 3) | ecosystem: Host-associated > Plants > Roots > Endosphere | place... | reverse complement strand
CAGGGCGCGCTGCTGCTCGCCGCTGTGCTGGTGGGCCTGGTTGAAGAACGGTTTCACCTGCGGGAAGTCGGTGAACAGGGTCTGGTAGAAGTGGCGGGTCAGTGCTTCGCCGCCTTGCTCCAGGATCGGGACGGTGGCGGTAACGATGGCACGGTGTTCTGCGGACAGCATGGGTGTGACTCCTTCTCGGCTAAACATGCACCCATAATACATGTTTACCTTAAACTGCGTCAATAAAGATGCGGATCAAATGCGCATTTTCTGGAGGATCACGGTTTTCTCGCCGCCCTTGCCCTTCGGCCCCGGCAAAATATCGGCCAACGTCATGCCGTCCAATACATGCAGAAAGGCTTCGGTCGCCTCGCCTAGCTTGCGCTTCAGGGCGCAGTCGCGCAGGAAGGCGCAGTGGCCAGGTTCGGCCTCGAAGCATTCGGCGATGTAGAAATCCGATTCGCTGTCGCGCACCACTTCGCCGATGTTGATATCTTCCGGTTCGCGGTTCAGGCGCAAGCCGCCATGCCGCCCCCGCACGGTTTCCACCAGGCCGCTGGCGCCCAACTGGTGGATCACCTTGGTCAGGTGGTTTTTCGAGATGTCATGCAGGTCGGCGATCTCCTGGATCGTGACCAGCTTGTCGCGGTTCATGCCGAGGTACATCAGCGAACGCAGGGTGTAGTCGGTGAAAGATGTCAGTCTCATAATCTACGTCACGTAAAGATGCATTCAGAATATTGCTTTACCCGAAGGCGTAATGTAGCATTCATTATACATCTTAAGAACATGAGGCCAGCCATGCGCAGCATCCATATTCCCACCGAACCCACGCCCGCCGGACAACCGCATCCCTTGCTGCGCCTGGGCTTCCGCCCCTTCTACCTGCTGGCGGCCGCACTGGCGGCACTGTCGGTGCCACTGTGGCTGGCCGCCTACAAGGGCATGCTGCCAGCCCTGCCCGCTGCCAATATGCTGTGGCATATGCATGAAATGGTGTTCGGCTTTGGCGGCGCGGTGATCGTCGGCTTCCTGTTTACCGCCGGCCGCAACTGGACCAACCTGCAGACGCCGGCCGGCGGCCAGCTTGCGGCACTGGCCTTACTGTGGATCGCGGGCCGCGTGGCGATGCTGTTGGCGCCCGGGGTGTCGGCCCTGGTCGTGGATGGGTTCTTTCTGCCGCTGTGCGCCATGGCGTTCGGCCGCGTGCTGTACCAGGCGCAGAGCAAGCGCAATTACCCAATTTGCGGCATCCTGGCCTTGCTGTCGGTGGCCAACCTGGTGTTCCACGCGGCAGCCAATGGCTGGATTTCGCTGTCGGCGCTGACTCCCGTGCATGGCGCGATCCTGATGATCACCGTGCTGGAAGCGGTGATTGGCGGCCGCGTGATCCCGATGTTCACCCGTAATGGCGCGCCGGGCAGCCAGCCGGTAACCGTGGCATGGCGCGAGAAGACCAGCATTGCCCTGCTGTTGGCAACTGCGCTGGCCTGGGTAAGCGGCTTGCCCGGCTTGGTGGTGGCACCGGTGGCATTCGCGGCGGCGGCTGTCAATGCTGTTCGGCTGGTCGGCTGGGCGCCGTTTGCCACCGTGCGCGTACCTTTGCTGTGGATCCTGCACCTGGCCTATGCCTGGATCGTGGCCGGCCTGGTCCTGCTGGGATTTGCGGCGCTGGGCATCGGCTCTTCCAGCAGCGCCTTCCATGCGCTGGCGGTAGGCGGCATGTCGGGCCTGATCCTCGGCATGATCACCCGCACCGCCCTGGGTCACACGGGCCGCATGCTGCGCGCCGGCCGCGCTGAAAGCGCCATGTATCTTTTACTGCAAGCTGGCGCTGTGGCCCGTTTGTGTGCCAATATAGTTCCCGCTGGAATTCGTGACTTCCTGTTACCGGGCTCGGCCCTGGCCTGGTCGCTCGCCTTCCTTCTCTACCTGTTCGTGTATGCGCCTTACTTAAGCCAGGCCCGCATCGACGGGCGGGAAGGTTAAATGTGGATACCGTTACCATACTGCTGTCTTCATTCATACTCTCGGTTACCGGCCTGCTGGTGTTCATCTGGTCGTTGCGGCACCGCTTGTTCACTCCCACCTCAGCGGCTGCCAATGTGATTTTCTCGCCGGGCGAGATCGGCCACGGTGAGGAACCGGCGGCCAGCCCGGAGCAGCGCGCCGGACTGGCGCTGCCGGTAGACGGACAGGAGCGGCGCACGACCAGTGCCGCCGAGCAGGCCGCCATGCAGCAAGAGCTGGCGGAACGCGTGGAGGCGGACCGCTCCAGCGCCTTTGTCACTTTCGTTTTCCTTTCCTGCTCCGTGGTGTGGCTGCTGGTCGCAACGGCCGCAGGATTGACCAGTTCCATCAAGCTGCACGAGCCGGACTGGCTGGTGCAGTATCCCTGGCTGACGTTCGGCCGCATCCGCACCATCCACCTCAACGCAGTCGCCTATGGCTGGGCGCCGATGGCGGCGCTGGGCATCGCGATCTGGCTGCTTCCGCGCCTGCTGAAGACCCACCTGGTCGGCGGGCGTTTCGCCATTTTCGGCGCCATGCTGTGGAACGCGGGCCTGATTGCTGGCCTGGGCTGCATTGCGGCCGGCATCAGCGATGGCCTGGAGTGGCTGGAAATCCCATGGCAAGTGGACCTGCTGCTGGTTGCCGGCGGCGCCCTGGTCGGCCTGCCGCTGGTGCACACCCTGCAAAGCCGGAAGGTGCACCACCTGTACGTGTCGATCTGGTATATGGGTGCGGCCTTGTTCTGGTTCCCTATCCTGTTCCTGATCGGGAACCTGCCGGCGCTGCACTTCGGCGTGCAGCAGGCGGCAATGAACTGGTGGTTCGGACATAACGTGCTTGGACTGTTCTACACGCCGATGGCGGTGGCCTCGGTGTATTACTTCCTGCCCAAGATCATCGGGCGGCCGGTGCAGTCGTACAACCTGTCGCTGCTGGGCTTCTGGACGCTTGCCTTCTTTTATGGCCAGGTTGGCGGGCATCACCTGATCGGCGGCCCGGTGCCGGGCTGGCTGATCACGCTTTCCATCGTGCAGAGCGTGATGATGGTGATCCCGGTGATTTCGTTCTCCATCAACCAGCACATGACCATGCGCGGGCATTTCTCCAAGCTGCTGTACTCGCCGACGCTGCGCTTCATCGTCCTGGGCGGCATGATGTATACCCTCAGTTCGATCCAGGGTTCGATCGAGGCGCTGCGCAGCGTGAATACGGTGGCGCATTTCACCCATTTCACAGTGGCGCACGCCCACCTTGGGCTGTACGGCTTCTTCTCGATGGTCATGTTCGGCGCCATCTACTTTGTCATGCCGCGCGTGATGGCCTGGGAGTGGCCTTATCCCAAGCTGATTGCCTTGCATTTCTGGCTGGTGGTGATCGGCTTCGGGATCTACTTCGTCGGGCTGTCGATTGGCGGCTGGCTGCAAGGGCTGGCAATGCTGGATGCGGGACGTCCGTTCATGGACTCGGTCAACGTGACCGTTCCGTGGCTGAAGAGCCGCACGGTTGGCGGCGCGATCATGACCATCGGCCACCTGGTCTTCGCCTGGCATTTCGCCGCCATGGCCCTGCGCTATGGTCCGCGCCGCGTCGGGGCTGCGCTGCTGCACACCCGCAGCGCCCCGCCTGCGCCGGCCAGCAACCTCGCGGGAGCCTGACATGCAAGACGAATTCAAACTCCTGGGCGGCGCGATGGTGACGCTGGCCCTTGCCACCTCTGCACTGGTGATCGTGCCGCACGTGCAATTGCGCGCTGGCGAAGCGCCGGCCGGGCTCAAGCCCTATACCGCGCAGCAGTTGCGAGGGCGCGAAGTGTACATCAGGAACGGCTGCGTGTATTGCCATTCGCAGCAGCCGCGCGACAAGGCGCAGGCGCCGGACGACCAGCGCGGCTGGGGGCGCGCCTCGGTCGCAGCGGACTACCATTACGATACGCCGCACCTGCTGGGCACCATGCGTACCGGGCCGGACCTGTTCAACATCGGTGCGCGCCAGCCGAGCGCCGACTGGCACCTGGGACATATGTTCCAGCCCCGCGCTTACGTGCCGGGATCGATCATGCCCTCCTACCCTTACCTGTTCGATTACAAGGAGGCAGCGGAACCGGGCGACCGCGTGGTGAACCTGCCGCCGGGCTTCAAGCCTGTGGGCAAAATCGTGGTGGCCAAGCCGGAAGTACTGGACCTGGTGGCCTACCTGCAGTCGCTCGATCATACCTACCCCGTGCTGCCTGCACCGCAGGCGAAGAAGGAAGGAGCGCCAAATGCCGCAAAATAAATTTGGCGCACAGCAGCGCGAGAATCCCGACCCGACCGAGAAAGACAGTCCGATTCCCTGGTATGTGCTGCTTGGCGTCGGCATCGCGCTGGCCTGGGCAATCAGTTATATCCTCACCGTCAGGGACGATGATCCGGCGCTTGGCGACAGGCGCACCATTTCGACCTTGCAGGCCAAGGCCAGCGGTGCGGCCGGCGCTGGCGGCGCCGTCGACGGGGCGCAGGTGTATGCGGCGCAGTGCGTGGCTTGCCACCAGGCGACGGGGGCCGGCTTGCCGGGCGTATTTCCGCCGCTGGCAGGTTCCGAATGGGTGACCGGTGCGGAGAACGTTGCGGCGGCAATCCTGCTGCATGGCGTGACCGGCAAGCTGACCGTCAAAGGTTCGGCATATAACGGACAGATGCCTTCGTTCAAAGATAAATTGAGCGATGCGGAGATCGCGGCGGTACTGAGCCATATCCGCAGCAGTTTCGGCAATAGCGCTGCCAAGGTGGGGCCTGATGCAGTCAAGGCCGCCCGTGATGCAACGGCCGCGCGCAAGGATCCGTTCAATGGAGATGATGATCTCGCCAAGCTTGCCAAGCCAGCCAACTAAAGGGGACCTGATCCGCACGCTGGTGCTCATCGCCAGCATGGCGGCGCTAGCCGGCGTGGCATTATGGCAGGCCACCATGGGGTTCCGGGTGGTCTCGACTGAAGAGGGGCGGCGCCTGGCGATTGCAGAGGCACCGCTGGCCCTGCCCCAGGTTGAAGTTGCGCTACCCGGTGCCGCAACGATGGCGCCGCGGGCGCTGCCGGCACTATTGGCCGCCGATAAGCGCCCCGCAATCCTCACCTTCTTTTACGCGCGCTGCAACGCGGTGTGCTCTGTCCAAGGCACCGAACTGCAGCAGATGCAGCGTGAAATCCAAGCCCGCGGCTTGCAGCGCAAACTGCGGCTGTTGACGATTTCGTTCGACCCACGCGATTCACTGGACGACCTGGCGCACTATGCGTCACGCATGCGTGCCGATGCGGCAGTCTGGCAGTTCGCGGCGGTACCGGATTCGGCACAGCGCCAGTCCTTGCTGGAGAAAGTCGGGATCGTCGTGCTGCCGGCGGAAATGGAGGAATTCCAGCACAACGCCGCCTTCCACATCGTGACGCCGGATGGACGCCTGGCGCAGGTGGTCGATTACGAACAGCCGGAAGCTGCTTTGGCTGCAGCGCTGGAGCTGGCGCGATGAACGGGGCGCGGCGCGGCGCCGGAGGATTCGCCCTGTCGGCGGCGGCCCTGCTGCTGGCAGCGCTGCTGCTGCGCCGGCCGCTGGAGGCTTCCATGGCGCTGCATATGGTGGTCCAGCTTCCGATGATCGCCGTCGGCGGCGCCTTGGCCGGCCTTGCTGTCGCCCGCAACGCACCGCAGTTGGCCGGCGCGGCGGCGCGATGGGATGCGCACGGCATGGCAGGCCTGGCCTGGCTGCTGCTGGCCAGCGCCTACTGGATGGTGCCGCGGGCGCTGGAACAGTCGCTCACGCTGCCGCTGGCCGAAGCGGCCAAGTTCGCCAGCCTGTTCCTGCTTGGCTTCCTGCTGCCGGGTTCCCTCACCCGTGCGCCGACCGTGATCCAGCTTTTCTTCCTCGGGAACTTTTGCGCCATGATGGCGATCGCCGGCATGCTGTACCAGGACATGCCGCAGCGCCTGTGCAACGCCTACAGCCTGGACGACCAGGTGGTCACCGGCGTCGGGCTGGTCGTGGCATCGATCGGCATTGCCGCCGCCTGGTGCGTGTGGCAACTGCCCGCCATTGCAAACCAGGCAACGGAGCGGGCCTAGTTATTTGCGAGCCAGCGGATTCGGGGTTGGCTCGGCCACCTTGTGCAGCACGTTGCGGTCGACGTGGTGGAACGGTTCCGATTCCTTGCCGCGCAAGAGCATGACGGTGTCTTCCTCGTAACCCCAGGTGCCGTCGTCGTTGATGGTCACTTTGATGCGGTACTCGGTGGTCTTGAAGCCGAATTCCAGGAAGGGATTCGAGCAGATTCCATAGGTATTCTGCTCGCGTTGCGCCACCAGCTCGAAGGTCTTCGCATCCGGCGCCGCGGTGCCCGATGCCATGGCGATCTGGCCGCGCGGGATGGCCAAGGTCTGGATCACGGTATTGGTGGCAGGCTCCCACAGCCAGTAGCCCACCTGCTCGTGGTAGGTCTTGACGTTGTCAGGCTTGTTGACGATCAGGACGTAGCGCAATCCATAGAACAGTTGCGGGCCGTTGGTGACCGGGTCGATCGGCTGCAGTTCGATACGCTCGACATAGGCCTGCTTGCGCGGGCCGTCCGCCTTCGGCTTGATATCGAGGCCGCGCTGACCTTCCCAGATGCCGGCCATCGCGGCCAGTGGGCCGAGGTTGGCCAGCGTGTCCATGTCGATGCTGGAAGGTTCGGTGTAGATGTCGTTGCTGTACTCGCTCATTTAATGCTTGCTCGTTTGTCAGGGAGCAAGCATTGTAACCTCGTCACCGGTTTCTTCGCCGAGCAGCATAGCCGTGATTTGCTGCGGCGGCACCGGACGGCTGAACAGGTAGCCCTGCATCTCATCGCAGCCATGCTGTTGCAGGAAGCTGCGCTGCTGTTCCGTCTCCACGCCTTCCGCGATCACGCGCATGTCGAGCTGGTGCGACAGCGAGATGATGGCGCAGGTAATCGCCTGGTCGTCCGGATTAGCCACCAGGTCGCGCACGAAGCTCTGGTCGATCTTCAGGCGGCTGATCGGGAAGGATTTCAGCGCAGCCAGGCTCGAATAGCCGGTGCCGAAATCGTCGATCGCCAGCGTAATGCCCATCGCTTCCAGTTGGCGCATCTTGGCCACCGACTGCGCGGTGTCGCGCATGATCATGCTTTCCGTGACTTCCAGCTCGAGCCATCGCGGGTCCAGGCCGCTCCACTCCAGGGCCGCGGCAACGCGTTCGACCAGGCGCGGATCGTCGAACTGGCGCGCCGACACGTTGACCGACACCACCAGCGGCGGCAGGCCGGCGTCCTGCCAGGCGCAGGCCTGGCGGCAAGCTTCGCGCAATGCCCATTCGCCGATCGGGATGATCAGTCCATGCTCTTCCGCCAGCGGGATGAACTGGGCCGGCGACACCGCCCCGCGCTGCGGATGCTGCCAGCGCAGCAGCGCTTCGACGCCGAACATGCGGCCTGACTCCAGGTTCACCTTGGGCTGGTAGGCCAGCGACAGCTGCTGCTCTTCCAGCGCCTTGCGCAGGCCTTCGGTCAGCGCCAGCCGCTCTTCCAGGCCGGCATTCATCTCGCGGGTATAGAACTGGCAGTTGTTCTTGCCGCTGTCCTTGGCGCGGTACATGGCAGCGTCGGCGTGCATCATCAGGGTGGCGGCATCGCGGCCATCGCGTGGATAGACCGCGACACCGATCGAGCAGCTCACCTGCATTTTCTGCCCTTCCAGCATGATCGGCTGCACAACCGATTCCAGGATCTTGTTCAGCAGCGGCACCAGCACCTGCGGATTTTCGTTCACATGCGGCAGCACCAGCACGAACTCGTCGCCGCCGAAACGGCCCACGGTGTCTTCGCGCCGCACGCAGCCCACCATGCGGCCTGCCACTTCCTTCAACAGCTCGTCGCCGGCGTTGTGGCCCAGCGTGTCGTTCACCAGCTTGAAGCTGTCGAGGTCGATGAAGGCCACCAGCACCGATTCGCTGTTGCGCTCCGCGTGTGCGATCGATTGCTCCAGGCGATCGCAAATCAGGCTGCGGTTCGGCAGGCCGGTCAGGGTATCGTGGTGGGCCATGTGGTAGATACGCTCTTCGGCGCGCTTGCGCTCGGAGATATCGCGTGCAATCGCCACCACCCCGCCCTCGACGCCTACCACCTGCCAGTGCAGCCATTCCGCATGCAGCTGCGGGACCATGTTCGGACCCTCTTCCTGATAGACGCCGCCGTTCCGGGTCACCTGCGCCAGGCGCTCGAACATGCCGTTCTGGCGCGCCGACGGCATCCAGCCGCACAGCGTTTGCGCACGCAGTTCATTGCGGGTACGTCCCGTCAGTTGCTCGGCGCGTGAATTGACCGCGGCGAACTTGAAGTCTTCGACGGCGCCATCCTTGCCGCGGATAGCGCGCAGCACGAAGAAGGCGTCCATATTCGATTCGGATGCGGCGGCGTAGGTTTCCTGCGCACGGCGGATGCGGCGGCGCGCCTTGGCACCCTGCCAGACGCAGGCCCAGACCAGGGCAGCCAGCAGGATCAGCACCGCGCTGGCCACGCCGGCTTCCCACAGCAGCTGGCGGCGCTGGGCGATAAACCCCGCCATCTGTTCCTGCTCCGCCAGGCCGACCATGGCGCTCAGGCGCAGGCCGGCCAGCTGGCGCACTGCCGTGTAACGCTTGAGGCCATCGAGCTTGCTGGCGACGGGCACGCCGCGGCGCGCCTGCAGCGCAGCCAGGTCGAGCTGCTGGCCGAAGGACTGCCTGTCGCCGATGCGCAGGGCGCGCACGACGCCGTCGTCGCCGACCAGGCCAAGCATCCCGTGCTCGCCCAGGCGGCTGCGTTCATAGCCGCTGGTGAAGTACGCCGGATCGACTTCCACAATCACCACGCCGGCAAACTCGCCCTGCTTGTCGTCCAGCCGGCGCGTGAAATGCAGATGGAAATCCTGGTTCGCCTCGTCGCGCATCGCCTGGGCGATGAAGGTATAGCTGCTGCGGTGTTGCTGGTGGAAGCGGAAATACTCCTGCTGCGCGACATTGATCGGGCGCGCTGCCGGATTGCTGGCCACCGTGTTGCCCTCGGCGTCGACGATGCTGACGATGAACACCAGGCCCGACGGCAGCAGGCCGTGCGCCTGCAACTCCGGCAAGGCGCCAAGCGCACCATGGCTCTCGGCGCTGTACTTCAGCACCTGCAAGGTTTGTTCGATGCCGTTGATACTGCGTGCGACCTGCGCTTCGTAGGTGGCAATCAGTTCGCTGGCCGATTCGGCTGCCAGTTCGCGCGAGGCGGCGCCTTCGCTGTCGATGAAATGCAGCGTGGTCCCCCATACCACGGCCAGCAGGACGATGGTGAACAGGGGCAGCGAGACTTGCGTCTCAAGACACATGCGCAACCAGCGTTTCATGTTCAATGCACCACCAGGACGGGACGCACGCTGGCATCGAGCGCGCTGCGCTCGATATAGCCAATCAGGGTCGGGTTATCGGCCACCAGCTTGCGCACAGCCTGGCTGTTGGGCAGTTCGCGCGGAGGCTGGCCGCGGCCGGTAAAGATCTTCTTGGTCCAATAGGCCTTCATCAGGGCCGGGGTGCGGTTGGCAACCCTCTGGTAAAAGTCGTCGCGCAGCGGCGAGCCGATCGGCAAATCGAGCGCTACCACTTCGCCGCCGTCGGGAAAGCGCGTCGCCTCGGACAGGAAGATATCGGCCACCTGTTCGAGTCGCAGAACCGTGATGGGGCTGCGCGCCGAGACCACCACAACCAGGTCGGCGGCGCTTGCGGCTCCGGCCAGCAGCGCCAGCAGCAGGCAGCAAAGGAGTTTGTGGATCATCGCCGGCTCCCCATCAGAACACGAAGTCCACCGACGCGCTGAACACGCCGAAGCTGCGTCCATAACGGTAGCCGGGCTGGATGTTCGACAGCGTGCCGCTGGTTCCGCTGCGTGGACGCACATGGTCGAACTGCAGCTTGACGGCCGCGTTGCCGGTGGCATCCCAGCGCACGCCAAGGCTGGTGCTGTCCTGCTCCGCGATCATGCTGAGCAGGCCATTCAGCTCCATGTTCAGGCGCTGGGCGGCCAGTGCGTAAGGAGGCGGCAGCAGCGACAGGTCCAGGCCAGCGACCCGGTTCGGGGTGTTCGCGACGACTTTGCTGAACGTGGCATATGGCGTGAAGCTGCCCAGGCGATAACCGCTGCTGACATAACCTGCCGTCTTGTCGCCCAACATGGAGCGGGCGTTGACCCGCCCTATTTCTCCCATCACGAACCAGTTGCCGGGGTCATACGAGGCGCCGATGCTCAACACGGTGGCGCGCTTGCGGTCCGGTTCATAACGGCGTGCCAGCACTTCGCCTTGCGGGCCGAACTGGCGGATGGCGGAGAACAAGTCCTGCAGCAACGGGGTTTCCAGCTCGCCCTGGATCGCGGTAGCGCGCAGCGTCAGCGCTCCCGCGGTGCTGGTGTTGGAAATGCCCGCCAGGCTGTGCGCCTTGACGCGGGTGACGTCGGACAGCGGCACGCTGGTGCGGCCGTACAGTACTTGCGTGGTGTTCTTGACGTTGCCGAAGTTCCAGCGATAGCTGGCGTCGACGCCGTCGCTATTGCTGATCGGGAGCGCAGAATACAATTCAACCGGCGTGCGCACGGACGTCAGCGCATAGCTGGCCTTGCGGTAATCGCCGGACAGGAACAGCGGCAGCGCAATGCGGCCGACGCGCAGGCTCAATTCGGGCGACACCTGGTATTGCACGTTGGCCCATTCGACCTTGGGCGTCCAGGAATGCGTCAGATCGCGCTCGGCAACTACCTGCAGCACGGCCGACCAATGGCCGCCGTTGTAGGTCAGCTGCGCACCAAGGCGGCTATCAACCGCATAGCTCCAGTCGCGCGTGGCGCCGGCTTCGCCCGGGTTCAGCGGATTGGCGGCGTAGTCGGCCTGCTTCTCGCTCGAGTGGACTGCGCTTGCGGTGCCGAAGCCGCCGAAGGTCCAGTTTCCGTCCTGCCCCACCGTATGTCCGGCATGCGCGGCAGGCGGCACGAGCAGCGCTCCGGCAACGGCGAACAGGACAGGCGTCTGGTGCAGCTTTGGCATAATGGCACTCTTGGCAAGAAACGTCGGCAATAAAACAGCGCCGCTTGCCGTCATGGCATGCGTGCGCGATAGTTTTGGAGTGGGTAAAAAGACTGGGCGCTGGGGGCACGCCTTCTGAATTCTCACACTTTATAACAGTGCCTTGTAACTGTCGAGAAATTTCCCTAGAGTACTTTCACTATCTGTTGGGAAATCATAAAATGTGACAAAGAGCAAAGGAATCAAGGACATGCAGCAAGTTTCATGTGGCACGCTGGTGCTGAATTCGGCCCGCCAGGTATTGCTATGCCATGTCACCGGCACGGCCAGCTGGGACATTCCCAAAGGCCTGCAGGACGCCGGCGAAACTCCCCTGCAATCGGCGCAGCGCGAGTTGTTCGAAGAGGCTGGACTGGACTTCGACGCCGGCCTGTTTGAAGACCTGGGCGAATTCAGCTACCGCCCCGACAAGCGCCTGCACCTGTTCAAAGTGGAAGTCGGCGACCAGCTGTGCAGCCTGGATCATCTGCGCTGCAGCAGCTTTTTCCCCCACCAGCGCACCGGCGAACCGACGCCCGAAGCCGACGGCTTCCGCTGGGCCTCGCGCGATGAATTGAGTTCCTTGTGCTGGCCGCGCATGGCGTCGCGGCTGCTCGCGATCGAATGGTGATCAGGCGCCGCCTGACACCCGGATCGTGGTGCCCGTGATGTAACGCGCTGCAGGCGACAGCAGCCAGACCGCGGCTTCCGCGATTTCTTCCGGCTGGCCCACCCGCAGCATGGGAATGCGCGCCGCCACACGCGCCGGCCGACCCGCATCGCCGGATGTAGCGTGGATGTCGGTCTGCGTGGTACCCGGCGCCACGCCGCACACGCGAATGCCTTCGGGCGCAACCTCCTTGCCAAGGCCCATGGTGAAAGTATCGACCGCCGCCTTGCTGGCAGCGTAGGTTACATATTCATTCGGGCTGCCCGCCGTCGCCGCGGTGGAACTGATATTGACGATCACCCCGCCCTGGCCGTGTGCCCGGAAGGCATCCAGCGCAAGGCGGCTGGCATGCATCAGGCCCAGCACATTGACGCGAAACACCTGTTCCACTGTCGCCGGCCCGGTATTCGCGAACGGTCCCAGCCCGCCGGTAATGCCGGCGTTGTTCACCAGGCCCGACACCGGCCCCAGTTCGCGTTCGACGGTAGCAAACAGGCGCTCGATATCATCGTCGCGCCCCATGTCGGCCTGCACCGCCAGGGCGCGGCCGCCCGCCGCTTCAATGTCCGCGACCACCCGCGCCGCCGCATCCGCATCGCGCTGGTAATTCACGGCCACCACCCAGCCATCCGCCGCCGCCCGGCGCGCAATGGCGGCACCAATGCCTCGGCTGGCGCCTGTCACGATCACTATTTTTTCCATAGCCATATTCTATTTGATTTGGGTCATGGATTTCGCACGCCCCTCCAGCCAGACTTGAGGGATAGACAAGGAGACCGCCATGCAACGCCTCGAATGGAGCCCGCTGCTGGAAACCGGCGTGGCCGAAATGGATGCATCCCACCGCGCCTTGCTGCAAGCCATTCATGCAACCATCGACGCCGACGATAGTTCGCTGCCCAGTCGCATCGCCGGGCTGCTGAGCGCCCTGGCCCTCGATTTCGCCGAGGAAGAAGCGTTGATGGACCAGCTTTACTACCCAACCGAGCATGAGCATCGCGCCGCCCATCGCCGCGCCTTGGCCGCACTGCAGCATGCCTTGCCCGTCGCGCAGGCCGATCCGGCAGGCGCCCGCACCCTGCTCGAGCGCCTGCCGCGCTGGTTTCTTGGCCACCTGAGCGCGATGGATTTGCCGCTGGCCGTCGCAGTGGAAAATGCCGGCCACCCGCACAGCCAGCCTTCCAACGCCAAGCTGAGGCAACAACTGGCACTCCTGCTGCAGGAACAATCCATCTGATAAGCAGATAGATTGCATCGAAATATATAGGCTTCCGGAATATATCTGCGCGGCATAAGATGACTCCATCAACAACACATTCCCTGAAGGAGTCCCACCATGAGTAACCAGACCAACACCGGCATCCTGCCACTCGCCAGCCGCATCCTGATGGCTGCCATCTTCGTCATGAGCGGCATCGGCAAGATCGCCAATCCGGCCGGCACCCTCGGCTACATCAACGCCATGGGCCTGCCATTCCCGGAACTGGCCCTGGCCGGGGCCATCGGCGTTGAAGTCGTCGGCGGCCTGCTGCTGATCGCTGGCCTGTACACCCGCCCTGTGGCATTGGCGCTGGCCGCGTTCTCGATCGTGACCGGCCTGGTCTTCCACAGCGCGATCGCAGACCAGAACCAGATGATCCACCTGATGAAGAACCTGGCGATGGCTGGCGGCCTGCTGCAGATTGCTGCCTTTGGTGCCGGTAGCCTGAGCCTCGATGCCCGCCGCGGCGCGAGCGCGCTGCGCACCGCCTGAGTGCTTGCAGGCATGTGGCGGAACACTTTAGACTGCGGCACCTGAAGGAGATTTCAAGAGATGTTTCGCCACATTCTGATTCCAAGCGACGGCTCGGCCGCTTCGCAACTGGCAGTGAACGCCGCCCTGCGCATGGCCCGCGAAAGCGGCGCCCGCGTCACGGCGGTTCACGTACTTCCGGAAGAACCGGCACTGGCCAGCGTGGCCGCCGGGCAGGCAGAGAACACGATCCTGCTCGACATCGCGCGTCAGGCCAGCACCCTGCACGTCGATTGCACCACGCTCGAAGTGCATGCCGACCAGCCGCACGCCGCGATCATTGCCACCGCGCTGCAACGCAACTGCGACCTGATCGCGATGGCCTCGCGCGGCCGCAGCGGCCTGGCCAGCCTGATGCTGGGCAGCCAGACGCAGAAAGTGCTCACGCACAGCAAGATCCCGGTGCTGGTGTTCCGCGAAGGCTAGCGGCGCACGGCAACCAGGTCGTCGTAGATCGGCACCGCCGCCATGGCCAGCAATACGCAGGCCAGCGGCAGAACGGCGCCGAAACCCGCGGCCTTGAAGCCGAAGGCCCCGGCCACGGCACCGATGAAGAACGACGACACCAGCGAGGCCAGGATACGCACCCGTTTCCAGTCTGCCGCCACGCGCGGCACGGCCTGGGCGTCGCGGTTCCAGTAAAGCGCCTTGCCGGCCTCGATGCCAAGGTCGGTCACAATGCCCGTCATATGGGTGGTGCGGATTTCCGCATTCGACAGCTTGGTGATCACGGCATTCTGCAGCCCCATCATGAAGCACAGGAGCATCACCGTGGCCGGCAGAACGATCACGTCGATCGCCTGCAGGCGCGTTCCCATCACGCCGAAGGCCAACAGGAGGATTGCTTCCACCAAAAGCGGCAAAGCGAATTCACTGTGAAGCTGGCGGCGGCGGGCAAAATTGACCATGACGGCGCAGCAGGCGGCGCCGGCCAGGAAGGCCAGCAAGGCGCCGGCGCAGTCGAGGGCTGCTTCGATGGCGCCCAGCGCCAGGTCGTCGGCGGCGGATGACAGGATGCCTGTCATGTGGGAGGTGTACTGCTTGACGGCCAGGAAGCCGCCAGCGTTGGCCGCCCCGGCCACAAAGGCCAGGGCGATGCCGAGGTGGCGATTAGCGGCAGCGGCGCGCTGCCGCCCGGTCAGGCTTCTTACATAATTGATCGGCATTCGTCCTCGGCATGAGCTCTGACCTCTTACAGGTAAGCGCTGACGTCGGGACGGGTTGCCAGTGCCTGCTGCACCACCTGCACCACGAACTCGCGGTCAGCGCCGCGCAGTGGCTGGCGTGGACGGCGTACGATTTCGTTGCCGACACCGACCAGTGCTTCCACCAGTTTCAGATTCTGCACCAGCTTGGTCGAAACGTCGAGGTGCAGCAGCGGCATGAACCACTGGTACAGCTTCAGGGCTTCAGCCAGGCGGCCCGCCTTGACCAGCTTGTACAGGGCCACGGTCTCTTTCGGGAAGGCTACCACCAGGCCGGCCAGCAGGCCGTCGGCGCCAACTGCCAGGCCTTCGAAGGACAGGTCGTCCACGCCCATGAAGATGGCGTAGCGGTCGCCGACGGCGTTGCGCAGGTCGGTCACGCGGCGGATATTGTCGGTCGATTCCTTGATCGCTTCCAGTTCTTCGCAGTCCGACAGCTCCTTGAAGTCGGCCGGGGTCAGGTCGACCTTGTAGGTCACCGGGTTGTTGTACACCATGATCGGCAGCTTGGCAGCCTTGGCGATGGTGCGCAGGTTGGCCTTGGCTTCGTACGCGTCGGCCGCGTACAGCACGGAAGGCATCACCATGAAGCCGTCCACGCCCAGGTCGCGCGCTTCCTGCACATAGCGCTCGGCGTTGGCGGTGCGGGTCTCGCTGACGTTGGCCAGCACCGGCACGCGGCCGTTGGCGACCTTGACGGCGGTCTTGGCGACAGCCAGCTTCTCTTCGAAGGACAGGGTGCTGGCTTCGCCCAGGGAACCGCAGGTCACCAGGCCGTGGCAGCCGCTGTCGATCATGAAGGAGAAGTGCTTCTCCATTTCCGCGTGGTCCAGCTCCTCATTCGCGTGGAATTTGGTGGTTACTGCAGGGAATACGCCTTCCCATTTGATTGCTGCCATTTCAAGTCTCCTTGTGAGGTTCGAGGGTGATAATGCTGCCGGCGCGGGCCGGCGAGATCGGTGTACGCACGGCGTCCGGACGCCATCCGTACAGGAAATCGGTTGCGTTGCCGCAGATACGGCCCTGGCAAGGGCCCATGCCGCAGCGGGTTTGCAGCTTGGCGCTGCGCCAGGAGGGCTGCTCGCGCAGCTCTTCGTGGCAGACGTCTTCGCAGCGGCAGACCACGGTGTCGGGCTGCGCCAGCGTGCGCAGTTCCTGGCGCGGAGCGAAGGTACGGGCCAGGCGGGCAGCGAAGCCTTGCCATTGGGTACGCTCGGTCAACAGATCCGGCGTCACGCCTTCGCCGCAGGCTGCCAGGCCTGCAATGCGGCCTTCAACCAGTGCCAGGTCAACCCCGCCGACGCCGGTACCCTCGCCTGCGCACAGCACGTTTGGCACGGAGGTGCGTTGCCATGGGTCGGTCCTGACTGCGCCCTGGTCGATCTCGCAACCAAGGGCGCGCGCCAGTTCCGTGTTCGGCAACAGGCCGTAGCCACAGGCGAGATAGTCGCAGTCGATATCGGATTTCGCGCCCTTGCGCTGGACTTGCACCGATGTCAGCTGCAAGTCGCCCCGTGCGCTCGTCACGTAGCTGTTGGCGAAGTAAGGAATCCCGCGCAGGGCCACGCCAAGCCTGGCGGCCTGCACCGCCTTCGAGGGCGTCAGCGCCAGGCTTGCGGCGAAGCGCGCCAGGGCTGGCATTCCCGCCTGCTCGACGATGGCGGCAATGATCGCACCGCGCTCTTTCAGCGTTGCAGCAACGGCCAGCAGCAACGGACCGGTGCCGGCAACGACGACGCGTTTGCCTTGCACGGGGTAGCCGCCTTTTGCCAAGGCCTGCAGGCCGCCGGCGCCGGTCACGCCGGGCAGAGTCCAGCCCGGGAAGGGCAGCAGCAACTCGCGCGCACCGGTGGCCAGGATCAATTGGTTGTAGCGGATCGTGCTGGCCTGTTCCGCGTCCTGCACCAGCAATTCGCCGGCTTGCGTCTGCATCAACACGCGGGTTCCGGCCAGGAAGGTTACATTGCTTGCCCCTTGCAGGTCCTGCCAGAGCCGGCGCGCACGCTGGTCCGCTTGCTTCGCCGGGCCGCCGCGCCAGATCTGGCCGCCCGCCAAGGGGTTGTCGTCGACGATGGCGATGCGGCGCGTGCTGCCGGCGCTCGCTGCCGCGTGCCCCGCAGCCAGGCCGGCCGGGCCGGCGCCGATTACCAGGATGTCAAAGAATTGCGTCATGCGACCGCTCCCGTTTGCACGTCCATGCCCGAACGGCAAAGCGTCTGGCAGGACAGAACATGCGCCCGGCCGTTGATCGTCACGCGGCACTCCTGGCAGACACCCATCCCGCACAAGGGCGCACGCAGTTGCCCGCTGACCGAGCGGCGCGTCACGCCTGCAATGGCGGCAGCGACGGTGCTGCCCGCGGCGACGGTCGTGCCGCGGCCGTCAATCGTCAAAGTGATGGATTCAGCCATACGCCCTCCCCTGTGCGCTGAAGCGGCCCGGCAGGTAGGGACGCGAGTCGATGCCCGCCTGCCCGCCGGCCATTTGCGCCGCCAGCAATTCCGCGGTCGCAAGCGAGGTTGTGATGCCTAGCCCTTCGTGGCCGGTCGCCAGCCACACATTGCGGCGCGACGGGTCGGGGCCGATCAGCGGCAAGCCGTCCGGCGTCGCCGCGCGCAGGCCCGTCCAGCAGCGCAAAATGTTCAGGCCTGCCAGCGCCGGCGTGTATTCAACGGCGCGGGCCAGCATGCGCGCCATCATCGACGGTTCCGCTGCCAGGTCCACGGTATCGAACTGCCGCGAAGAGCCGATCAGCACCTGTCCCGTCGGCCGCGGCTGCAGGTTGAAGGCCACCGATTCGCCTTCCGACGCATGCGCGCTCTTGATGTAACCAAGCTCCACCAGCTGGTGGCGTACAAATCCCGGATAGCGGTCGGTAATCATCACGTGGCCCTTCTTGGGGCGCAATGGCAGGTCCGGCGCCAACGACAGGCAGCGCGTGCCCGCAGCCAGCACCACCTGTCCGCCCTGCAGCCGCGAGCCGTCCGCCAGCACAACCCCGCCGTCTTCCAGCGCAACCACTTCGCCCATGACCAGGGAAGCGCCGCGCGCCACCGCTCGTGCCAACAGGATGCGCGCACTCTTCGGTGGATAGACCAGCCCATCACCCTGAACCAGCAAGCCGCCGGCCAAGTGCGGCCGCAGGTTCGGCTCCAGCCGGTACAGTTCCTGGGCGCCGACCACGTCGCATTCCAGGCCGTGCGCCGACATGGTGGCTGCCTTGGTGCGGGCTGCTTCGAGTTCCTCGTCGTCCGCAGCGACCCAGATCGTGCCGCAGCGGCTGTACTCATGGCGTTGCGGCTGGCCTTCCACCAGTTCCTTCCACAGCTCCAGCGAATGGGCGCTCAGCGCCAGTTCCGCCGCGTTGTCGTCCATGGCCACCAGGTGGCCCATGCCAGCCGCCGTAGCGCCGCTGCCGACCGCATCGCGCTCGACCACGGTCACACGCAAGCCGCGCGCCGACAAGGCATCGGCGCACGCCGCGCCGATAATCCCCGCGCCGACGATCAGGACGTCCGGATTCATGTTCAACGAATGCCCCAGACAAACGGGTCGCTGGGGTCCAGCACCAGGGTCGAAGTGGCATTCACCCAGGCCTTGCCGCGAATGCTTGGCAACACGCGCTCGCCATCACGGCGATAGGAAGCTTCGAATACGCTGCCGACGATGCTCTCCTGGCGCCAGACTTCGCCCTCGGCCAGCTTGCCGTCTGCCGCCAGGCAAGCCAGTTTGGCGCTGGTGCCGGTGCCGCACGGCGAGCGGTCGTAGGCATTGCCAGGGCACAGCACGAAGTTCCGGCTGTCGCCCAGGCCGCTGCTGGAATCGGCAAACAGTTCGATATGGTCGATCAGCGCGCCGTCGTCCCCGGTGATGCCCTGCTCTTCCAGCGCATCCTTGATCGCAGTGGTGTAGGCCGACAGCTCGCGCACATTGCCCAGCTCCAGTTTACGTCCATGGTCGGATACCAGGAAGAACCAGTTGCCGCCCCAGGCGATATCGCCGCGCACCACGCCATATCCCGGCACATCGACCGGCACCGCGGTCGCCTTGCGCCAAGCCGGCACGTTGTTGACGGTCACACTGCCGTCGTCATGCAGTTGGGCTTCCACCACGCCCACCGGAGTATCGATGCGATGCACGCCCGCGCTCAGGCGGCCCATGAAAGCCAGCGATGCAACCAGCCCGATGGTGCCGTGGCCGCACATCCCAAGGAAGCCGACATTGTTGAAAAAGATGACGCCTGCTGCACAATCCGGCGCATGCGGCTCGCACAGCAATGCGCCCACCAGCACGTCCGAGCCGCGTGGCTCGCACACCACGCCGGAACGGAAGCCGTCATGCTCGTTGCGAAAGCGCGCCAGGCGCTCATTGAGGGGACCGGCGCCCAGGTCAGGGCCGCCGTCAATCACCAGGCGGGTCGGTTCGCCGCCGGTGTGGGAATCGATAATGGCTATGGTTTTCATGCTTGCCATCTTATGCCTTCCCGGGGCCGCCGTCTTGCATTGCCCGGCCGCCGAAGATGACGAAATCCGCACAATCGTGTAAAAATGAACAAAATCACCGGGAGCACGGCATGTCAGTACATCTTCTTCATAGCACGGCGCGCAGCGACCTGGGCGCCAGGATCGGGGACGTGTTCTTTTCGGAACCCCTGTTCGACGCCCTGCCGGACGTGGTGTTCTTCATCAAGGACCGCGCCGGGCGCTACGTGGTGGTGAACCAGACCCTGGCCCGCCGCTGCGGCATGAAGGACAAGGCCGGCCTGCTGGGCAAGACCGCCAATGAGGTGTTTGCAGCGCCGCTCGGCCAGCGCTTCCAGGCCCAGGACCAGTCGGTGCTGGACGATGGCGTGCAAATCGAAGACCAGCTCGAACTGCACCTCTATCCCAACCGCGATCCGGGCTGGTGCCTGACGCAAAAGCGCCCCTTGCGCGATTCCCGCGGCGCGATTGTCGGCCTGGCCGGGGTATCGCGCGACCTGGCGATGGCCGACAACAAGAACCCGGCCTATCACAAGGTTGCCGATGCGGTTCGACTGATCCATGAGAAGTACGGCGAGACCCTGACCTTGCCGCAGCTGGCGCGCACCGCCCACATGTCGGTCGCGCAGATCGAACGCTATTTCGAGCGCATCTTCCACCTGACGCCGCGCCAGATGATCATCAAGACCCGCCTGGAAGCCGCCTCGCGCATGCTGGCCAGCGACTCCAGCGTGTCCGACATCGCCCAGGCCTGCGGCTATGCCGACCATAGTGCCTTCACCCGCCAGTTCCGCGCCACGGTCGGCGTGACCCCAAGCGAGTACCGCCAGCTACTGCGCAATGACGGCTAAGCTTCGACGCAGGACCCGATCAATTCAATTCCTGAATTGATGCATACACTCTTTGGTTTGATGCGGTATTGATCCGCACATATGATCGACTCCATAACATATCAATCAATGGAGACCGTATGAAGAATGATGCAGCCATCCCCATGGCCGCCAGTGCCGCCAGCGTCCAGACGCGCACACGCTGGATGATCCTCGCCATGCTGTTCGCGATCACCACCATCAACTACGCCGACCGCGCCACGATCTCCATCGCCGGGCCGGAAATCAAGAAGGAGCTCGGGCTGTCGGCGGTCCAGATGGGCTTCATCTTCTCGGCCTTCGCCTGGTCGTACGTGGTGGCGCAACTGCCCGGCGGCTGGCTGCTGGACCGCTTCGGTTCGAAAATCACCTACTTCTTCAGCATTTTCCTGTGGTCGACCTTCACGCTGTTCACCGGCGCCGCCGGATTCTTCGCGGGCGGTGCCGCGGTCGCCGTCCTGTTTGCTCTGCGCATGCTGGTCGGGGCAGCGGAAGCCCCCTCCTTCCCCGGCAACAGCCGCATCGCGTCGGCATGGTTCCCCACGCATGAGCGGGGCCTGGCTGCTGCCGTCTTCAACTCTGCGCAGTACTTCGCCACCGTGCTGTTTGCGCCGATCATGGGCTGGCTGGTGCACAACTACGGCTGGCATAGCGTGTTTTACGTGATGGGCGGGCTTGGCATCCTGATGGCCTTCGTCTGGCTGAAAACCATCTACGGCCCGAAAGAACATCCCGGCATCAACGCCGAAGAACTGCGCTACATCCAGGAAGGCGGTGCGCTGGTCGACCTGGAAAGCGGAAGCGGCAATAAGCAGGCGGCTGCGGTGAACACCCTGGCCTGCATCAAGGAGCTGCTGTCGAACCGCATGCTGCTGGGGGTCTACATCGGCCAGTACTGCATCACCACCCTCACCTATTTCTTCCTCACCTGGTTCCCCGTCTACCTGGTGCAGGAGCGCCACATGACCATCCTGAAGGCCGGCTTCGTCGCGTCGCTGCCTGCCATCGCCGGCTTCCTGGGCGGGATCTTCGGCGGCTGGCTGTCGGACCGCCTGGCCAAGGCCGGCTACTCGCTGTCGGTATCGCGCAAGGTGCCGATCGTGTTCGGCATGCTGATGTCGACGAGCATGATCGGCTGTAACTACATCCAAGCCGACACCCTGGTGGTCGCCGTCATGTCGCTGGCATTTTTCGGCAAGGGCGTCGGCGCCTTGGGCTGGGCCGTCGTATCGGACACCTCGCCAAAGGAAGCCGGCGGCCTGAGCGGCGCACTGTTCAACACATTCGGCAACACCGCCGGCATTACCACGCCCATCGTGATCGGCTACATCGTAGAAGCCACCGGTTCGTTTGCCGGGGCCCTGGTCTTCGTCGGCGCCAACGCGGCGCTGGCCATCGCCTGCTACCTGTTCGTCGTCGGCGACATCAAGCGCGTCAAGCTGGTGTCGTCGCTGCAGCAATAAACCATCCGTTCCACCCAAATCGCATCCAACACATCATGAACAATACCGTCACCAACGCCCCTATCGTCACCGGCCTGCGCGTCGTCCCCGTCGCCGGCCAGGACAGCATGCTGCTGAACCTGAGCGGCGCGCACGGCCCCTGGTTTACCCGCAACATCGTGATCCTCACGGACAGCGCAGGCAACACCGGCCTGGGCGAAGTTCCGGGGGGCGAAAAGATCCGCCAGACGCTCGAGGATGCGCGCCCGCTAATCGTCGGCAAGGCGCTGGGCGAATACAACAACATCCTGAATTCGATGCGCGCAGCCTTTGCCGACCGCGATAGCGGTGGCCGCGGCAACCAGACTTTCGACCTGCGCACCACCATCCATGCTGTGACTGCCGTCGAATCAGCCCTGCTCGACTTACTGGGCCAGTTCCTCAACGTGCCGGTCGCGGCCCTGCTGGGCGACGGCATCCAGCGCCAGGCCGTCGAAATGCTGGGCTACCTTTTCTACGTTGGTGACCGCAACAAGACGAACCTTCATTACCGCAGCGAGCCCGATGCCGGCGATGCCTGGTTCCGCCTGCGCAATGAAGAAGCCTTGACGCCGCAAGCCGTGGTCCGCCTGTGCGAGGCCGCGCGCGAGCGCTACGGCTTCAACGACTTCAAGCTGAAAGGCGGCGTGCTGGCGGCCGACGAAGAGATGGAAGCCATTATCGCGATGCACGAACGCTTCCCCGACGCGCGCATCACGCTCGACCCGAACGGCGCCTGGTCGCTCCAGGAAGCGGTGCGCGCTTGCCGCGACAAGCACGGCATCCTGGCTTACGCCGAAGACCCTTGCGGCGCCGAGAACGGTTTCTCGGGCCGCGAAGTGATGGCGGAATTCCGCCGCGCCACCGGCCTGCCAACGGCCACCAACATGATCGCCACCGACTTCCGCCAGATGGCCCATTCGCTGCAACTGCAGTCGGTCGACATCCCGCTGGCCGATCCGCACTTCTGGACCATGCAGGGTTCGGTTCGCGTGGCCCAGTTGTGCCAGATGTTCGACCTGACCTGGGGTTCTCATTCGAACAACCATTTCGACATCTCGCTGGCGATGTTCACCCACGTCGGCGCCGCGGCGCCGGGCAAGGTGACCGCCATCGATACCCACTGGATCTGGCAGGACGGACAGCGCATCACGAAAGAACCGCTGAAGATCCAAGGCGGCATGGTGCACCTGCCGGCGAAACCAGGCCTTGGAATCGAACTGGACGAAGTGGAACTGGAAAAGGCGCACCAGGCTTACAAGAACATGGGCCTGGGGGCGCGCGACGATGCGGCGGCGATGCAGTTCCTGGTGCAGGGCTGGAAATTCGACAACAAGCGTCCTTGCCTGGTGCGCTAGGCCGGCCTTACTTCAACGCGCTCCGGGGAATCCAGGCAGTATCTCGTTGATGAACAGCTGCAGGATCGGATTGTCGTTATCGCGCCGGTAGGTACAGACCGTACTTACCGGCTCGGTTGCCATCCTGCGCAACACCACTCCGTCGAACTGCAATCGCGCGCAGGCTTCCGACACCAGGGCCGCGCCGATGCCGGCGCTGACCAGCGCCAGCATGGTATGCACCTGGCCGATATGCTCAACCACGTCCGGCACCACGCCTTCCCGCTCGAAGCGGCTGGTCAGCATCTGGTAGAACGGCCTTGCTTCGTGCGGCGAATACATGATGAAGGGACGCCGGTGCAGGCAAGCCAGGGTCGGCGCCTCCGGCCACTGGTTTGCTTCACTCGAGGGAATCGCCAGCAGCAACGCTTCCGTCGCAATCGGCAGGCTGACCAGTTCACCGTGCAAGGCCAACGGCCGCATCAGACCCAGGTCCAGTTGGCCGGCATCGAGCGCTTCCACTTGCGCGGTACTCACCAGCTCCTTCAGCGTCAGCGCCAGCTCGGGCGTCCTTTCCCGCAAGCGGCGCACCACTTCCGGCAGCAGCGTGTAGCCGGATGCCGAAGTGAAGCCAATTGCAAGGCTGCCTTGCTCCCCCTTCGCCACGCGGCGCGCCATCAAGCCGGCTTCATCCGCCAGGCGAATGATGCGCAGCGCCTCCGGCAGGAACGCTTTGCCCGCCGCCGTCAGCCGCACTACCCGGCTGCTGCGATCAAGCAGTTGCACGCCGACGTTATGCTCCAGAAGCTGGATCTGCCGGCTCAAAGGCGGCTGCGTCATGTTCAGCCGTTCCGCTGCGCGGCTGAAATGCAGCTCTTCGGCGACGGCAATAAAGCAGCGCAGCTGGCTGATTTCAAACATGGCCCTGCACCTAGGCGACGCCGTTGCGGCCAAATTCACGGTACGCCGGACGCTGGAGCAGGCGCTCCACATAGGCATCGACAGCCGGGTAATCCGGGCGCTCGATGGGGGTCATCAGCCAGCGGTTCAATGACAAGCCAAGGACAATATCGGCCAGTGTGAACTGCTCGCCGGAGGCAAACGGACCGCCTCCCGCCAAATGACTTTCCAGGATGCCGATGTTACGGTTCCAGGCGGTGGCACTGGCTGCAACCTGCGCCGGATCAGCAAATGCTGGATTCTGACGCACCAGCGCCATGAAGGCGTAGCGCCAGGACGAATTCAGGTCGGTCGCCTGCCAGTCCATCCATTGCTCGACACGGGCGCGGGCTTGTGGGTCTGCTGGCAGCAAGTCGTGGCGCCCAGCCTTGCCGCACAGGTAGCGGCAAATGCTGTTCGATTCCCACAGCACAAAGTCGCCATCCGCCAGGACCGGCACCAGGCCGTTGGGATTCAGCGCAACGTGTTCCGGCTGCCATTCGATCCGCTCATATGCAAGGCCGGTTTCCGCCAGCGTCCACAGTACCTTGCGCACATTGATCGATGTCGTTTTTCCGATCAGCTTCAGCATGTCATAACCCCAGTTGGGAAAGGATATTTTCCTTCAATTGTTGCAGTTCCGGCGTCGACAGCTTGCGCGGGTGCGGCTGCTCGACCTTGAAGCTGGCCTGGATACGGGTCGGCCGCGCCGACAGCACGAGAATACGGTCGGCGAGGTAGATCGCTTCCTCCACGTCGTGCGTGATCAGCAGGACGGTGTGGCGCTCTTCCGACAAGACGCGCAGCAGCTCGTTGCGCATTTTGAGGTTCATCAGCGCGTCCAGCGCGGAGAACGGTTCGTCCATGTAGAGGATTTCCGGCTTTACCACCAGTGCGCGGGCAATCTCTGCGCGCTTCAGCATGCCCCCGGACAGTTCGTGCGGATAGGCGTTCTCGAAGCCCTTCAGGCCGACCATCTCGGCGTAATGGTCGGCCAGCGCAGCTTTTTCGCCGTGCTGCTGGTCGCCGTTCAGGCCGAACATCAGGTTTTGCTGCACCGTCAGCCATGGGAACACGGAGCCGTGCTGCGAAATGACGATGCCTTTAGGACTGGGCCGCGTCATCGGCTTGCCATCGATGTTCACCGAGCCTTCGTCGGGACGCTCGAAGCCGGCGACTATCTTCATCAGCGTCGACTTGCCGCAACCGGACGGCCCGACAATCGCCACGAACTCACCGTCTGCAACGGAAAAATCGACGCCATCGACCACCGGCAGCGCGTTGAAATTCTTCTTGATCTGGTTGACGGAAATCTTAGCGTCCATAGCGCCACCTTACGACTTTGAGTTTTTCCAGCAGGCGCATGATGCCATCCAGCGCCAGTCCGATCAGGCCGATGATGATCATGCCCGCTATGACGAGGTCATAACGGTTGCCGGCATTGCGCGAATCGATGATCAGGTAGCCGAGCCCGGAACGCAAGGCGATCATCTCCGCCGCCACCACCACCAGCCACGCGACGCCGAGCGAAATGCGCATGCCGACAATGATCTCCGGCAGCACGGCCGGCACGATCACCTGGCGGAGCAGCCTGGAGCGCGACACGCCGAAGTTTTCCGCAGCGCGCAGGTAGCGTTTCTCGATCGTGTGCACGCCCGCAGCGGTCTGCACGATCATCGGGAACACGGCTGCGATGAAGATCAGGAACACCGGCGAAGCATTGCCAACCCCGAACCACAGGATCGCCACCGGAATCCAGGCAATCGGCGAAATCGGCCGCAGGATCTGGAACACGGGATTCAGCGTGCGGAAAGCGCCGTCGACGCGCCCCATCCAGAGGCCCGTCGGCACCGCCACCAGGATGGCCAGCGAGAAGCCCATGCCCACCCGCATCAGCGAAGCGCCGATGTGTTCCCACAGGCTGCCGTCTTCCACCAGCTCCATGGTGCCGGTGACCACCTGCGCGGGTGTCGGGAAAATCAGGCTCTCGGTGGCAACGACCACATACCACCAGACGGCGACAATCGCTGTCAGCACCGCCAGCGGCGGCCATATCTTGTTCAGTCTCTCCATGGGGCTTTGTCCAACAGGGGTTGAAGGCGCCATTGCAGCCGCTGCCAACCTGCCGGGGGCGTGGGCTTGACCACGACCGTCATCTGGCCGCTGGCGTGGGCGGTGCAGGCGAAGGGATGTTCTCCCGCCTGCTCGAACGGCAGGCGGAAGTCCTGGCCCGGCATGATCAGGACGGGACCAAAAATCTGGGGCACGGTATCGCTGTTGCGCAGCAGGAGCACATCGTTCACGCCCAGTACCAGGGTGATGGTGTCGGGCAGGATCTCCGCCTTTTCTCCTGCCATGCGGCGCGCCCACGTGCCTTGGGGGATTTCAAACAATGCGTCGTGCGAAGCGCTGCTGATCGGCGCGTATGCGGCCCATGCCAGCGCAGCGGCAACAGCGGCCGCCGGCACGAGCGCAAAGACAGCCAGCCGGCGCTTCATTGTCCCCTGGCCAGCAGTGTCACATCGTGCACGATGTCGTCGGCCGGACGGCCGAACGGCATCAGCGCGCGCAGCCTGCCCTGCGGGTCGATGAAGTACAGGTAAGACGAATGGCCCATTGTATATTCTGTCTTGCTGCCTTCGACCATTTTTTTCGTCGCCGAGATGCCGTAAGCCTTGCGGATGGCAGCCATCTGCTCCTCCGTGCCGGTGAGGCCAACGAAGCTCTTGTCGAATTGTTCAAGATAGGCCTTCAGCTTCGGCGCTGTATCGCGCTGCGGATCGACCGTGACAAACACCACTTGCAGCTTGTCGCCCAAGGGGCCCAGCTTTTCGCGGGCCTGTTTCAGCAGCGCCAGCGAAACCGGACAGACGTCGGCGCAGCTTGTGTAGCCAAATTCCAGCACTACCACCTTGCCGCGGAATTTGTCGAGCGCGAAATCGTTGCCGTCGGCCGCCTTCTGCGCGATCTGCGGCGCCACGCGCGGCGGGTCGAAGGTTCCGGATTTCAGCTGGTCGGCAGCGTGCGCAAAACCGGCAGCCGCCAGCAGCAGGGCAAACAAATACGGTCGAATCATAGGGAGATGCTCACCGGCTTGATGGATTTGACGAAGCTTTCGTCCACATAGGTCTCGAAGGCCACCGGACGCTTCAACGTGCCTGCTTCGATGGAGAGCTTCATCAGCTCATCGAATTCGGCGCGGATCATGCGCAGGTCGCCGTAAGTCACGCGGTCGGCCGGGTTGTCCATCACGAACTGGATCACCTTGGGATCCTGGTTGAAGAATTTACGGCTGGAGGCGATCTTGGCGGCCTTGGCGCGGTTGATCGGCGTGGCATCGAGCCAGTTACCGGCTGCCTGCACGTGGTTCACCAGGTCCTGCACCAGCGGGCGATTGGATTTGATCAGCTCTTCGCGCACGGTCAGCACGCAGCAGATATAGTTGCGCCACTCGTCGCGCGTCATCGACAGCGGCCGGGCATAGCCTGCCTTCTGTGCCGCCGCCCCGAATGGCTCGCCGGTACAATAGGCATCCACCGCGTTGGCGTACAGCGCCGCCGGCATGTCGGGCGGCGCCATTTCGATGATCTGCACGTCCTTTGGCGCCATGTTCTCTCGCGCCAGCATCTTGCGCAGGAACAGGAAGTCCACCGCAAAGCGGCTCGGAATTGCTATGCGCTTGCCGCGCAGGTCGGCGAAGCGCTTATAAGTCGAATCGGTACGCACCATGATGACGGCACCGGAACGGTGGCCGAGCGAGACAACCTTGAGCGGTATCTTCCTGTCGGCCAAGTCCATGACCAAAGGCGCCAGCATGTAGGCGGCCTGGATGCGGCCCGTCATCAGCGACTCCTTGATCTCCGGCCAGCCGCTGTACTTGCTGAATTCGAAAGCGCCGCCACGCGCGCTGCAGGCAATCGGCAAGGTCAGGTTGCAGGTGACCGGCAGGCCGCCCACGACCAGGGGATCGGCCGCCCGGGCCAGCGACGGCAGCAAGGCGCCGCCCAGTCCCACCGCCGGAAGCGCCAATGCGCCGCCCAGCAACTGGCGGCGGCGAAGGCGATGTTCATCTTCAATCAAGCTTGACATTCAAACATTCTAGCACTGGGCCGGCGGCAAAAATGTAATATTCCTACAAAAATGAAACTTGACCCAGGTCATGGTTGGAATCGGTACCAATGTGCAGACTGATTGCAACAAACCAGCCCTGGAGCAAGCCATGTTCAAGCACATCCTCTTCCCCACCGACGGCTCGCCCGCATCCGGCGCCGCCCTGCATTCGGCCATCAAGTTCGCGCAGGAAGCCGGCGCGCGCGTCACCGCACTGCACGTGATCCCGGAATTCCACATCTTCACCTATCACCCGGACATGCTGGAGGACACCCGCGGGGTCTACCTGAAAGACAGCGAAGTCCATTCGACGGCAGTGCTGGATGAAGTGGCCAGGGTCGCCGGCGATTACAACGTCCCCTGCGACGTGGTGCAGCGCCGCTCCGACCAGCCTTACGAAACCATCGTCGCCACGGCCATCGATTACGGCTGCGACATGATCGCCATGGCGACCCACGGCTACAAAGGCGTGAAGGGCATGCTGCTTGGGAGCGAGACGCACCGCGTGCTACTTAACACACCGGTGCCGGTGCTTGTGTTCCGCCCCCAGTAAACTGCGGCAAATACGCCACATGTTGCCAAGAGATTTATGACGCCCCCGTCACATAACTCTTTCAAATCTGGACAAATCACCCGATCTGTTCAAAGTGGGACAATTCAAACCGGTATATAAAGCCTTCGTCTTAATCGCAAAGCTTTTCCGTATTTGTCGCAGCTCCCGTGCTGCCGCATATTCTCGCGCATTATCACAGCACGGGGAAAACCATGACTTTCGCATTTCGCAAGCTAGCGATGGCCGCCGCACTGGCAGCCATCGGCACCGCCCAGGCATCCACCGCCGACCACCACGAGTTCGAAGCCACGCTGCATGCGCCTTACCGCGCTGTGGCAGGCACCAATGAAGCGCGCAGCTTCAAGCTCGAATTCAGCTACCCCTACGTCCAGGCCGCCCAATCCGTCAGCTGGGTGCTGGAAGTGGTGGCACCGAACGGCAGCGTAGTGGAACGCTGGACCGGCGTCGAGCGCCTGCAGGACAAGCCAGTGACCGTCAACGTCGAATGGGCCGGCCGCAACCGCCGCAACGCCCTGCCGAACGGCATTTACAAGGCTCGCCTGCGCGCCATCTCCGACGACATGCAACGCGGCCTTGCCTCGGGTGCCGACGCAGTCATGCGCCGCATCGCCGCCCATGACGGCGAAGTCCACGACCAGGAATGGGAAATCGCCATCGGCCAGCAGCCGCAGGCCAAGGCCGCAGCTGCGCCAAGCCTGATGTCCATCGCCGCAGCGCCGTCCTCCCTGCCCTACACGGTCTACTTCGGCAACATGCACAGCCAGACCAACCACAGCGACGGCGGCGGCGAACTGTCGGCATGCGCCGGCGCACAGAATCCGCAATCGGCTGCCTACGGCCCGACCGACGCCTTCAACTATGCCAAGAACAGGGGCCTGGACTTCCTGATGGCGTCCGAACATAACCACATGTACGACGGTTCGGATTCCACCAATACTTCCGCCAACCCGGCCACCGCCAAGGCCCTGTACCAGTCCGGCCTGACGGAAGCAGCCACCTTCAACAGTGCCAACCCGAACTTCCTGGCGATCTACGGCATGGAATGGGGCGTCATCAACAACGGCGGCCACATGAACATCCTGAACTCGAACGAGTTGCTGGGCTGGGAGAGCAACAGCTCCGG
>Ga0209565_1000462_pt1 | contig 30996 bp, 28 predicted proteins | sample Araplaol_mTSA_r2_2_FD_184283 | JGI IMG/M metagenome (GOLD analysis project Ga0209565, IMG submission 184283) | Arabidopsis root microbial communities from North Carolina, USA - plate scrape MF_Col_mTSA_r2 (SPAdes) (version 3) | ecosystem: Host-associated > Plants > Roots > Endosphere | place... | reverse complement strand
AGAACACGCACTGGTCGCGGTCGTCCTGGAATTCGCGCACGATGGGCCGCTGGTGGCGCAGCGTGGCCTTCCAGTCGATGTGGCGCAGCGAATCGCCGGTCTTGTAGTCGGCCAGCTGGCGGAAGTCGGTGCCCAGGCCGCGCTGCACATAGGTCTTGATGCCGATCTGCGCCAGCCGCCGGTCGCCGGACAACCAGGCGTAGCGCGCCAGCGCGGCGAAGTTGGGGTACACGCGCAGCTTGCCGGGCTGGCCCAGCGATTGCTGCACTTCGAAGCAGCCGCCGCGGCTGCGCCAGCGCAGCTGGGTGCTGCCGAAAAGCGCCACGCCGCGCTCGCGCGCGGTCACCGTGTAGCGCAGCTCGGCGCGCGAAGCCGGCGGCACGGTCAGGGATTGCGGCAGGCCCTCGAAGGCAAAGCGCGGGTCCACCTCGTCGAACACGGTCACGGACCAGGCCAGCGGGCCTTCGTTGACCAGCACCAGCGTGAGCACGGTGGGCACGCCCAGCGAAAAGGCGCCGGGCAGCGTGCGCTCCATGCGCAGCGGCGCCTGGCGCCACAGGCGACGGCTGTGCCAGAGATCGAACAGCGCGCCGGCCAGCGCCGGCAGCAGCACGGCGCCGGCCAGCAGGGCCAGCGTGCCCACCGGCAGGCCCGCGAGCAGGGCCAGGCAAGCGGCCACGGCGGCGCCGGCCAGCGCCTGGACCATGCCTGCCGTGGGAATCACCAGCCAGCGCATGCGGGCCGGCCTCAGAGACGCGGCGCCTGCACGCTGCCCTGGGCGCTGCGCAGCAGCTCGTCCACGCCCAGGCCCTCGAGCTGGGCATCGGGCGAAATCATCACGCGGTGGCGCAGGGCCGGCAGGGTCTGGCGCGCCACGTCGTCGGGGGTGATGAAGTCGCGCCCGTCCATCAGCGCGCCGGCGCGCGCGGCGCGCACCAGCGCCATGGTGCCGCGCGGCCCCGCGCCGGACGAAAGGCCGGGCCAGTCGCGCGTGGCGCGCGCGATGCGCACCGCGTAGTCGATGACCTGTTCATGCGCCTGCACCAGGCTGGCCAGGCGCTGCAGCTCCAGCACCTGGGTGTCGTCCAGGCAGGGCCTGACCGCGTCCAGCGGCAGCTGGTTGCCGGCGCGCTGGCCGGTGGTCAGTTGCACCACCGCCTTTTCTTCAGCATGGCTGGGGAAGGCGATGTTGATCTTGAGCAGGAAGCGGTCCAGCTGTGCCTCGGGCAAAGGGTAGGTGCCTTCGGTGTCTATCGGGTTTTGCGTGGCCATCACCATGAAGGGGCGCGGCAGCGGCATGGCCCGGCCTTCCAGCGTGACCTGGTATTCCTGCATCACTTCGAGCAGTGCGCTCTGGGTCTTGGCCGGCGCGCGGTTGATTTCATCGGCCAGCAGCAAATGCGTGAAGACCGGCCCCTGGTGCACGCGTAGCGTGCCTATGCCGGATTCGCCGCGGGTGGACGGATCCAGCACCGAGTGGCCGGTGATGTCCGAGGGCATCAGGTCGGGCGTGAACTGCACGCGCGCGTAGCGCAGGCTCATGGCCTGTGCCAGCGCCCGCGCCAGCAGCGTCTTGCCGAGGCCGGGCACGCCCTCGATCAGCACGTGGCCGGACGCGACCAGCGCCACCAGGGTCTGGTCGACGGCTTCCGTCTGGCCGACCACGGCCTTGCCGACTTCGTGGCGCAGGGTCTGCAGCCATTCGGCCGCGCGTATCAGTTCGTCGTTGGGAATCGATGACATGGTGGTTTCTCGGTTTCAGGATGAAGAAGGGGATGAAGCGGCGGATGAAACAGGCGGCGGGACGGGCTCGCGCGCGTCCAGCCGCCGGCGCGCGGTTTCCAGCAGTTCGAGGTCGGCGGCCAGCGCGCCGCGGTTGCGCGCCCTGTCGGCCTGCGCGTGTTCGAGCGCGCGCACGTCCAGGCCGGTGGCGCGCGCGATCTCGGCGGTGCGCCGTGCCGGCTCGAGTTGCGAAAACCGGGGCAGTTGCCGCGCGGCCGATGCGTGCAGCGCGCGAAGCTGGGCCGTGTGCAGTGCTTTCATGTGCAAAAAGCGCGCGGTGCCGCGCACCTGCTCGGCCATGGAGCGCCGGTGCGAGGGCGCGGACGGCGCCAGTGGCCCGAAGCGCACGCCGGCGCGCCACAGGGCCAGCGCCAGGGCCAGCAGGCCCAGCAGCAGCGCCACCCAGGCCTGGTGCCAGAGCCAGGACGCAAACGGTTCTCTGGCTTCTTCGGCGACAAACCAGAACTCGGCGCCGGCGCGCGCCTGCAGCGCCGCGGCCGCCACCTGCGCGTTGTCGGCGCGCAGCAGGTTGCCGTTGCCCAGCAGGCCCCAGCCACCGAGCACGGTGACCGTGCCCTGGCCGACCTGCACGCGCACGGCCTCGGTGCCGGCCGTGCCGCGCAGCGACCACAGCGGCGCGGCCAGGCGGTTCACCGGCAGGTACTGCGGGCCGAAATAGGCGCCGCAGACGCGAAAGACGCGGCTGTCGCCGTAGCTGGGCGCGACCTCGGCGGGCTCCTCCAGCGCGCGGCAGTCCAGGTCCTTGGCGGTCCTGTCGAAAGGCCGCGCCGGCGTGATTTTCTGCGGGCTGATCGCGTTTTCCTCGGTGACGGGAAGCCAGCCCGTGAGCGATGTGTGCCGGGCCAGGAAACCCGGGATGACCAGGTGCCCGCCCTGCGCCACCCAGGCGCGCAGGCGCTGCGCGCGTTCGGGGAACAGGTCCCAGTTGCGCGACACCAGCACCAGCCGCGCCTGCGGCGGCGGCATGGCGTCCAGGCTTTTGTGTTTCACGACTTTCGCGCCCAGGGCGCCCAGCAGTTTTTCGGTGGCGTACAGCGGGTTGCTCAGGGCTTCACCCTTGGCCGGCGTGGGGACGTCAACGTCGACCCATTCGGTGGCCGACACCAGCCAGATGCCGCCCGCCAGCAGCAGCACGCCCAGCAGGACCAGGATCAGCCGGTCTTTCATGGCGCCGCCTTCCCTGGTGTGACCGCTGCGGCCGGCGCGCCCAGGCGCGCGTCAAATTCGGCGCACAGCGCCAGCACGCCGGCCGTGGGCGGCAGGCGCCCGCCGTAAGCCGCCAGTTGCCAGGCGGCCACCAGGCGCGCAAAAAAATCGCGCGAGGGCGGCGCCAGCCGGCCTTCACTGAGCGCCACGCATTCGCCTTCGGTGCTGGCGTTGCGTATGGGCACCGCATGCAGGTGCACCAGGCGCGAGAGCGCGCCGCGGTAGAGCAGCGACAGCGCGGGCCGGCGCTGGCCGCGCTGCCACAGCGAGGCGACCGCCGAGCCCACGTCGTCGGGCAGGCTTTCGGGGCGTATGTCCAGGCTGCCGATATGGCTGGGCAGGGGCGCCATGCGGTGCCGCCCGCCGCCGGCGCGCACCTGCGCCCAGCGCCGTATGCGGATCACCAGCCAGGCCAGGGCCAGCGCGCCCAGCGCCCACACCAGCAGGCGCGCGGCTTCGGAGACCCTGGTCACAAAATCCCTGAGCCATCCCAGGCCGTCGCTGTCCTTCTTTTTGTCCTCGGGTTTTTTGTCCCTGTCCCTCAGTCGCAGCGTCTTTTCGCTCTTGCTGCCGGGCAGGTTGGGGTCGGCGCGCACCCGTTCGGCGGCCGATTGGACCTGCTGGCGTGAGGGCGGCTCGCCCGGTGCCGCGGCAGCCGCGCCGCCCGCGCAGCAAGCCGCGACCAGTGCGCAGGCCAGGGCCTGCCGCCATCGGGCATCACGGCATGCGGTCCTCATGCGCCGGCCTTTGCCGGCGCGGGCGTGAAGGCACGGCGAAATTCCTGTTCGATGTCCCAGGCTTCGAGCTCGACGCGGCGGTTCAGGTACATGGCAAAGCCGGCCGCCACAAAAAAGGGCTCGACCAGCCCGACGGCGAAGGCGTAGACCACGGCAAGGCTCAGGCTTTGCAGCGTCGACTCCGTGGCGATCAACCAGCGCCAGAGTTCGGAAAGGCTGCCCTCGGGCGCGAACCAGAACAGGATGGAGAGCAGGGCGAACTCCAGCGCGATCTCGACGTTGGAAAAAACCAGTTGCATGCCCGCGGCCGCGCCACGCCGCCCGCGCAGCAGCTGGTCGCGGCGCTTGCGCCTGGCGCCGCCGCGCTGGCCTTCGAGCTGGTCTATGGCCTGGGTGTAGGAGCGCCAGGGCGACAGCCGCCGCCACAGCAGCGTGCGCAGCAGCTGCCCGCCCCACACCTGGGCGCGGTGCTCCCAGAGGTCTTTCCAGCGCGTGGATTGGCCGAACACCGCGCGCGACAGGATGAACAGCAGGCTGCGGTCAAACCAGGGCTTGAGGCAAAAGATCAGCAGGCCGGGCAGCCAGTAGGCGAGCTCGATGGTGCACAGCAGCAGCGCGATGACCACCACATATATGGGCAGGAAGGTGCGCCAGATGGAAGCGGCATGGCGGCGCACCAGCGCGACGCCCAGGTCGGCGGCTTCGGCCATGGGGCGCGGGCGCAGCGCGACGGCCAGCGCGTCAACCTGCATGGCGCTGCCCTTCGCCCGCGAGCGTTTCGCCGGCGCGCGGCCGTCCCTGCCAGCCCAGGTAGGCCAGCACCAGGGCCCAGCAGGCCGCGCCGGCGCCGTATTTCACGGCGGGCGTGACCCAGCGCGCCGAGGACCAGAAGGCTTCGACGGCGGCGGCGATCAGCAGCAGGCCGATGACGCCGTAGACCACCACGATGGCGTGGCGCGCCGCCAGGCGCAGCGCCTCCAGTCGCGTGTGCCGGCCCGGCGCGATCAGGGCGTAGCCCAGGCGCAGCCCGGCTGCACCCGCCAGCACGATGGCCGTCAGTTCGAAGGCGCCGTGGGTGACCACAAAGGAGCAGAAGTTCTGCCCGTGGCCCGAGGCGATCAGGTAGCCGCCCACGGCGCCTATCTGCACGCCGTTGAACAGCAGCACGGCCGCGCTGCCGATGCCGCCGAAAATGCCGGCGGCGAAGCAGCGAAAGCCGATGCCGATGTTGTGCATGACGTAAAAGCCGAACATCTGCCAGTCGCCGCTGGCGTCGCGGTTGCGCCCGAAGGACTTGGCGCTGTCGCTGTACATGCTGTCGAAGTTCTGCACCTGTGCCGCATCCAGCAGATGCAGGATGAAACCCGGGTCGCGGTAGGTGGCCAGGCCCGCGGCCAGCAGCGGCACCACGAACAGCAGGGCCGCCACCAGCAGGTAGGCGCGGTGCGCGCGCACGGCCTGCGGGAAGTCGACCAGCGCCAGCGTGCCCAGGCGTGCCAGGCCGTAGTCGTGGCGCCGGTAGATCAGCCGGTGGGCGCTTTGCGTCAGGGCTTCCAGCCGCTGCGTCAGGTGCACCGGGTAGGCGCGGGCCTGCGCCAGCGCCAGGTGCTCGCAGACGCGGCGGTACAGCGTGGCCAGCCGCGCGCCGTCGAACTTGCGCTCGGTCTCGGCGACGCCTATGACCTTCTCGAGCTCGTTCCACAGCGGCGCATAGGCCGCTTCAAACTGCAAGGGCGTCATGGCCGGGCTTCTCCCTCACGCCGGCCCATCAGCCATTGCGCCACGCCCAGCAGGCGCTGGGTGGCGCTGCTGCCCGGCGCGCCCGCACCCAGCACCGGTTCGGCCAGGGCGGCGAGCTCGCCCAGGCGCTCGGGCGTCAGCCGCGTGGCCCGGCCGGCCCAGGCCAGCACCGAGGCTTGTTCGGCGGCCGAAAGGGGCCGTGCGGGGGCCAGCGGGGGCGACAGGGGCACCTCGCCGTGCAGCTTGACGGCATCGGTGAACACCACCAGCGTGCCGGCGGCCAGGTCGCCCAGGCGTTTGCTGTCGCGCCGCCAGAGCATGGACACCAGCCCGGCGCCGAACAGCGCGGGCATGAAGTCGGCCGCGCGCAGCAGGTTGCGCGTCAGCGAGGCGGCGGGTGTCACCGGCAGGCCGGAATCCATCACCACGCGCAGGCCCATGGCCCGCTTGCCGGGTGTGGCGGCCGCGCGGGTCAGCTCGAACACCACGGGGTAAAACCATTCGAGGCCGAAATACGCGAGCAGCAGCACGGCCCCGCCGGCCTTGCCCATCAGGCCGACCACAATGGCCACGGCGATGAACAGGCAGGCGCGTATGGCCAGGTCTATCAGGTAGGCCAGCCCGCGCGCGACGATGCCGGCGGGCCGCAGGGACAGGGTGATGCCTTCGGGCGTTTCAGCCGTGTAAATCGTGTCCAGGCGCGCGTTGGCCACAGGCTGGGGCCTCAGGCCTTGACGACGATGGTGTCCGCGATCTCGTCGTGCAGGCAGCGGCGGGATTTGCGAAAGATCATCAGGCAGTCGATCAGCGAATAAATCCAGACCACGGCCATGACGAGGCCGGCCACAAAGCCCGCGCCGTAGCGCAAGGCCAGGCGCGTGGGGGAAACGGCTTCGCCCGAGGGCCGGACAATACGCAGCTTGAGCAGGACCTTGCCTATCGTCTGGCCCCGCGTCGCGAGCAGGTAGCCGTTGAGCAGGACGAAGATCAAGGCGCCGATGGCCATGCCCAGCGGGTTGAAGGACCACGCGCCTGTTCCTTGCACGGCCCAGGGGTTGTAGGGGGTGAGCACCGACACCAGCCAGAGCACCAGGCTCTGGAAAACCGTGTCGAGAATGGCGGCACCCAGTCGTTCGACGCGGCCGGCCAGCTGCGGGCCGTCATTGACGTCGGCCACATCCGCCACCGTGGCTTGCGGCGGCGCGTAGCGGGCATCGTGCGTGGGCTGGTCCATCGTCCTCTTCCCCTGTCGTTTTGTTGGCCTGATTCTAGGGCTTGTTTTGCGGCATAAAAAAAGGCCCGCATGGGCGGGCCTTTTTGGGAGGGCGGGGCGCTTACTGGCCTGGCGATTTCTCGAAGGGCAGGGACATGGCGCCCAGGTCGCGCCGGGTTTCGACCAGCACCAGCGGGCCTTCGTCGGCCACGACCAGCGGTGGGCGCTCGCGCGGCACGTGCACCGGCTTGACCTCGGCGGCGATGGCGGCTTTGGCTTCGGCGATCTTGGCCGCGTCGGAGTTCACCCACTGCAGGCCCGATGATTGGGCCACCTGGGCCAGCTCGTCGAGGGGCAGCGCGTAGGACTGGACCTTGGGCAGGCTGATGGCCGCGGCCGCCGGTGCGGGCTGCACTGGCGCCACGGGTGCGGGCGCGGGTGCCGGTGCGGCCACAGCCACGGGGGCTGTGTAGGCGGGTGCCGGTGCTGCTTCAGGCACAAAAGGCGCGGCGGGCGTCACAGCGGCAGCGGGTGCCGCGTAGCTGGCGACGACTTCCGGTGCGCGTTCTTCGCGGGCTTGCGGCTGCGGCTGGGCTTGCGCGAAACCGGCCTGGCCGGCGTCGGCGCCTTCGGCCGGCTGCTGCTCGCCGCGTTCGCCGTTCTCACCGCGTTCGCGGCGGTCGCGGCCGTAGCGGTCGCGGCTGCGGCGTTCGCGCGGCTGGCGCTGTTCGTCACCTTGGGCGCCCTGGCCGTTCTGCACGGGAGCGACCGGATTGCCGGCTTCGTCGAGCACAGGTGCCGCTGCGGCCTCGGGGTTGAAGCCGGCACCGGCATTCTGGCCCTCGGCGCCTTCAGGGCGGTCGCTGCCGCGGCGCTCGCCACGGCGGCCGTTGCGGTCGCCGCGTTCACGGCGGCCTTCACCGCGTTCACCGCGTGCTTCGCGGTTGCCCTGGCGTTCACCGTCCTGGGGTGCGCGCTCCTGGCGCGGCTCGGCGGTTTCGCCACCCATGGCGGCTGCCATGGCGGCCTGGTTGGCCAGCGCGAGGTCCTGCTCGACGGCGTCGCGCTGGATGCGTTCACCGCGCTCGCCACCGCGTTCACCGCCACGCTCGCCGCGTTCACGGCGGTTGCGGCCGCCTTCGCGACCTTCCCGGTTGGGCGTCTCGCCGCGCGGCTGATCGCCCGCGCCTTCGGGGCGGGCTTCACCGGCCGGACGTTCCTGGCGGCCTTCGGCATTGCGTTCACGGCGTTCGCCGCCGCGGCCTTCACCGCGTTCACCACGGCCTTCGGGGCGTGCTTCTCGGCCTTCGCGGGTTTCGCTGCGGCCTTCCGCACCACGGCCCTCGCCGCCACGGCCTTCGCTGCGGCCACGGCCGCCGCGCCGGCCGTCACGGCCGCCGCGCTCACCACCGCGATCGGAGCGCTCGCCACGCTCGCCGCCACGGCCTTCACCGCGACCTTCGCGCCGGCCTTCGCCGCGCTCGTCTTTTTTCACTTCCTTGGCGGCAGGCGCCGGGGCCGGTGCTTCGGCGCCGCCGAACAGGCTCTTGATCCAGCCGAAGAAGCCTTTTTCAGCGGGTGCCGCCACTGCGGGTGCGGGACGGGCAGCCGGCTTGGGCGCCGCCGCATGCGGAGCGGGTTCCGGCTTGGGCGGTGCCACGGGAGCGGGCGCATCGGGCAGCACGCCCTTGATGACGGGCTCCTGCTTGTTGTGCTTTTCCTGGCTGCGGCGCGTGACGGTGGTCGGGTCCTCGACTTCCTCGGCCATCTTGTAGCTGGCGGCGATGTTGTCCAGGCGCGGGTCGTCGTGTTTCAGGCGTTCCAGGCGGTAGTTGGGGGTTTCCAGCGTCTTGTTGGGCACCAGCAGCACGTTGATGCGCTGCTTGACTTCGATCTTGGCGATCTCGGAGCGCTTTTCGTTGAGCAGGAAGGAGGCCACGTCGACCGGCACCTGACACAGCACCGAGGCCGTGCTGTCCTTGAGGGACTCTTCCTGGATGACGCGCAGGATCTGCAGCGCCGAGCTTTCCGTGTCGCGGATATGGCCGGAGCCGCCGCAACGCGGGCAGGGAATCGATGCGCCTTCGGAGAGGGCCGGGCGCAGGCGCTGGCGGCTCATTTCCATCAGGCCGAACTTGCTGATGGTGCCGAACTGCACGCGGGCGCGATCCTGGCGCAGCGCGTCGCGCAGGCGGTTTTCCACGTCGCGGCGGTTGCGCGACTCTTCCATGTCGATGAAGTCGATGACGATCAGGCCGCCAAGGTCGCGCAAACGCATCTGGCGCGCGACTTCATCGGCGGCTTCCAGGTTGGTGCGGGTGGCGGTTTCTTCGATGTCGCCGCCCTTGATGGCGCGGGCCGAGTTGACGTCGACCGAGACCAGGGCTTCGGTGTGGTCGATCACGATGGCACCGCCGGAAGGCAGCTGCACGGTGCGGGCGTAGGCCGATTCGATCTGGTGCTCGATCTGGAAGCGGCTGAACAGCGGTGCGTCGTCGCGGTAGCGCTTGACGCGGTGCTCATGTTCGGGCATCACGTGGGCCATGAACTGCTTGGCCTGCTCATAGACGTCGTCGGTGTCGAACAGGATGTCGCCGATGTCGCTGTTGAAGTAGTCGCGGATGGCGCGGATCACGAGGCTCGATTCCTGGTAGATCAGGAAGGCGCCCTTGCCGCCCTTGCCGGCGCCGTCGATGGCGCTCCAGAGCTTGAGCAGGTAGTTCAGGTCCCATTGCAGTTCAGGGGCGCTGCGGCCTATGCCGGCGGTGCGCGCGATGATGCTCATGCCGTTGGGGTACTCAAGCTGGTCCATCGCCTCCTTGAGCTCGGCCCGGTCGTCACCCTCGATGCGCCGGCTCACGCCGCCGCCGCGCGGGTTGTTGGGCATCAGGACCACATAGCGGCCGGCCAGGGAGACGAAGGTGGTGAGAGCGGCGCCCTTGTTGCCGCGTTCTTCCTTTTCGACCTGGACTAGCAGTTCCTGGCCTTCCTTGATGACGTCGTTGATGCGTGCCTGGCTGACCGGCACGCCCTGGGCGAAGTACTGCTTGGAGATTTCCTTGAACGGCAGGAAGCCGTGGCGGTCTTCGCCGTAGTCGACGAAGCAGGCTTCCAGCGAGGGCTCGACGCGCGTGACGACGGCCTTGTAGATGTTGCCCTTGCGCTGCTCGCGCCCTTCGATTTCAATTTCGTAGTCGAGGAGTTTTTGTCCGTCGACGATCGCCAGGCGGCGTTCTTCAGCCTGTGTGGCGTTTACCAGCATCCGTTTCATGGGTAGCCTTCCTTATCGTTCTTCGTTCTGGTGTCATGTGCAGACACCAATCACATGCCCAAAATGGGCCAACGACGCCGGAGGGACGCAGTGCGAACGGGGAGGAATTGCCGGAGAGCTTTTGACGGCGCGGCCGACCGGGGTGAACCGGTCAGCGACGTGGTCTGGGCGTAGGCGCGTGGATGGAGCGAGCAGGGGTCAAACGGGTGGGTGCCGCGCAAAGCGCGGCTGCTGGCGCCCACTGCACAAAGGCCGGCGGCTGATTCATGCCGGATGCGGGGCACACGAATGTCGTGAGGCGCCGCAGGCACATGTAAATCAGACTGACCAGTATTGTCATCAGAGGGCTACCCGTTAAAGGACTTGATCTCGGCTGGATCCGCGTGCAGCCTGTTGTTCGTGACTTGGGCTGCACACATGGTATTCCGTGGTTGTGTTCGCAAAACGTCGACTCGTCTACCGTGCAAGACGCCCGCCGCGAGGTGCCTGGCACTCGTCGCTTGCGGGCAATTGCCGGCGTGGGCATCGACCTTCCAGCGAGGCTGTTTGCTTGCCTTTTCAGGGGCGGGGACTTGTGTGGACTAAACTCCAGACAAATCAACCACTTACAGCGCATCGCTAGTGAAACACATTATAGGGTCAGCCAGGGGCTTGGCAAGGAAACCCGGGAAAACACCGGGTCGCCCTCCCGTGGCCGCCGCCGGGCCCCGTCCGAAGCCCAGCCCCGCGCCCGCCGCGCCTGAGGCTCCAGCCCCGGCGGCACCCCAGGCCGCCCTGGTGACGGTGGACGAGGATTATGCCGGCCAGCGGCTGGACAATTTCCTGATCCGCCAGCTCAAGGGCGTGCCCAAAACCCATGTCTACCGCATCATTCGCAGCGGCGAGGTGAGGGTGAACAAGGGCAGGGCGCAGGCCGACACCCGCCTGGAAGCCGGCGACGTGGTGCGCCTGCCGCCGGTGCGCACCTCGGAGCGGGCCGGGCAGAAGGCCGAGGCCATGGCGCAGGAAATCGCCCGCCACGGCGCTACTTCCACCACGGGCGGCTATGCGCCGTCCCGCGAATTCCCCATCCTGTTTGAGGACGATTTCCTGCTGGCCATCGACAAGCCGGCCGGCGTGGCGGTGCACGGCGGCAGCGGCGTGAGTTTTGGCGTGATCGAGCAGCTGCGCATGGCGCGGCCGGAGGCCGACTTCCTGGAGCTGGTGCACCGGCTGGACCGCGAAACCAGCGGCATCCTGCTGATCGCCAAGCGGCGCATGGCGCTCAAGCTGCTGCAGGAGCAGTTCCGCGAACGCGAAACCGACAAGGTCTACCTGGCGCTGGTCAGCGGCGACTGGCCGGTCAAGTACCGCGTGATCGACAAGGCGCTGCACAAATACCTGCTACCCGACGGCGAGCGGCGCGTGAAAGTGGTGGACAACGACCATCCCGACGGCCTGCGTTCAGTAACGCTGGTGAAGGTCAAGGCGGCCGTTCCCGCCAGCCCGCTGGCGCCCGCCACGCCCTTCACCCTGCTGGAGGTGACCATCAAGACCGGCCGCACCCACCAGATCCGCGTGCACCTGGCGGGTGAAGGCCACCCGATTGCCGGTGACGACAAATACGGCGATTTCGAGCTGAACCGGGCGCTGCAGAAAACCACGGCCGGCGCGGCGCCGCTCAAGCGCATGTTTTTGCATGCCTGGAGCCTGAAGTTCAACCATCCCAAACTGCGCAAGGTCGTGCATTTGCAGGCGCCCCTGCCGCCCGAGCTGCAGCAGTTTTTGCCGGCGGCGACCGAAGAGCCGCTCTAGCCTTCCTGCTGTGGCAAACCGGCGCGGGACGGCGACAATAGGGCCGATATGCAAACCCGAAATTTCGACCTGATCGCCTTTGACTGGGACGGCACGCTCTTTGATTCGACAAAGATCATCGTGCGCTGCATCCAGGCCGCCGTGCGCGATGTGGGCGGCACGGTGCCGACCGACAAGGAGGCCGGCTACGTCATCGGCCTGGGCCTGATGCAGGCGCTGGCCCATGCCGCGCCCGATGTACCGCCTGAAAAATATCTCCTGCTAGGCGAGCGCTATCGCCACCACTACGCGGCGCACTACGACGACCTGAGCCTGTTTGATGGCGTGCTGCCGCTGCTCGACACGCTGAAGGCGCGCGGCCATTTGCTCGCGGTAGCGACCGGCAAGTCGCGCCGCGGCCTCGATGAAGTGCTGCGCACGGTGGAACTCAGGGGCGTTTTCGACGGCTCCCGCACCGCCGACGAGACGGCCGGCAAACCCGACCCGCGCATGTTGCATGAGTTGATCGCGGAGTTCGGCGTTGAGCCCGAACGCGTGCTGATGGTGGGCGACACCACGCACGACCTTCAAATGGCGCTCAATGCCGGCTGCCCCAGCGTCGGCGTGAGCTACGGCGCGCACGAGCCCGACAGCTTTGCCGTACTGGCGCCGCGCCACGTGGTGCATTCGGTACAGGAATTGCACGACTGGCTGCTGGCCCATGGCTGAGTTCCGGCGCTGACCCATGGACGAACGGCAAGCCCTGTGCAACAGCCGCGACCTGCCCGAAGGCGGGCTGGCGGTGCCGTTTGATGTGGTCTACGCCGGGCAGACTTGCCGTGCCTTTGCTGTTCGTTTCGAGGGAATGGCCCATGCCTACCTCAATCGCTGTACCCACGTCGCGATGGAGTTGGACTGGCAGCCCAACCGCGTGTTTGACGACCAGGGCCAGTGGCTGCTGTGCGCCAGCCATGGCGCGGCCTACCGTCCCGACACCGGCCAATGCGCGGGCGGGCCGTGCCAGGGAGGTTTGGTGAAAATCACGCTTTCAGAGTCCGAAGGGGTTGTTTATTGGCATCCTGCTTACAACCTTAAACCGCTACAGTTTTAATACCTCTCTAAACTACCGCCATGAACGACCCTCAACGCCCTGATCCTTCCACCGATCCCGATTTGCTGCGCGAATCGGATTTCCGGCCCCACCAGCCAGAATCGCTTCCTCCCTATAACCAGGTAAACCAGGTGAAAAAATCAGCGGCGGACCCGACCGCCAGCCCGGGCTGGGAGCGTGCGACGCTGGAAAAGCTGGCTTTCGCCGCGCTCAATGAGCAAAAAGCCACGCGCCGCTGGAAGACTTTTGTGCGCCTGGCCTGGCTGGCGTTCTTCGTCGCCCTGGTCTGGATGCTGCTGCACCGCGGCACGCCTGCCAGCGATGCGACCGTTCCGCATACCGCCGTGGTGGAAATCAAAGGCGAGATCGCCGCGGGTGCCGATGCCAGCGCCGAGTTCGTCAACGCGGCCCTGCGCGCGGCCTTTGAGGACGACGGGGCCAAGGCCATCGTGTTGCTGATCAACTCCCCGGGCGGCAGCCCGGTGCAAGCCGGCATGATGAATGACGAAATCCTTCGCCTGAAGGCCAAGCACAAGAAGCCGGTTTACGCCGTGGTGGAGGAAACCTGCGCTTCCGCCGCGTACTACATTGCCGTCTCGGCGGACAAGATTTACGTCGACAAGGCCAGCATCGTGGGCAGCATTGGCGTGCTCATGGACGGCTTCGGCTTCACCGGCCTGATGGAGAAGCTGGGCGTGGAACGCCGCCTGCTGACCGCCGGTGAGAACAAGGGCTTCCTGGATCCCTTCAGCCCGCAGAACGAAAAACAGCGCGTGTTTGCCCAGGCCATGCTGGACCAGATTCACCAGCAGTTCATCGGCGTGGTGAAAGCCGGCCGCGGCAAGCGATTGAAGGAAACGCCCGAGATGTTCAGCGGCCTGTTCTGGAGCGGCCAGCAGGCCGTGGAGCTGGGCTTGGCCGATCAGCTCGGCAATCTCGACTACGTCGCGCGTGAAGTGGTCAAGACCGACGAGATCATCGACTACACGCGTCGTGACAACGTGGCCGAGCGCCTGGCCAAGAAGTTTGGCGCGGCGATGGGCGAGGGCGCCATGAAGGCCTTCAAGGCCATTCCAGCACTGCGCTGAGAGGACAACTGCCCCCGTTAAAAAGCCCGCGTCGTGCGGGCTTTTTTGTGGGGCGCGGTGGTCTCGTCAACGGCCTATGGCGAACACGGCCGGCAAATCCAGCGGCGCCTGGGGCTTGTCGCGCTTCCACTGGCTGACCTGCGCGCTGCGCGACCAGCTCGATCCCAGGGTGAGGCCGCAACTCAGTGCGAGCCGGGTGTTGCCCTGCAGCGTTTGCAACAGTGCCTGGAGCAGCGCGGCATTGCGATAGGGCGTTTCGATGAAGAGCTGGGTCTGGCCGGATTTCAGGGCCAGCGATTCCAGTTCACGGATGCGCTGGGTCCGCTCGGCCGGCGTTTGCGGTACATAGCCGGCAAAAGCGAAACTCTGGCCGTTGAGGCCGCTGGCGGCCAACGCAAGCATCAGCGACATCGGACCGGTGAGCGGCACGACCTCCAGCCCGAGGTCGTGCGCCGCGCGCACCACGGAAGAGCCCGGGTCGGCAATCGCCGGCATGCCGGCTTCGCTGACCAAGCCCATGTCGCGGCCTTCCAGGGCGGCCGCGAGCAAGGGGCGTGCGTCGAAGTTGCCGCCGTGGTCGCCTTTTTTATGGACCTCGCGCGGCAGTTCCTGGATTTGCAGAGACTGCAGTGGCGCGGCCAGCGGGTGCAGCGCATCGACGCGCTTGAGATAGGCGCGTGTGCTTTTGGCGTTCTCGCAGATCCAGCAGGACAGCCGCGCCGCGGCCTGCAGGGTCTGCAGCGGCATGACGTCCTGCAGGGGCGTTTGCGTGTCGCAGCCGAAATCCAGCGGCGCGGGGACCAGGTAGAGCTTGCCCTTCACGGCGGCGCTCATGGCGTGCCTCCCGCCAACAGTGTCACGCCGGCCGCCCGGATCAGCCGGCAGGTGCGTATCAGCGGCAGCCCGACCAGCGCTGTCGGGTCGTCGTTGTCGATGGATTCCAGCAACGCGATGCCCAGGCCTTCGCTTTTGGCGCTGCCCGCGCAGTCGTAGGGCTGCTCGATGCGCAGGTAGTGTTCGATCTCATCGTCGCTCAGGTCGCGGAACTTGACCTTCACCGGGGCCAGGCTTTGCGCCTCATAGCCGCTTTCCAGGCAGACCACGGCCACGGCCGTCTGGAAAATCACGGTACGCCCGCGCATGCGACGCAGCTGTGCGACAGCTTTTTCATGGCTGCCCGGCTTGCCCAGCGGTTCGCCGTCCAGGTCCGCCACCTGGTCGGAACCTATGACGACCGCACGTGGAAATGCGGCGGCCACCGCGCGTGCCTTGGCCAGGGCCAGGCGCTCGGCCAAGGACTGCGGGGCCTCGCCTGCTTGCGGGGTTTCGTCCACGTCGGGCGCGGCGACTTCGAATGGGATGTGCAGCCGCAGCAGCAATTCGCGGCGGTAACGTGAGGTCGAACCCAGCACGAGAGGCCGGCTGGCGACGGGAGGGGAAGCAAGAGTCATGGCACCGATTCTCTTACACTGCTTCCATGTCCAGACCCCTTCACGCCAGCCGGCTCAACATGAAAGCGTTCGCCCGGGAGGGAGTGGCGCTTTCTGAAACCACTTTGCTACAAAATTTGGAGCGTCTTGTCGAGGAAACGCAAGGGCTTCAAGCCGATTCGGCCGTGCAATGGGAGGCGCGCGGCGAGCTGCGCCCGCGCGCCGGCGCTGAGGACGAGGTGTGGCTGCATCTGCAAGCCCAGGCCACTGTCCCGTTGACCTGCCAGCGCTGCATGGGCGTGGTCCAGACGCCCCTGAAAGTGGACCAGTGGTACCGTTTTGTTGCCAACGAAGATATCGCCATGGCCGAAGACGACCAAGCCGAAGAGGATTTGCTGGTGATGGAACCCCAATTCAACCTGCTGGCTGTGCTGGAAGACGAGCTGCTGATGGCCTTGCCCCTTGTGCCCATGCACGACGAATGCCCGGTCGCCCCCAAGCTTCAGGCTGGTGAGGCCACAGGGCCGGGAGATGCGGGGGGAGGCGAGCCGGGCGCAAAGCCCAACCCCTTTGCGGTGCTGGCGCAGCTCAAAAACAAAAAATAGTAATTTAGTTCTACTAAATTCATGCGAAAAACCACTCCATCCGTGGACATTTCGCCCCTCCGAAGCCCGGGTGATGAAAATACCCGTGCATCAAGCTATAATCAAAGGCTTCGCGTACCAATGCGGTGGATACGGTGATATGGCGCCCAGGCTGTCGTGTACCGATATTCAGGTCCAGCTGTCTGAACTCGGAATTTGGTGCGTAATTTACCAACCTAACACCCCATCAGGAGCGGATCATGGCCGTCCAGCAGAACAAAAAGTCACCTTCGAAGCGCGGTATGCACCGTTCGCACAATGCGCTCACCGTCCCAGGTATCGCAGTGGAATCCACCACCGGCGAAACTCACCTGCGCCACCACATCAGCCCCACCGGTTTCTACCGTGGCCGCAAGGTGCTGAAAACCAAATCCGAAGCATAATTCCACGCTTTGAGCATGGGCCCGCACTCATCCTGCGGGCCTTTCTTTTGCCTGAATTCCAACTTTTGACTGCGCCGGTCGCCCCATGATCAGGATTGCTGTCGATGCCATGGGCGGCGATATTGGCCCCGCCGTGACGCTGCCCGCCAGCCTGGCTTTCCTGGATGGCCATCCGGATGCCGCCGTGATGCTGGTAGGCCAGCCCGAAGTGCTGGCCGCGCACCCGCTGCATGCGCGGCTGCAGGCCCATCCCCGCTGCCAGATGGTTCCGGCCAGCGAAATCGTCACGATGGACGATCCGATCGAGATTGCCCTGCGGCGCAAGAAAAACTCCTCAATGCGGGTCGCGATGAACCAGGTCAAGGACGGCGCGGCCCAGGCGGCCGTGTCGGCCGGCAATACCGGCGCCCTGATGGCCATTGCCCGCTATGTGCTCAAGACCATGGAGGGCATAGACCGCCCGGCCATTGCCACCCAATTGCCCAATGCCCTGGGCGGCGCCACCACGGTGCTGGATCTGGGTGCCAATGTCGATTGCACGGAAGACCACCTGCTGCAGTTCGCCGTGATGGGCTCTGCCCTCGTGGCCGCCATCACCACCAACCCCGCCCCCAGTGTCGGCCTGCTCAATATCGGCGAAGAGGCGATAAAAGGCAGTGAAATGATTAAAAAAGCGGGTGAATTGCTTCGATCTGCTTCCAATTCAGGTGATTTGAATTTCTATGGAAATGTCGAAGGCAACGATATTTTCAAGGGCACAACAGACATCGTGGTCTGTGACGGGTTTGTCGGGAATGTCGCGCTCAAGGCCAGTGAAGGCCTCGCCAGCATGATTGGTGGCTTCATGAAGACCGAGTTTTCACGCAATATCTTGACAAAAATTGCCGCTATCGTTGCGTATCCGGTCCTAAATGCCTTTAAAAATCGGGTTGACCACAGGCGTTATAACGGTGCGGCATTGCTGGGCTTGCAAGGCCTGGTCTTCAAGAGCCATGGTTCGGCGGACGCCTTCGCTTTTGAGAGGGCCTTGAATCGGGCTTATGATGCGGCTCGGAACAATTTGCTTGAGAGAGTCCGCGAACGTATCGCCCATGCGGCCCCGTTGCTAATTGCGGCGCATGCGGCGCAACCGGCTGAAACGCCGGTCGAAGTCCTCCTCAACGCCAGTTGACTCAGCAGTTTCAACACCGGCCACTCATTAATGACCCGTTACTCTCGCATCGCCGGCACCGGTAGTTATTTGCCGCCGCGCCGACTGACCAACGCCGAACTGGCCGCCGACCTGGCTACCCGAGGCGTGGAAACTTCCGATGAATGGATTGTGGAGCGCACCGGCATCCGGGCCCGCCACTTTGCCGCGCCTGATGTGACCAGCAGCGACCTGGGCGTCGAGGCTGCCAAGAACGCGCTGCAAGCCGCCGGCCTGCAGGCATCCGATATCGACCTCATCATCGTGGCAACCTCGACGCCGGACATGGTGTTTCCGTCGGCTGCCTGCATCTTGCAGAACAAGCTGGGCATTGCCGGTTGCGCGGCCTTTGACGTGCAGGCCGTATGTAGCGGTTTCGTCTATGCGCTGACCGTGGCCGACGCCATGATACGTACCGGTTCCGCCAGCAAGGCGCTGGTGATCGGCGCGGAAGTGTTCTCGCGCATCCTGGATTTTTCGGACCGCACCACATGCGTGCTGTTCGGCGACGGCGCCGGCGCCGTGGTGCTGGAGGCTTCGGAGACGCCCGGCATCCTCGCCAGCGACCTGCATGCCGACGGCAAGCATGTCGGCATCCTGTGCGTGCCCGGCAATGTGTCGGGCGGCCAGATTCTGGGCGACCCCCTGCTCAAGATGGACGGCCAGGCCGTGTTCAAGCTTGCCGTGGGCGTGCTCGAGAGCGCCGCGCGCGCTACCCTGGCAAAAGCCAATCTGACCGATGCCGACATCGACTGGCTGATTCCGCACCAGGCCAATATACGGATCATGCAGAGCACGGCTAAAAAATTGAAGATGCCGCTGGAAAAGCTGATCGTCACGGTCGACCAGCACGGCAATACCTCCGCTGCCTCCATCCCGCTCGCGCTGGATGCGGCCGTGCGCAGCGGCAAGGTCCAAAAAGGCGACACCCTCATGCTCGAAGGCGTGGGTGGTGGCTTTACCTGGGGTGCGGTGCTTCTCAAATACTGAGCAGCTCCACCCATCACCCATCCGCCAGGCTTTCACAGACAGGTGGGCAAATGAATTTCAAACCATCCGGTGCGCTGGAGCGCTTTGCCGCTGCCTTGCTGGTGCTGGCCTTCGTCCTGGCCGGATGGAAAGTCCTGCAACGCCCTGCGGCGTCTTCATTTGCCGCGTCACCGGCTGATGCGGCTAAAGGTCTGCCAAGTGTCGGTTCCCAGGCGCAGCAGCGCTCACCGGACGGTCGGTTCCGCTTTGACGCGCAATTTGTCTCTTCGTCTCCCGGCCAGGCGGTGCACGCTCCTTCCCTGGTGGAGTTGCGCGACGGGCGCTTGAGGGCGGTCTGGTTCTCGGGCTCGCGCGAAGGCGCTGGAGACGTCACCATCCAGAGTGCGGTCATGGACCCGGCCAGCCTGCGCTGGAGCGCGGAAAGCACGCTGTTGGACCGGCAGACTTTGCAACAAGGACTGTGGCGCTACGTCAAGAAATTGGGCAACCCGGTGATCGCACGCGCGCCCGACGGTTCGCTGAACCTGTGGGTAGTGACTGTCTCGCTGGGCGGGTGGGCGGGAAGCTCCATCACCTGGGCACGTTCCATCGACGAAGGCCAGACCTGGAGCGCACCGCGCCGGCTGGTGACTTCGCCCTTCCTGAACATCAGCACGCTCGTCAAGGGCGTACCGGTTATCTTCGAGAATGGCGAAACCGGTTTGCCGGTCTACCACGAGTTCGTCGCCAAGTTCGGCGAAGTCCTGCGTATCGACGCCCAGGGCCAGGTTGTCGACAAGATTCGGATTCCCGGCAGCCGTACCAGCCTGCAGCCGGTGGTCCTGGTTTCGGGGCCGCAGAAAGCACAGGCTTACATGCGTTCGGGCAATGCAACGGCGCTGATGGCCTCCGACACTTCCGATGCCGGCAAGACCTGGTCTCCTGCTCATGCAAGCACCTGGCCCAATCCCGATTCCGCCTTGGCCGGCACAGTCACAAATACCGGCAAGCAATGGCTGGCCTTGAACCCGGCGCCCCGCAACCGCGAAATCCTGGCTTTGCTGCAGACGGATGCGGGCGGCTCGTTTGACGGCGTGACACCCTGGATTGTGGAATCGTCCGCCAACCCGCAAGTGCGAACGCCCATCGGCGATTACGAGCGGCTGCTGGCCGAGGAACTCAAGGCCCGTGGCGCCAGCGATAGCGAGGCCCATGCTTATGTAGCCAGTGCCCGGCGGCAGCTTTGCAACGGGGACATTTGCTCCCAGGAGTTTTCCTATCCTTACCTGATGCAAAGCCGTGATGGCTATCTGCACCTCGTCTACACCTGGCACCGCACGCGCATCAAGCATGTGAGGCTGGATCCCCAACAAATCCTTGAGGCCGCGCAAGCGGCGCCCGGCCATGCTTCCTCCGGCAAATGACCTGATCGCCTTGCTTGGCATCAACCTGGTGCTCTGCGCCGGTTGCCTGCGCCTGCTGAGCTGGCGCCATGGTGTCACGTTGTGGGGGAAGGTGGCTACGGCCGCGGTGTTTGTGCTGCTGTGGTGCCCCGTGGGTCCGGCCCGTTTGCCTATCGCCGTGTATGTGCGTGGCATCAGCTCGGACCTGAGCATTTCCTCGATTGCCATTGCCTGCCTGAGCATGTACCAGCGCCTGCGAGGCATTCTCCCGTTGGCGCAGGGTGAGCGCACGGCAGTGAGTGTTGCCCTTGCGGCAGTTGCTTTGTTCCTGTATCCGCTGGCCCTGGGCTGGGGCGATTGGGATGCTTACCGGCTGGGCTGGGGTTCGCCGGCGCTCTGGGCCGTGCTGCTGGTGCTGTCGGTGGTGTGCTGGGCCAGAGGCTTGCGTCTGCTGCCCACGCTGGTGGCCCTGGCTTTGCTCGCCTGGGCGGTCGGCGCGCTGGAGTCTGGCAATTTGTGGGATTACCTTATAGACCCGTGGCTGGCTGTTGCGGCCATTTTTCAGTGCGTCAAATTGGCTGTCAGCTGGGCGCTCGCGCGGCTGCGGGGTGCGCGCCAGGGCGCCTTGCCTTCCACAAGCTGACAGACGGTGCTTGAAACAAATGGCTGAGGCTTTTCATCTTCTTAAAATGCATGCGGAAGCTTTTCAGCGCCCCAAGAATTCGACCCATGGAGTAATCATTTGAAATCGTTTGCTATTGTTTTTCCCGGCCAGGGCTCGCAGTCGGTCGGCATGCTGGACGCCTGGGGCGAGCACCCGGTGGTCGCGCAGACTGTGGCCGAAGCCTCCGAGGCACTGGGGGAGGATGTCGGCCGGCTGATCAAGGAAGGCCCCAAGGAGGCCCTGGCTCTGACCACCAATACCCAGCCCGTGATGCTGGTTGCAGGCGTAGCAGCCTACCGCGCCTGGATGGCCGAGACCGGCGCCGCGCCGGCCGCCTTGGCAGGCCATTCGCTGGGCGAGTATTCCGCGCTGGTGGCTTCCGGCGCGCTGACGCTCGCGCAGGCCGCGCCGCTGGTGCGTTTTCGCGCGCAGGCCATGCAGGACGCTGTGCCGGTCGGCGCTGGCGCCATGGCCGCGATCCTGGGCATGGAGGCATCGAAGGTGATCGAAGGTTGTGCCGAGGCGGCGCGCAGCTTCGGCGCCAACACCACCGAGGTGGTGGAGGCCGTCAACTTCAACGACCCGATGCAGACCGTGATCGCGGGCAGCAAGGCGGCGGTTGAGAAAGCCTGCGAAGTCCTCAAGGCCAACGGTGCCAAGCGGGCCTTGCCTTTGCCGGTGTCGGCCCCATTCCACTCCAGCTTGATGAAGCCTGCGGCCGAGAAGCTGCGCGAGAAACTCGCCGCTGTCGATTTCGCGGCGCCGAAAATCCCGGTGATCAACAACATCGAAGTGGCCGCCGAGACCGATCCTGACCGCATCCGCGCGGCGCTGTACGGCCAGGCCTTCGGCCCCGTGCGCTGGGTGGAATGCGTGCAGGCCATCAAGGCGCGCGGCCTCACGACCCTGGTCGAGTGCGGTCCGGGCAAGGTGCTCGCCGGCATGGCCAAAAGAATCGATCCCGAATTGACGGGTGCCCCCCTGTTTGATCCCGCCTCGCTGGCGGAAGTGAAGGAGTTACTGGCATGAGCGAAGTGAAGTTTGAAGGCCAGGTTGCACTGGTCACCGGCGCATCGCGCGGCATTGGCGCGGCTATTGCGCTCGAGCTGGCCCAGAAGGGGCTCAAGGTCATAGGCACGGCGACCAGCGATGAGGGCGCAGCCAAAATCGGCCACGCCCTGGCGGCTTTCCCCGGTTGTGCCGGCAAGAACCTGAACGTGAATGATGCCGCCGCGGCCGAAGCACTGATTGATGCCATCGTCAAGGAGCACGGCGGCCTGCAGGTGCTGGTCAACAATGCGGGCATCACCCGCGACATGCTGGCAATGCGCCTCAAGGACGAAGACTGGGACGCTGTGATGGACACCAACCTCAAGGCCGTGTTCCGTATGAGCCGCGCGGTAATGCGCACCATGATGAAACAGCGCTACGGCCGCATCATCAGCATCACCTCGGTGGTGGGTGCCTCGGGCAACCCGGGCCAATCCAACTATGCTGCGGCCAAGGCCGGCGTGGCCGGCATGACGCGGGCGCTGGCGCGCGAACTCGGTTCGCGCAACATCACGGTCAATTGTGTGGCGCCGGGTTTCATCGAAACCGACATGACGGCCGGCCTGCCCGAAGAGCAGCAAAAAGCACTGCTGGCGCAGATCCCGCTGGGCCATCTCGGCAAGCCGCAAGACATTGCGTATGCCGTGGCTTTTGTGGCCAGCCCGCAGGCAGCTTACATTACCGGCCAGGAGATTCACGTCAACGGCGGCATGTATATGTAGGCCTGAAGGCCGTCATCCCGCTGTTTCATGAAAACCGCGGGTTGGCGGTGGTAAAAACGGGAAATCGACGCCGGTTTTTATCCGTCCGGCGCGCCGCTTAGGGAAACGACTCTAACGCGGTAAAATCACGGATTAATTTACAACCCTCAGAGGGAACTATGAGCGATATCGAAGCACGTGTTAAGAAAATCATTGCCGAACAACTCGGCGTGGAAGAAGGCCAGGTCACCAACGAAAAAGCCTTTGTGGCTGATCTGGGCGCTGACTCCCTTGACACCGTAGAACTGGTTATGGCTCTGGAAGACGAGTTCGGCATTGAGATTCCCGACGAAGACGCCGAGAAGATCACCACCGTCCAGAACGCGATTGACTACGCGAACACCCATCAAAAGGCCTGAGGCCGCAGGTTTGCGCCTGTGACTCTGCCGTCACCAAGCCTGAAAAGCCACAGGGCCTTTTCAGGTTCTTTTCAGGATTTCTGAATGAGCCGTCGTCGTGTCGTCGTGACAGGTCTGGGTTGCGTCAGCCCGGTAGGTAATACCGTGGCCGAGTCCTGGGCCAATCTTCTTGCCGGCAAGCCCGGGATTGACCTTGTCGCCGGGTTTGATGCCAGCAATCTCGCCTGCAAATTCGCTGGCGAGGTCAAAGGTTTCAACATCGCGGACTACATCCCTGAAAAAGAAGCACGGCATATGGACCGCTTCATCCACCTGGGCCTGGCTGCGGCCTTCCAGGCGGTGGCCGACAGCGGCTTGCCGACCGGTGAGGCACTTGGTGACGAACTGGCCACGCGCATCGGCTGCAATATCGGCTCGGGCATTGGTGGTTTGCCGATGATCGAGCAGATGCATTCCGAGCTGGTCAATCGCGGCCCGCGACGGATCTCCCCATTTTTTGTGCCTGCCTCGATCATCAACATGATTTCGGGGCATGTTTCCATCAAGTTCGGCTTCAAAGGCCCGAACATCGCGGTCGTCACGGCCTGCACCACAGGCCTCCACGCGATCGGCCTGTCAGCCCGCATGATCGAGTACGGCGACTGCGACGTGATGGTAGCCGGCGGCGCCGAATCCTGCGTCTCCCCCCTGGGCATAGGTGGCTTTGCGGCCGCCCGTGCCCTGTCCACCCGCAACGACGACCCGAAAACAGCCTCACGTCCCTGGGACAAGGACCGCGATGGTTTTGTGCTGGGCGAGGGCGGTGGTGTGCTGGTGCTGGAGGAATACGAACATGCCAAGGCACGCGGCGCCAAGATTTATGCCGAGCTGAGCGGCTTCGGCATGAGCGCCGATGCCTTTCACATGACCGCGCCCGACGTCGACGGCCCGCGCCGCTCCATGGTGATGGCGCTGAAGAATGCCGGCGTCAACGCTGATGAGGTGCAGTACCTCAATGCGCACGGCACCTCCACACCGCTGGGCGACCTCAACGAAACCAACGCCATCAAGGCGGCTTTCGGTGACCACGCCAGGAAGCTGATGGTCAGCTCCACCAAGTCCATGACCGGCCACCTGCTGGGCGGGGCAGGCGGCATCGAATCGGTGTTTACCGTGCTCTCGCTGCACCACCAGAAGATTCCGCCGACCATCAACATCTTCAACCAGGATCCCGAGTGCGATCTCGACTACTGCGCCAATACCGCGCGTGATGCCAGGATCGATGTGGCCGTCAAGAACAACTTCGGCTTTGGCGGCACCAACGGCACGCTCGTCTTCAAGCGCGCCTGATTTTTACCCGCGCACTCCGCAACCCCCTTGGCCACGCACAACGCCCCTCCGGTTGTTTATCCGTTGGGGCGTTCGCGTTTGCTGGGTGTTCTTTTGTTAAGCCTGTGGCTTTGCGGTTTGCTGCTGACTCTCGCGTGGTTTCTTCAGGCTGCCGACCAGCCCGCATGGCGTACAGGACTGGTGTGTGTTCTGCTTGCCGGAACTGCTGCGGCGGCTGGCACGGGTTGGCGAAACACCCCGGTGGGCCAGCTTGCTTGGGACGGCGAGGTTTGGCGCTGGGAAAGCCCTGGCTACCAGGCCGGCGTTGCGGAGTACAGCCTGTCGGTCCTTGCTGATTTCCAGCATGTGCTGATGTTGCGGCTGGAAAACCAGGCCCATGCCTGTTTGTGGCTGTGGGTGGAGCGGCGCAGCATGCCTGAGCGCTGGCTGGACCTGCGCAGGGCGGTTTATTCACCGCGCAAGGCCGCCGGGGCCCCGTGGCAGCACGACTCATCGGGCGCGGGCCGGCCGCCCGCTGTGGCAGTATCGGGGGCTATTCACCCCCTCGACGGCACGCCAAACCCTTCATGAGCGCCGACCTGCCACTTTCGCCAGCTGCCAAAGCAAACGACAGCGACGCCATGCTGGTCGAGCGCACGGTCGCGGGCGACCAGAAGGCCTATGAGCTCCTGGTCATCAAATACCAGCGGCGCATCCAGCGCCTCATAGGCCGCATGGTGCGGGACGTGGACCTGGTGGAGGACATTGCCCAGGAAACCTTCATCCGGGCCTACCGTGCGCTGGCGCAATTCAGGGGTGAGGCCCAGTTTTACACCTGGCTGTACCGGATCGCGGTCAACACCGCGAAAAAAGCCCTGATGGACCTCAAACGGGACCCGACTGTTTCCGAAAATGCCTTCAAATCGGGGCAAAGCGAGGAAAGCGATGAAACTTCCCCGCTGGAAAACGAACTAACAAGCTCGGAAACGCCGGATGCCGTGCTGGCCAGCAGGGAAATCGCGGAAATCATCAATGCCGCCATGGAAGCCCTGCCGGAGGAGCTCCGCCAAGCCATCACACTGCGTGAAATCGAAGGGTTGAGCTATGAAGAGATTTCTGAGGCCATGGATTGCCCAATAGGCACGGTGCGGTCGCGGATTTTCAGGGCGCGTGAAGCGATTTCGCAGAAGGTGAAGCCCTTGCTGGAAAACCAGAGCGGCAAGCGCTGGTAGGGCCACAGCATCCAGGAGCCATCCATGAACCCACGAAACAAGCCAGGTATTTTCAGCCCGCGAATACGGCAACTCCGCTACCCACGAACAGCACCAACAGCAAGAACATCATGAAACCGTCTATGCAAACCAGCGAGCTCATGTCCGCCCTGGCCGATGGCCAACTGCGCGGAGAGGATTTTGCGGCCGCGCTTCATGCCAGCCGCCACGATGAGTCGGCTGCTGAGTGCTGGGATACCTATCACCTGATCGGCGATGCGCTGCGCTCCTCCCAGGGCGCGCGCGGGTGCGATCTCGCCTTTCTGGACCGGCTGAACCAGCGCCTGGCGAAGGAAGCCTCGCCAGCAGCCGCAGCCAACCCTGCTCTCACGCCGGCCAAGCCGATGGTCCAGGAGTTGCCCGTGGCCTTGCCGCCGCACCGCGGCCAGGCCGCCAACGACGGCGAATTCCGCTGGAAGCTGGTGGCGGGGTTTGCCTCGCTCGCGGCGGTATCCGCCGTCGCATGGAATGCCGCGAGCCTGCTGGCACCCGCCCCCGTGCCGCAACTGGCCCAGGCGCCCGCCCCCCAGCAGGTCGTGGTGGTCGCTTCGCCGCAAGGCCCGGTGGTGCGCGATGCGCGGTTTGAGGAACTGCTGGCCGCGCACAAGCAACTGGGCGGAACTTCCGCCTTGCAGGAACCCTCGGGTTTCCTGCGCAATGCCACTTTTGAGACGCCACGCAATGTGGGGCGCTGAACCATCGATGTGCCGGAACCGGGCTTTGGCGACATGATGAACCTCAAGCTCTTGCGTCTTCTGGTGCTGGCTGGGTGCGCCTTGCCGGCCGTGGGCCATGTGGCGGCGCAGGCCTCGTCGCCATCGGCGCCGGCGGTGGAGTCCCGCAGCATCAATGACTGGCTGATGCGCATGCACGAGGCCTCCCGAAAGCGTTCTTATATCGGCACTTTTGTGGTTTCCTCGGGCGGTGCGATGTCCAGTGCCAAGATCTGGCATGTCTGTGAGGGTGACCAGCAGATGGAGCGGGTCGAAACCCTCACCGGCGCGCCGCGTTCCATCTTCCGGCACAACGACCAGGTGGTCACCTTCATGCCCGACCACAAGGTGGTCCGCAGCGAAAAGCGCGAGTCGCTGGGCATGTTCCCCCAATTGCTGCAGTCCGCCGACAGCCGCATCGCCGATTACTACAAGGTCAAGCAGGAGGGCACGGAGCGTGTGGCCGGCGTGGAAGCCGACATCGTGCTCCTGGTGCCCAAGGACAGCATGCGCTTCGGCTACCGCGTCTGGACCGAGCAGAAAAAAGGCCTGGTCGTGAAGCTGCAGACGCTGGACACCGACGGCAAGGTGCTGGAGCAGGCGGCGTTTTCCGAGCTGCAGCTCGATGCGCCGGTCAAGATGGACAAGCTGCTCCAGATGATGGGCAGGGTCGAAGGCTACCGCGTCGAAAAGCCTGTCCTGGTGAAGACCAGCGCCAGCGCTGAAGGCTGGGTCCTGAAGGCACCGGTGGCGGGCTTCAAGCCCATGAGTTGCTATAAGCGGCCGGCGGTGGCCAACCCGGCAACCGGCGAGGAGCCCCTGCAATGGATTTTTTCCGACGGCCTGGCTTCGGTCTCCATCTTTGTGGAACCCTTTGACCGCGCGCGCCACGAGAGGGAGTCTAGCCTGTCGATGGGCGCCACGCAGACCATCACCCGGCAACTCGATACTTATTGGGTTACTGTCATGGGCGAAGTTCCTATGGGCACCCTGAAGCTCTTTGCCAATGGGCTGGAGCGCAAGAAATAATATGCCCCTGGTACTCCGTGGCCGGCTCTTCGAGCAACGGCCCGGATTGCTTGATACCGATATTTTTGACGAGGCTGACGATGCTTGAACTGAACTGGAAACCCCTGCGCTCCTGCCTGACCGCCGGTCTGGTGGCCGCCGCTGCCGTCACCACGCTGGTGCCGGTGGCGCCCGCCTGGGCGCAAACCCGTACATTGCCCGATTTCACCGACCTGGTGGAGCAGGTAGGCCCGTCGGTGGTCAACATCCGCACCCTGGAAAAAGCCAAACCCTCGGCCGGCGGAAGCGCCGACGAGCAAATGCTGGAGTTCTTCAAGCGCTTTGGCATTCCAGTCCCCCCCAACATGCCGCGTGTGCCCCGGCCCGACCGCGGCCAGCCCGACGAAGACCAGCCGCGCGGCGTGGGCTCCGGGTTCATCCTGACTGCGGACGGCTTCGTCATGACCAACGCCCATGTGGTGGAGGGCGCCGATGAGGTCCTCGTCACCCTGGCGGACAAGCGCGAATTCAAGGCCAAGATCATTGGCGCCGACAAGCGCAGCGACGTGGCGGTGGTCAAGATCGAGGCGACGGGCCTGCCGGCCGTCAAGATCGGCGACATCAACCGCCTCAAGGTCGGTGAATGGGTGATGGCCATAGGCTCGCCATTCGGCCTTGAAAACACCGTGACGGCGGGCATCGTGAGCGCCAAGCAGCGCGACACCGGCGACTACCTGCCTTTCATCCAGACCGATGTGGCCATCAACCCCGGCAATTCCGGCGGCCCGCTGATCAATATGCGCGGCGAAGTGGTCGGCATCAACAGCCAGATCTACTCGCGCTCCGGCGGCTTCCAGGGCATTTCCTTTGCCATCCCCATCGATGAAGCCGCGCGCGTATCCGACCAGTTGCGCAGCAGCGGCAGGGTGACACGGGGCCGTATCGGCGTGCAGATCGACCAGGTCACCAAGGACGTGGCGGAATCCATAGGGCTGGGCAAGGCGCAGGGCGCTTTGGTCCGCGGCGTTGAAAGCGGCGCCCCCGCCGAGAAAGCCGGCATCGAGGCCGGCGACATCATCATCAAGTTCGACGGCAAGCCCATCGAAAAATCCAGCGACCTGCCGCGCATGGTCGGCAACGTGAAGCCCGGCACCAAGGCTGTGGTGACCGTGTTCAGGCGCGGCGCGAGCAAGGACCTTGCGGTCACCATCGGCGAGGTCGAGCCTGAAAAGCCGGCGCGCAAGGCCTCGGGTCCCGAGCCCAAGGCGCCGGCCGTCGGCGCGGCCCAGGCGCTGGGCCTGGTGGTCAGCGAGGTGAGCGACGCGCAGAAGAAGGAGCTCAAGATCAAGGGCGGCGTCAAGGTGGACACCGCCGAAGCCGCGGCTTCGCGCGCCGGCCTCCGCGAGGGCGACGTGATCGTGGCGATCGCCAATTCGGAAGTCACCAGCGTCAAGGAATTCGAAGCGGCCTTGGCAAAGATCGACAAGAGCAAAGCCATCAACGTGCTGTTCCGCCGCGGCGAATGGGCCCAGTACGCGTTGATCCGGCCTTCGCGTTAAACCCGCATCACAAGGCTTGGCCCGGACTCTGCGCAGAAGTCCGGGCCGCCACCAGCGGGCCTCGAAGGCCCCCATACCCTGCTGGGCTTTGTGGGTTTTGGCGCCGTCCCCGCTTTTTTGGGCTTCTCAAAAATATATTTTTTAGAGGCTCGGTACTTGCTTATTGTTAGTGCTTGCTCACAAAAAAATGGATCACGGAGTGATTTCGGTAGAATGCCGGCTTGGCTCTGTGGCTTTTGGATATATCAGGCAGCCCAGAATCTCGCTTTCGATCGTCATTTTGGGTAATACACACTGATCCACAGATCACCCACAAGTTGTTCAGAGACATGCGGTTTAAAAATGTGAATAAGTTGTGTATAAGATTCCTGTTGCTAGCCTGCAACGACAAAAATATGGCAATTTCGGGACTGTTCGGCTCTGGCTTTTTGCCTACAATGAAGTTCCAACTATCGCAGTTGCCATAGATTGTTGGTTCAGGGCGCGTCGCTAATCGACGCGCCCTTTTTTATGGCCCTCGCGAATTGAGTCCAATCTCTTCGCAATACTTTCAAGTACTTAGGCGTTCTCGTTGATGAATCACATCAGAAATTTTTCGATCATTGCGCACATTGATCACGGCAAATCCACCTTGGCTGATCGTCTCATCCAGCGCTGCGGTGGTTTGCAGGACCGCGAGATGAGCGCGCAGGTTCTGGATTCGATGGACATCGAAAAAGAGCGTGGGATAACCATCAAGGCGCAGACTGCTGCGCTCAAATACAAGGCACTCGACGGCCAGGTTTACAACCTCAACCTGATCGACACGCCGGGGCACGTCGACTTCTCCTATGAAGTGAGCCGCTCGCTGTCCGCATGCGAAGGCGCGCTGCTGGTGGTGGACGCAAGCCAGGGCGTTGAAGCGCAGACCGTGGCCAACTGCTACACCGCGCTGGACCTCGGCGTAGAAGTCGTGCCGGTGCTCAACAAGATGGATCTGCCGCAGGCCGATCCCGAGAACGCCAAGCAGGAAATCGAGGAAGTGATCGGCATCGACGCGACCGACGCGATTCCCTGCAGCGCCAAGACCGGCATGGGCATCGACGAAATCCTGGAGGCCATCGTCGCCCGGGTTCCTTCGCCCAAGGGCAACCCGGACGGCCCGCTGCGCGCCATGATCATCGACAGCTGGTACGACGCCTATGTGGGCGTGGTCATGCTGGTGCGCGTGGTCGACGGCCGGCTCGCCAAGGGCGACCGCATCAAGCTGATGGCCAGCGAAGCGATGTACAACGCCGAGCAACTGGGGGTCTTCACGCCGCACACCGAACCGCGCCAGTCCCTCGAGCCCGGCGAGGTGGGCTTTGTGATCGCCGGCATCAAGGAACTGCAGGCCGCCCGCGTGGGCGACACCGTCACGCTGGTCAAAGCTGGCACCGGCGGCGCGGCTTTCACGGCCACCGAGGCGCTGCCCGGCTTCAAGGAGATCCAGCCCGCCGTCTTCGCCGGCCTCTATCCTTCCGAAGCCAGTGAGTACGAATCCCTGCGGGATGCGCTGGAAAAGCTCAAGCTCAACGACGCCTCCCTGCACTATGAGCCGGAAGTCAGCGAAGCCCTGGGTTTTGGCTTTCGCTGCGGCTTCCTTGGTTTGCTGCATATGGAGATCGTCCAGGAACGGCTGGAGCGGGAGTTCGACCAGGACCTGATCACGACGGCGCCCAGCGTGGTCTATGAGGTGCTCAAGTCCGACGGCGAGACCATCATGGTCGAGAACCCGTCCAAAATCCCGGACGCCGGGCGCGTCAATGAAATCCGCGAACCCATCGTGACCGTGCACCTGTATATGCCGCAGGACTATGTGGGCGCCGTCATGACGCTGGCCAACCAGAAGCGCGGCATCCAGCTGAACATGGCTTACCACGGCAAGCAGGTCATGCTGACTTACGAAATGCCGCTGGGCGAGATCGTGCTGGACTTTTTCGACAAGCTCAAGTCTGTCTCGCGCGGCTACGCCTCCATGGACTACGAATTCAAGGAATTCCGGGCTTCGGACGTGGTGAAGGTCGATATCCTGCTCAACGGCGAGAAGGTGGACGCGCTGTCTATCATCGTCCACCGCAGCCAGTCGGCCTACCGCGGGCGGGCGGTGGTGGCCAAAATGCGCGAGATCATTTCGCGCCAGCAGTTCGACGTCGCGATCCAGGCGGCCATCGGCGCCAATATTATTGCGCGTGAGACAATCAAGGCGCTTCGCAAAAACGTGATCGCCAAATGCTACGGCGGCGATATTTCACGCAAGCGCAAGCTCCTAGAGAAACAAAAAGCGGGTAAAAAACGCATGAAACAAATCGGTTCCGTTGAAGT
>Ga0209565_1000458_pt1 | contig 31377 bp, 35 predicted proteins | sample Araplaol_mTSA_r2_2_FD_184283 | JGI IMG/M metagenome (GOLD analysis project Ga0209565, IMG submission 184283) | Arabidopsis root microbial communities from North Carolina, USA - plate scrape MF_Col_mTSA_r2 (SPAdes) (version 3) | ecosystem: Host-associated > Plants > Roots > Endosphere | place... | reverse complement strand
CAATCGAACGCATCAGCCGCTCGACCTTTACAGTGAACGGCGTATGGATGTAACTGGTATCGATGGAGACTTCGTCACACTCGGTGTAATTGTTACACCTGAGCATCTCCTGCCTTACGCCACCACCAGACGTGTCCGCACTGCCATAGAGAAGTCTGTTGATCGATGTAAGCGTAGGCGCAATGGGATTAGGGTCGCGTGGCCCTTCGTAATAAATCACGGTCCCTACCATGCTCATGATCATCTCCCGTTCCTGATCATCGAGATTCGTGCCCGCCAGTTTTAGCGCCTTCCACGTAAGGTTTCCAACGAATGGCGCCTTATTCCGAACCAGCGGATCGCTGGAACTCCGGGCGCTGCTCATTACGGAGCTCTTGTTCGACTGGCAGCGCACTCTGGCAGCCGCATAATCCGACTCCAAGCCCATCGCAACGGCCAGATCCTCGCAGACCTTATCCGTGCTGACCCCTGTGGCCTCCATCGCAGAACTCACCAGAGACTTGGCCGTGTTGCACGTGCTGATGTTTGCGTTTGTCAGCATGCTCTCCAGGTTCTTGGTCCATTTCGTCACCCCGCCCAAGAGCGGAGACACTGATTCGAGCGCGAGCTGGAAGGCCACGCCCGGAAGCGCAGCGGTTATGTTCTTCAGCATATTCTTGAACTCGGTGGCCGAGATATGCGAGAAAGAACCACCGAATACGTCAATGCCCCCGCAGCCGGCGCGCGCCTCGGGAAAATCGATCGCAACTAACTGGTACGTCTTGTTTTGCGTGCGAAGCATCATGCTCCCGCCGGTATACGTGTTATACACTTGCCCCCGGAAGGCACCTGGCGCAGTGTAATTTCCGATCGCCCCCAAGTCGTTGAACATCTTATTGACTTCGGAATTTAGGTCGCCAGCCAGGCATACCCCTGGTAAGACCGTGCCGACTAGTGCCGCAGCCGCAAATGCGCTTTTCAAAGTGTTCATAAGACTTGCTCCGAGAAACCCCGTCCTTGAGGGCGGGGAGTGAAAGGATCCGGCCGCAAAGCGGCCGGTTTCCTTGAAGTTAGCGAGACACTGTATAAAGTTACAGTATGATTATCGTCTACCGTTTCCGCGTGAAGTCGAAGACCGGGCTGCTTAATCAGCAAGCACGTAAAGTGAACTTCGTCTGGAATTACTGCAACGACCGGCAGAAGGATGCCTTGCGTTTTAGTCGTCCATGGCTGACAGGTTTTGATCTGAACAAGTTGACGGCAGGTAGCAGCAAGGAACTGGAGTTGCACTCCGGTGTCATCAATGCTGTATGTGAGCAGTTCGCCAAGTCCAGAGTGCAGCACCATAGGCCCTACCTGCGCTACCGAGGCCGCAAATCGTTGGGCTGGGTGCCGTTCAAAGGACGCGACCTGCATCGGGAAGGTAACGCGTTTCGCTTTGCCGGCAATACCTTTCGTGTGTTTTACTCGCGCGCGCTGCCGGAAGGGAAGATCAAGGACGGCACGTGCTTCTCGCAAGACAGCCGGGGCAATTGGTTTCTCAATATTGTGATCGAGGTGGCCGAACCGGCGGTGCGTCCTCTTGAGCATGGTGTCGGCATTGACCTTGGCTTGAAAGATTTGGCCACTTTGTCCGATGGCGAAAAGATTCCTGCGCCTTGCTTTTACCGCGCCGCCGAAGCCGCACTCGCTCTGGCGCAGCGTGCGCATAAGCGACGCCGTGTGAAGGCCATTCAGGCGCGTACTGCGCGGCGCAGGTTGGACTTCCTTCACAAGCAGTCGGCCGAGATCGTCCGCACCTTTGACCATATCGTAGTTGGCAATGTCAATGCCAGCGGACTCGCCCAGACCAGCCTGGCGAAGTCCGTGCTTGATGCAGGCTGGTCGTCCTTCCGGGCGATGCTCGCGTACAAGGCTGTTAAGCATGGCGCGCGGTACGTGGAAGTTGATGAGAGTTTCAGCACCCAGACCTGCTCGAATTGTGGCGCATTGCCCGATTCGCGGCCGAGAGGTATCGCAGGCCTTGGAATAAGAGAATGGCAATGCAGCGACTGTGGTGTAGAACATGATCGTGATCGAAATGCTGCGTTAAATATTCTCCGTCGCGGACGTGCGACGCTGGAAGCAGGAATCCCCGACCTTTAGGGCGGGGAGGACGTCAACGTTTCACCTCCTTAGTTCGGCCAGAACAGGCTTGATTGCGATGCCATGCTCCGCTGCCTGTCCGTTAGGGCCATGATCCGTTCCACCAATTGGGACTCCGACAGCACCCCAAAACCCACCGGCAGAATCCGGCCTGTAAAGGGCTGTGCCAGAAAAACAGCGGGGACCTGCGCCACCTTCAGTGCGCGCACAATTCCGTTATCCGCCCGTGCCATGGGCAGTGAAGGAATCGAACCACCGTCGACGCTGACCGCGATCAAAGGAAAGCCGTAGCGCTGGCGGAAGGCGTTCAGTAACGGGGCCATCTTGTGGCAATACCCGCAGTCGCCACGGAAGAAGAAGATCAGCGCATGATCATTGGCGAGCGCCGAAAGTGTGCTGCCGCGAGTGCGCGCCTGGTTCTCCTCATATGCTTCCAACGCGCTGGCATTGACCGGCCGACCCTGCGTCGACGGATCAAGGTCGGGGTTGGCCCAGGCGATGCGTTGTGCCAGATCGGCAAACTGGGATGCGTTGCGCACCACCCGCGATTCGAGCTCCATGTACCGCCGGACGTTCTCTTCCGTGGGACGGATGATGGCGATCGCGCGGACTTCCTCGACCTCGCGCTGTAGTTGGCGAAATCGCTCAAGTTCCGGTCGAATCGCCCGCGTCGCTGGCACGCTTCGCGGGCTCACCTTGGGAAGCGGGTTCAAGGGCAATTCGGCCAACGGGTCATCGTAGAAATGCCAGCCGCGTCGGCTGGGTATTTCCGTGGAAATGCTAAGGAAAGCTGTCTGCGCGGACGGTCCTTCTCCAGGTTGTGCCAGAGCGAGTCCAACGTGCAGGCAGAGCAGCCAGGTCAACATAGAGAGCTTCATGGCTGCACCGACTTTTCCAGGCTGCGCGGCGGCATCCCGGTTCTGCAATAGTTGATGCCAAATTCGACTGTCTGGCGCTTGGCGGGCACGCCCTGACCCAATTGCACGCCGTCCTGCCAGAATAGGACGGACAGGCGACGGCATCCCTCTTCCGCATAGCGGATGAGCGTCGTGACGTCGACGTTGATTGGCTCAGAGGTCTTGAACTGCCGCCCGATGGCATCCGAAATTTGGCCCGTAAGGCGCCCATGGGCTTCACCAGCTGGCGCATCAATGGCCTCGATCAGCAGTGGCCGCACTTCCTCCACCGGGCGCCGGTACACTGCGCCGCTTTGTCCCAAGGCGGAAAAACTGATGAACGCCATCAATCCACAAAGCACAGGTTTCAGCATTTCCCCCTCCCAAAATAGCAAGTCGGTGCGCGCGCGCTGGCCGCGGCCTGGATCGTGCTCGCCGCCGGAATAGTCGGAACGATCGATGCGTAAAACTCCGTCAGGTCCATGCGCGAAAAGTCCAGCGCTTGCAATTGCGCCACGGTAAATCCCGAACAGGACGGGTTTTGCGCCCCGCCCCACCCGATTCCCAACTGCGCACGGCCCTGTTCATTCAGGATGCGCGCCAATTTCGAGTTGAAACAGCACTTCGACGTCGTGTGCTCAATGCAACTCACACATTTGCCCAGGACGCGGATGCATTTCGAGCACCAGGTGCCAATCGACCGGCACAGCCGGGCGCCCTCTTTCATGGCGAGCTTTCCTTCCTCCTCATTGCAGGACATCATCGACATCACCACATAGAAAATTACCGCGATGACCAGCGTCCAGGGTGTGATGGCGATAACGATGGAATCCCCTGCCATGAGCGTGACGGAACCTGCAGGCAGTGCCGCGCCATTGACGGCAACGGTAACGCCGTAGGTCGAGAACGCGCCCGAAAAACCGCTCCCCATCAACAAGGATTTAAAACCCTGCATGATGAAACTCCGATTGTTCGAGTTCATCAGGATGTCGAACACCAGTCGTGAGCCGGTCCCGAATAGCGACTGGTTGTGGAACCCTGCGCCGGCGCTGTCGGTCCCGCAGCAGTTCTTGAGTAACCTGCCCCGGCAACGGTTATCCTCACCGCTGAACACGCGCATCGTGGCGGGATCGAGATAGACGCCTGCCTCGCGCGCGGCTTCAAGGTAGCTCATCGCCTTGGCAAAGTCTGGATCATTCACGCCGGTTGTGTCAAAACAACGGGCTCCAAGGCAGAAAGCTGTCGGCGTGCACGGGCCACCGGCCGGGCACCCCGCGTACATTGCGGTCAACCCAGATTCCGCTGTCAGCGGATCCCGCGCAACGGCACTGGCGCCCGCAACCTGCGGATCTCCCGGCGTGACAGGCGGGCGCGGAATAGCGGCCGACGTCGCGGCATTGCGCTGTCCATCGCAGATCGGGTCTCCAGGCATGGAAGCGCAAAGCATCAGCCGCGCCCTTGCTTCCGTTGCCAGGTCAGTCCGGCCATACAATGTCGTTTCCGGAGGTGCAGTCGTGTAACCAGGAACCACCGCCGCAGCCGATGTCGCGTTGACGCCGCTGCGCACCACGGCGTTTGCCGCACGCGCTGCGGCAAGATCCGCCTCGATCTGGGCCTGCACCATCCCGCTTTGTGTTGACAGCAAGCTGCAGGCGACAATAAAGACGACGATTCGGCGCATGATCACTCCCGTAGGCGTTGGAGAAGCACTTTTGCTTCGCGCTGCGCGCTGGACGAATGGGTCTCGATCCATTCGAGCGCATAGTCAATGGTCACGTCACCCGCCAGCGTGGCGTAGGAAGACGCGGGCACGCAGCTGGCATCCGCGCATCGCTGGGCCTGTGTGCCGTCACGTAACAGCACGAACGTTGGCACCTGGTTCACGCCAAAACGGTCGAAGCCTTGCGGATCGATCTGCAGCGCAGCTTTGCGCTCGCCGAGTAGCCGACGCACGGCGACCGCCGTCTTGACCATGGAGCCGTCCTTCAAGCCCCGCAGAACCAGGACTGCCCGCGAGCGTTCAGCCTGTTCAACCAACTTGCGCAGCGCTCCTTCCGGCATCGACAAGCTAACAAAAACAAGCAACTGCGGCCCTTGCTCCAGCAACCTGCCGACGGCGGACGCGTCCGCGGCCGCGAACCCGCGTGCGATAGAAGCGACGTCAACCGGCCTCGCCTGCAGCGGCTGCGGCAAACGGTCAAGCCTCGGAACGCCGCTAACCTGACCCGGCTTCGGCGCGCCTGGCTGCACTGGATTCGCGGCGCCTGACACCCCCTGCCCGGCAAAGCCTGGTTGCGCGGCACTGACGCAAACGCTGGCAACAGTGAGCGTCAGCACCGCTTTCCACCTTTTCATGGAGTTTTGCTTAATAGCCAACACAGCAGTTCCTTTTCCTGAAGAGCATGAATGCAAAATCCTCACCCTTGACCGGATACTCCTTGCCCGCGCCCCACAGCACCGTGGTCCGCCCGAACGGCTGGCAACACCGCCCCAGAATCTTGCCGGTACTCGGAATCGGGTAGGTCAACTGGGTCTTGTAGGCGGCCTTGTCCATCACCGGTAAGAAGTACGGGCCGCATAGGCCGGCAGCACCATGGCTGCCCCAGGCCAGCAGTTCGCGGTGCATCTTCGCAGTCAGGCGCTGCATCAGCAATTCGGCCGTCCGTACACCACCCAGGTGATAGATGCTGTGCCCGTCCAGCGGGTAAAGGCTGCCCTGGCACCCGGCGCACCAGAACAATTCCGACCGGGCAAACCCCGCCGTGGCAGCGACACAGTCGGCCGCGCAGGCCGCCAGGGCGACGGGATTGGCGAACAGCGCGGCTTCGGGGTTGAGGATCAGTGACAGCTCATCGTCATTCCACAGCGGATCAACTTCCGTGAGATAGGCCAAATCGAACGATGCGCGCTCCAGGCATGGAAAGTCCGCCACCACCTGCAGCCAGTACAGCACTGGATTCACGTAGAAATGGGCCTGGTAAAAGCTGTTCTGATCGCCAGTACCATCTGTATAACGGCCGGCATCCGGTGCCGCAATACCGGGATTCAGGTCAACGCCGCCCAGCGAGACCAGGCAGAACGAACGACGCACCACTTCCACGTGCCGGGCTGGCTCCCAGAACCCGATCGACAGGCCGATCGTCGGGTTGACACGGCAGCTGCAAATCGGCGAGCCAGGGTTTCCAATGTCCTCCTGCCCACCAATGCTGGCCAGCGTGCCGCCGCCCAGCGAGATCGGCATAATGCAGCTCCAGCAGATGTCGGTGATAGGGTTCGGGAAACGCCCTTGGCAGGTCGTTACGCCGGCGGCGTGCGCCGTAGCGGCCACCAAGGCGAGCAGCAATGCCACGCCGCCTCGCGCCAGCGCGCGCGCTGAACCGGACAGTCCTTGAAATATAAGCCTGGACAAAAGCAGCTTCATCGCGTCTCTCCTTCCCTGTCATGAGGCCGGCACCAGCTCGTCGACCCGCAACCGGCGCCCCTCCTGCGACACCATGGCCGGCACCCGCTCGATCCGCAGGCGCTTGACCAGTACGCCTTTCTGGTCGAAGTACACTGGAACCTTCCAGCGCCGCATCAGTTCGATATACGAACCACCGACCAGCACCGGTTTGGTCCTCCCCGCTTCTCCTTTTGCCAAGCGTTCGGCCATGGCGACCTGGCGCTCATCGCGTCCGTCGAAGAAAAGCAGCTTTCGGCTCATCGAAACAATATCGAGCGGATTGGCACGGGTCCCGGCGGCGAACAATAGACGTCCACCACCATCGGCGATATTCCGGTCCAGTACGTAGGTTGGATCGACATAGAACGTCCGCGGTACGGCCACGGCCGGGAGCTGCAAGGGTGGTGGCGCCATAACGGCCTGCTTTCCATGTGAAACAATCTGCTCTTGAATACGCGCCAGCTCACCGCTCTGCTCCTTGGCCCGCAGGCGCGCTTCGATCATCTTCAACAGGTGTTCCTCGGCGATGGGATAGGTCGGCCCGACCACGCCGAGCGACTCGGCACCGGCCGTGGAACAAACGCCCCAGGCGCCCAAAGCGATGAGACACCGCATCGTCAAACGTTTCATCGTACGTCCCCTAAAAGATCGGTCGCACCACCGCGATCACGTCGCTGACATGCACCAATCCACTGATGCGATAGCGCGAATCGAGGCTATCCGGACTAGTCCCCTGCATGTAGAAGTAATGCGGCGGGATGACGCTGGGCACGATCGGCTCCAATGGAAGCTTGCTCACCACCGCAAACAGCTTGGCCTGACCAACGTCATTGCCATTGACCAGCACGCGCCGTCCTTCGACGCGCACCTGATCGCCTTCGATGCCTGCCACGCGCTTGAAGAACGGCTGCCGGGCAAGGCCCGGGAAGTTCTTGGTCGCGGCGCCGCCGAACGCATAGATGACATAATCACCCCGTGCGATCACGCCTGTTCGCCGCTCTATCCAGGCCACCGTGTAAGGCAAGCTGGGCGTCACGTTGAATAAAAGCGGAACATGCGGTACCGGATCGACAAAGATGCGCGCCGCCGCCAGCGCCCAGATCAGGGCGAGCGGCAGGTAGAGATACCAGCGCTGCCGCGCATGGGTCAGGAAATTGCGCATCATTGCAGCACCCGTTGGCGAAGCAGCGGGGTCAGGTCCCGCACATCAGGCCGCATCCCAACCACCAGGGATCGGTCGACCACAAGGCATCCACAGTCCTGGGCCAGCTTTGCCATTTCACCCGAAAACCGCTCGGCGAACTGGCGAGCGTTGGCGGCGGCCTGCGTCCGCTCTGCATCGCCCGCCCCGGAGGAAAGCGCTTTGACCAGGAGCGCTTCCTGTTCACGGTAGACCTGGACCGCATCCACCACTCCAATCGCCGTGGCTGGCCGCACAATTACACGGTCGTAGACCGCGATGCCGGCCAGCGTCGATGCGATGCACATGCCGATCTGCACAATCAGTGGATGCATGATTGCCCCCTTGCCGCGAGGACCATCTGAATGGCCTCGTCAATGCTGTAGCCTTGCGCCCGTAGTTCATCGATCGGCTTGTTGTCTTCGATCTTGTTCGAGAAGAGCAGGTGCGTCGCCGGGTCCAGCACGAGCCGGGCGACACCCTCCCCGACCGGAGATGAGACGTAGATCTCGGCAAACGCTCCCGCTTCGGTCCGTAAGGAATTGAGAAGGCGCTTTTTCGACTCGTCCATCAAAAGCCGGCCTTTGCGCCCCAGCAGCTCAATCGATTCAGGTTTTTGGCGCAACAGGAACACCCAATCAGAACAATTGAATGCGGCTTCCATTTGGGCCGAACCGTAGTAATCATCGCCGCCCTGGGTGGCGGTGACCAGGGAGCCGCCATATTTCCTGGCGCGGCGAGCCGCTTCCTCCACCACAGCCGCTTTGATCGGGTCATCGCTGCCGATCTCCCCAAGCTGCTGCTTCGTTTCGTCGATAAACAGCACCTTCCGCCTATTGCGTGTCAGGTACATTTCGCCCGTGATCTGATAAAGCAGCAGGATGTTGACCACGGCGTGCAGGTCCGGCCGGCGCTTCAATTCCTCGTTCTCGATCACAATGAAGTCATTGCTGAAATCGACGTTGTTGACGCCTTCGAAGAAGCGCTCATACTGCCCGCCCTTGGCGTAGGGATTCAGCATGATCGCAAGGTCTTTGATACGCTGGTCGTTGACGATCCCGAGGTCGCGGATCGAACCCTTCATGAAGGCGTCTCGCAGGCAGGTCATGGTCATTTCCCGTTCATACATCTTCCATTGCGTGAGCAACATGGTCGAGATCGCTTTGTACTGGACCTCTTCCAGAGGATGCTGCATGGAGCACATCTTGGCGATCGCCGGCACCAGCATGTCCATGTCGTCGCAGATGTCGTTGATTCGCGAATACGGGTTCAAACAGATCTTGCTTTGCGGCGTGAACTCGATATACGTGCCGTCGGCCTTTCGGCACAGCTTTTCAAACGAGCGGCCGAGGTCCAGCATCCAGACCTTTGCACCCACCGAACGGTAAGACCAGGCCAGTTCATTGAGAAAGACCGATTTCCCGGAACCCGGGGCGCCAATCACCGCCGCATTCGCGTTGCCCAGATCGTTGTCGAACAGATCGAGCGTGGTGACCTGGCCACGGCGACCAGCCATAATTACCGTCGGCGTTCGCGTTCCACGCCATTCACCGATCAGCGGTGCCAGATGAATGGCATTGGACATCGACTTGCGCGTCACCCGTCGCATTTTCTTCAGGTCGCGGTGAAAATCCGGCGTCAGGGTCATCGGCAAGCTCGCCAGCAATGCCTGCCTGTGCATGTAGATGTCTGCGTTCAGCTCGAAACCCCGTGCTCGCCAGATCGCGCGCGCCGTTTCGCAGGCGCTGGCGGCCTTTTCCGGTGTGGTGAAGATCGCCAACTGGTGGTACATCGAGACCAGGGCGCCACCTACGTCGTAGGCATCCGCAGCAGCTTTCCAATCCTTGTGCTTCTTTTCCACGTCCGGCATGATGGCAGCCATCTTGCTGCCGGCGTTCTGCGTGGCGCGGAAGTTGTTGGTCGTCACCGCCGCCTTCGTCTCGATCGGATCGAGAATATGCACGCCCATCGTCAGCAGGAAAGGTGCGTTGTATTGCAGCGCTGGCTGCATCAGGTCGCCGATTAGGCCGCCCATCTGCCACAGTCCGAACCGCTCAGGAAACGACTTGATCGACATGAAGCGCGCTTCCATCTTGGTCTCGTCCCCCAGCCGCGAGAGGAGCAGGCCTTCAGCATCGGCGTCTTGCACCGTGTCGAAGTCGACGATCTGGTCGCAGATCTCGCGCCCGTCGTCGTAGTTGACCTTCACTTGGTCGTCGCGCGACAGGCGGTCCGCATTCACGAACTGGGCGCACCAGTTGATCAGGTCATCGACGCCACAAACAGAGTTCGGGAACGATGCGGCGTTCAGCGTCACGGACATCGAGTCGCGCAGCTCACATAGCTCCCGGCAGCGCGCCTCGTCGTCTCCCTTACCCGGCAAACACACGCTGATCATCAGGCGAAAATCCTTGATCGTGAAGTGGTAACCATTGGTGAGCGATTTCTTGGTGCCGCTCATCAGATGTCCGACCCGCTGCCTGGCCAATGTACGGAACAGATTTTCATTGCGCGCGGGCCGGCCATGCTCCCGGCTGCGCTCATACTGGTCTTCGTCCTCCATGCGCTGGTTGGCGTAAGCGGTCAGGATCTTCCTCACCTGGGGTGAACCGAACAAATGGATCTGGATGCCCGTGTTTTTGGGGAAGGAATACAGGCTCTGCAAGACTTCGACCATCGGCTCATCGGCACCGCTTTGTGGCATCACCTCCAGCATGAAACCAAGGCTACCTTGGCGATTGATGAAAATCTTGTGTTCTCGCGAGTAGGCGCGATACGGCAGCCATGAGGCGAACTGCTCGGACGGCGTTTCCGGCTCGCGCTGCAGTCCCAGCCAATCCATGATGTGCCGTAGACCTCCCGGCTGGCTGCGTTCTTCGAAGAATGCGTGCATGATGGCTCCCTCGGTTAGCGACCACTCATTTGACCGCTCATAGCACTTGCATCAAGTGGCTGCGCGGACGTCGTGAGTCCTTGTGGCGCGCCACCGGATAGCGCTGAAGGCGTTGCGGATGGGGCTGGTGCCACCACAACCGCATCCTTCGTGGGCGCTCGCAGCGGTGCGTATGTCGCACGCACCTGCCGCTGGACGTGGTCGAGCATCCACTTCCCCTGGTCGACCCTGACGTACACATAGGATTGGTCAACCAAGTCGTGGTCCGCATCTTCCCAGGGCTTGATCCACAGGCGAAGAATGCGCGGGGACGAGCGCAATGGCTGTGGCTCGAAGCCGGCGGTCCCCGCCACCGCGCGATCAGGCTGAAGCCCTGCGCTTCGGCTCAATGACGCGTTCATGAGGCGCGCTGACGGCATTGGCTGGGCGCCGGTTCCTGCTGCCGGGAGCCTGGTCGTGCCGCGCACCGAGTTGTAATAATTGCCGGAAACGGACTGGCATTGGACGCCGGCCGGCGCTTTGCAGCCATACTGCTCCGAGCCGCCCAGTCCCGACATGTTGCCGCAGCCGGCCGTCAGCAGGCCGAGCGCCGCGCCGCAGCAGGCTTTCACTCTGTTTTCAAGGCTTTGACGTAGCATGTTGCGTTTCCTCCATCTGCGGGGTTGTCGATCTGTTGGCGCCCAGACGCGATTCCAGTTCCTCGGCCGTCAGCAAGCCGGGAACCATGGTTCCATCGGCAAAAAGGAGCGTCGGCGTGGCTCCCACGCGCAGCCTTGAAGCCAGCAGCCTGTTGCGCTCTAACGGATGTGCGCATGGGCCCTTTGCATCCGGGGCCGTTACGGAGCCCGCCATGGCGGCCGCGTAGGCTGCCGGGCGGTCCTTGGCGCACCAGATCGCAAGCGGTAACGACTCTCCCTGGAACGGCAGCAGGTAGTAGCGGATCGTCACGTTCGTCAGTTCGCGCAGGTGGCGCTCCAGCTCCCTGCAATATCCGCACGCAGGATCAGTGAATACCGACAATTCGCGCCGCCCATCGCCACGCATGACGGTAATTGCATCGGCGACAGGCATCGGGCCAGTATATGAAGCTGCTTCGATTCCTTGACTGGCTGCGCCCGGCGGCTTCACGCCGATACTGGCCATCCGAGTCGCCGTCATATCTCGCATCGTTTTCAGATCGACAAGGCGACCGAAGACCATGTAGCGGGGATTCTTGGCCGATACAAAGGCCACGTTGGCGCCCATCCAGATCTCGTAAATGCCCGGAATCGGCGTACGCACGGCGCGGTCGAGCACCGTCGCGGGGTACGCCTTTCGTATTGCCGCCAGCAGGCGTTCTTCGTCAGGAGCACTGTGTGCGGGCTGCAGCGCCAGGGCGAGCACCGCCGCCACGAGGCAATTAGCGGCGCGCTTCATCGTCGTCTCCGTCGCCGCCTTGCACAGGCCCTTCGTCCGCCAACCGCTCACTGCCCGGTAGCGGCAATGGCAACCGAACGCCGCGCGTCAACACGACGTCCACCGCTCGCTTCCCGTCGACTTCAATGACCGGAAACGTCTGTTCGGCGAGACGGATGTAATAGTTGGCAAGCTGGTCCAGCGCACGGCCCACGCCGGCACCGACGCCGCGGCGCATCTGCTCTCCAGTACCTTCCGGCCCAGTCACCAGGCGACCGAACGCGGATTCGGTATAGGTCGATCCGCCCTGCGAAAAGGCCTGGCCGATGCCACTCGCAATCCCGGCCCGCAGTGCGTTCGCCAGCAACTGCCCCTGCTTGTTCACCATCCGGCCTCGCATGCCAAGCTTGCCATCTTCGCCGTACACGTTCCCCTCGATCTTGACCTCGATGACGCTCCGGTCATGCCGGATACAGGTCAAGTTGCTGGTACGGATGTAGGCGCGTTCGGACGCAATGTCCCCGAAACCCGATCCGATCACCAAGCACTCATGGACCTCCGCCCTGAACTGATTGGGCAGCACCGCGTTGTCGGTCAGCCGAATCACCACTGGCAAGGGGTTGCCCTGCGCCTGGCCACCTGTTGGCGCATCCATGCCACCAAGCAGTTCCCCACGCATGAACCCGACAGGCAAATAGGACTCAAGCCGTTCGCCCTTTCCTCGCGCCTCGCTGCTACCGCCCTCCGCGCCGCCAGCAACTTGATCCTTTATGGCAGCGCGCCCAGGATTTCCCAACACAACCCTGACCATTGCGGGTGGCGCTTCATCGATTCGTGTGCCGGAGGATGCCGCAGAACCGGTGCTCGCGTTGCCGACGACGGCGGGTATATCGGGCGGATACGTCGGAGGTGTGGTGGAAGGAATCGGGGCACGAAGGACATTCGCCGATACAGGCGGTACTTCCGGGGACGCTGGCGTTGGGACGCTTGGCGGCGCCGCTTCCTTCCTTTCCAGCTCGGCGAGTCTTTGCAGAATCTGCGCTTCGTTTGCCTTGCGATCAGCATTGAATTTCTCCTGGCCTTCTCGATCAACTTTGTATTGCGCCAATTCCTTACCCGCCGTCCCTAGCCACTGGTCTACCGGCGCGACCTGCATCGGCACGACGCCACCAGCCAACTCGGGATTGGTAACAGTCGTCCCGTGCGGCTGCGGAGGGGGCGGCGCAGCGCCCGGTTGCGAGGAAAGCGCCAGGAAAGCCCAGAAAACGCCCACCCCGCCACCAATCACGCCCGTGGCCAGCAGGTACTGTTTTTGGCGAGGGCTGATCCGGTCGAGGAGCGTATGCCATTTCGTGTCGAGCTTCATGGCCTCTCCTCCCGGGTCCGAATAACGAATACACTGGTCACGTCTCCGGGCTGCAAATTGTGGTGTTCGACGGCGACCGCCACGACACCGCCTTCCTCACGGTCGAACTCTTGCTCCGCAACGACCATCGGCTTTGCGCTAATGTTCGTCAGCGAATACAGTTCACCGATCAAATCCTGCCCTTCCACCTTGCGCATTAGCTTGAAATCCGCCTCTTTCCACAATGCGATAGGGCGTTCCACCTCTTCGAGGCGATAAGCGCTCCCTGGCCGGGCCGAGGCCATCGCGACCAACATTCCCTTCACCGCACGCACATGACTGGCCGAGCGTTGAGAACGAACCGTCGTGGCCCCCGCCCGAGGCGAGCGGTCGTCAATGACAATCGTGTCCGCCTCAATATCGGCCCTGCGCAGGCGAAGTGTGTACGTCGCGCGCGGCGAGGAAACAAACAGGCTGATTGGCTTATCCCCCGCTCCCACAGGGCTGATAAAGACCTCCCCACGCTCCAGGTCACAGTTCAACGTCACGTCCCCACGGCCGTTCGTCGCGGGTACCTGGGTCGAAGGGATCACCGCCCCCGCATTTCCCGCATCCTGCGGCCGCAGATCGCAACCTGTGCTGCTCTGCACGTTGCCCACAACATCGACAATCCGGTCGCCTTGGATCCGGATGCGCGTTGGGGCATCTTTCGCGATGGCCGCTTCAATCGTCGCGCCATCCTTCGCGGGTCGTACCTGCTCGGCGGAGCATATGGCACTAGCGCACAGCGCTACTAGCCATGGCAACGTTTTTCGGTTCATTGGGTGCCTCCTCGAACGTTTTCAGATGCGTGCGGCCGCCACGGTAGACAAATCGGGCAACGTACCGCTTGAGAGCCACAGAGGTTTCCTGTCCATTGATGTAGGTGCGCAACCGGCCTGTCAGGAATACCTCCTGCTTTTCTTCGTCTGGCTCCAGTTGCTGCAACAGGAAATAAGTGCTGGCGTTGAGTTTCTTGAGCCGCTCGGCTTCGACTTCCTGCCGTATTTTTAGTTTTCCCTGCTCCGCCGGCTCCACGAAACTAAGCAACGCGTCCTTCTTCCAATTGATTGTCCCGGGTGTCACGTCGAGCATGAGCCAGGCCACATAGCCGCCCATCTGCTCAAGGTAGGAATTGCTGACCTTTTCACCGGACACCCAGAACGATTCGGCGACATGGGGCGGCGTGACGATAACTTTCTGGGCGCCGAGTATCGAATAGATGATCAGCAGAGCCACGAAAAGACATCCGACCAACCCTCCGATCGTCAAGCGCTGGCTACGTATTAGTCGCCGGTTGCTTTTCAAGTCTTCTTGGTACTTCCCGTCGTCCATCTTGTTCTCCTCAGCCCACCATGCGGCGGATATGCGACGGCGGTGTCGCCCGCATGGCGCTCACCGGGTTGGTGGGCAGATGCCAGTACATCCAATGCATGGCGAATGCGGGATGCTTGTCGCTCTTGATGCGTGCCAGCCACCGGCTAGCAAAGAACCCCACCGAGACTGCCAAGCAAAATGCCAGCTTGGAACCACCCAGGTACCCAACAAACATCATGAAAAGGACGGGCGCAGCGACGTCCACATCCCACAACCCGATCTTCCATTGATCGTCCAGTCTGCGAGGTATGTAAGTGTCGGCAAGCATCCCGTCCTCCTTCCAGTGGTCTTCAAATGACCGCACCCATGATGGCGCCGGCGATCACCAGGCCAACCGCCGCGAAAATGGCCAGGCCGATGTAGAACAGGACCGGGCCAAAATTGCGTAGCGCGGCAAGCGAGATCAGGGCCACCACGAACCCGATGAATCCCACCAGCGCCTTGACGCCCGGCGCCAGTGCCGCCAGTTGCGTCAGCGCCGAAACCAGCGGGCCCGTAATGCCACCGAAAGCGACCAGGTCGATCGCGTGCGAAGGGAATGCCGCGCAAAGACCGAGTACGATGAAAGCAAACAGCGCCATCGCGTTGGCGATGCGTTTGGGTGGCGCTGCTGCCCCTTTTGCCGCCATGGGCAATTTCAGAACGTTCATAAATACCTCCAGCTTCCAAAAGACTGCGCGCCTGTCTCACGTATCCGGCCGGGCGCAAATTCAGCCGAGAGGCTGTCCAAAGGCGGGGCCCTCGCCAGCCAAGGACTCCGCGCGGCCACCCGCCGCAATGGGTGACAAGCATTCACTGCACTGACCTTGGCGCTTGGTAAAAGGAGACTTCGGCACGGCGATTGAGCTGGCGCCCTGCTTCTAGTTCATTGCCGGTCGCATAGCAGCAACCTCCGCGGGCATCGATCTCGATCCTGCCTTGCGCCCCTCCTCCGCTTTGACACAGGTAACTCGCGACAGCCAGTGCGCGCGCATGCGCCAGGCGTGCATTTGCATCCTCGCTACCAGTGCTGTCGGTGCGTCCGCTCACGACAATTCGCTCGGCCTGACGCGCAATCGCCGCAAACTGGACCAGCGTGCTCCTCGCGCGACGATCCAGCTTTGCCGAACCGGTGCCGAAATGCACAATGGCGGTTTCCGTTTTTGCTGGCTGCGTGGATGGCGGGACATCTCGGTTCAACGATGACTTCTCAGACAACGCAGTTTTGGCAACCAACTGCTCCAGCGTCTTGGGTGTCGGTTGTGGGCAAGCTGGCTGAAGGCAACGACCGAAGTAGGCACCCTCTCCGGTGCCCAGTTGCCGGAACTCGTAGCTCCGCTCGACGATCTTGCCACTCACATGGTGTTGTACAGGCGCCTGAAGTTCATCTTGCCGCGCCGTTGCGCAGCCCTGAATCGCAGCAAGGCATGCGCTCGTTCCGAGCGTGGCTAGCGCGATTCGCGTCAGGGAGATTCGGCTGTTCATCCGAGCCTCACTCGGACGATAGGCGAGACTGGCGGTAGACCGCTTGCAGGGACACTTCGGACCGCCTTAACCAAGAAGCGGTAGACGCGCCACGCATATCGCATGCGCGCACGCAGGCATTGCTGTGGACTCAGTGCGACACACGAGGCGTTATACGCGCCGACCGCCTCCCAGGTCTGTCCGTATCGAGCCATCTTCTCGGCTAAGATGCGGGCGCCGGCGTCGATGTTCGTGCAGGGGTCCAGCAGTTGCTGTGGTGTCACCCCGAGATTGCGCAGCATCTTCCCGTTGGAGTTGATCTGCATGATCCCAATATCCACGGTATTCGTTCGCGCCAAATGCGAGCGGTTGACCGCGATGGGATTGAGGGACGACTCAGCGCGCGCAACGGCGATCAACAGATCGGCTGAAACCGCGTGTTTTCGCGCGGCCTCTTCCCAACAGGCGCTGGCTATGCCGGGCAGGAACAGGAGCGCGATGACAATTCTGGTGGCATTCGCATTCATGGCGGAACGGGGGCGTACCCGGGTAAAGTCAGTCAAATCCCTTGGCGGGCAAGGGTCCGCTGGTGCTATTCGGGTAAGCCTGGCCAGGACTGCCAAGCGGGGTCATTTCGGGTTGGCACGTTCAAAACGCGCCAGGAGATCAGCTACATGACACGCGAAGCCGCGCGCTGCGCGATATTCCTTCTTGCGTATTCAAAGACTTTCCGCGCCGCATGCGGCTCCTCCAGCGCAAGCGCTACGCATGCCGTCGTAAAGTGATCCAGCTTGAACTGCGGGTGCGGATGGCGGTTCCGCTCGGACTTTTGCAAGGCCAAGAGCAGCAGGTACTGCGGCCGCCAAATGTCCTCCTGCCGCCTTGCAGTCTCCTGGTCGCGCAGGACAAGTTTCGTGTGGAGGAACGTAAAAATGCGATTGACAGGATCAAGTCCGTCGAAAACCAGCGACACGCATCCACTAATCAAGTCCGGATAGCGTAGCTTCGGCGAGCAGTTGGCCGGCGCGCTGTATAAGCACTCCAGTGCCTGGAATTCATCGATCCACACGCGCGTGGCTACGGTCTCACCACGGCTATGAGGATCGCCCTGCTGGTCGGCGGAAATCACGGCCCGGCGTTGGGGAAGATCGGTGATTGAATGCACGGTAGTCATGTCACTTCTGGGTTCGGTGTTTTCGAAGTGAGTCCAGCATAGCTTCGCTGGAACGCCACTTCACCCAAAAAGAGTACGCCAAATTGTGGGCTTTCATTGGTCGTAAGACGAATCGATATGCATTTGCGGCATACAGCCCACGGACCTCCGCTGAAATGGATCCGGTTCGATAAGGGCACGGGCCGCTGGCCACAGTTTGATCTGCATCAAACAGATGGACACGAAATGTCAATGCAGCACAGCCCCAAAAGGTGGACGATGAAAGCCCTAACAGGAGGTTCTATGGCCATCGACGTCTACCTGCAACTGGACGGCATCAAGGGCGAATCCAGCGATATGGCGCATCAAGGTTGGATCGAATGCTCATGGGTGGACTGGGCTGTTACGCAGCCGCGATCAGCGTCTACCTCCTCGTCAGGTGGCCATAGCTCGGAGCGTTGTGAACTGAGCAGCTTAGCGATCCGAAAACTTGCCGATCTATCCTCTCCCCTTCTCCTGCAATTCTGTGCCATGGGAAAGACCATCCCGCACGCCAAACTTGAATTTTTTCGTGCTGATGGCCGGGGTGCTCGGGTCAAGTATTTTGAGATGGAACTGCATTCGGTGCTGGTCGGGGATGTGGCTCCGGAAGTCTTTGAAGGATCGCTCCTTTCCGAACACATTGGGCTCAAGTTCGCCAAAGCGCAGTGGCGCTACCTGAAACAGAACGTGGCCGGTGGACCGGGCGTTCTTACGGTTGGTGGATGGGACGCCTCGATCAACAGACCCGCCTGAAGGACTGCCATGGGACCATACATTTATGCAGACGCGAGGACACTCGACGGCAAGGATAAAGTGGGTGATGGAGAGTGTGTTACGCTGATCAGAGCTTTTACCAATGCTGGTTGGACCGGAAACTGGAAGCAAGGCGTTCAGGTGGTCGGCCATCGTGAGATCTCGCCCGGGACTGCTATCGCGAACTTCGAGGACGGGAAATGGCCAGGTAAAAGCAAAGGAAACCATTCCGCGTTTTACCTCGGCCAGGTGTCGGATGGCATTTACATTGTTGACCAATGGCCGGATAAGAAGAGGATTGGCAAACGGTTCATCAGGCGTCAAGGTACGGATAGCAAGGGCCACTTCATCAATCCAACCGACAATGCAGATGCTTTCTTTGTTATCAAATAGTGCCCTTCTCAGAGGACTCCTCGCAGTCATGAGCATACAGCTCCCGTTTCATCGTGCACGGGCATCGCCCACACGATTCCACTGCCCACAGGAGCTTCCGGCAACTTCACTATCGGTGCAAAGCCCCCAGCCAGGGTGGAGAACTTTCGTCGGTTCACCGCTGTACTTGAGCGGCGCAGCGCCGGCGGACGGCCCTCCCGACCGGCTGGGCATTCTCCGCGGCGAAGATGGGATACGCATCAAGAGTACTTGGACCCAGAAGTACTCACTGGGCGGCCGATACCCCGAAGGAAAGTGGCTCCGCTGCGATTACGGTGCCATGGGAGAAGTCTCCCTGGCCATGCGACTTCCGGACGAACTGAAAGAATGCACCGTCGTCGGAAAAAAGGGAGAACATGCCGGCGAATACGAGTTCGAGATCTCTTGCAAATAAAGTCAGCGCGTCGCCCAACGGTCGACAGCGCGCCAGCGCCTGACCAGCTGGTCTGCGTCCCCTTCGTCCAGCCGCCCAAGCGCCTGCGCGATGGTATAACCCATTTCCCTGAGCATTATGACGTCGCTGGCCCCGAGCGCCACGTATAGGCGCTCCCCCGTCGATAACACATTGACGCGCCCATAGTTTCCATCCAGGACGTCGGCCACCACACTGTCTAGATAATCGAGCTGATCAATTTGCATCCACTTTCCTTGACTGAATTTGCTAGCAGAAGTCCTCTTGCTGATTCGGAGTTTGCAAGAAAGATTTCCTCAGGATCTAGCGACGACCCACAACTTCCAAAATCCACACGACGTAGCTTAGCCATCTCCCGACGTCCTGCACCAAGAAAGAGCACATTTAGTGCATCGCTTTTATCGCACCTACTCAATGAAGGACTTCGGAAACAAGTAATAGCGGGATACAGGAATGATAAAATGCATCCCTCCTCTTGGGTGTCTGCACCCTTGGCCTGTGCATAGATGCACGTAACGATATAGCGGTCGCGAAGGATATCGATGCAACTAGTTGAACTGAAAGTGGAAAGCTTTAAGCGCATTGAAGAAGTATCAATTCCGCTTCGCGACGTAAATATCCTTGTTGGCCCAAACGCCTGCGGCAAGTCTTCGATCATTCAGGCTGTCCACCTTGCTAGTTGCGTGATGCGCCAAGCGGATCGAGTAACAAGCGATAAGACCGCAACGGTCAGTGTGGACGACTTAGACTATCTTCCGACCGACGATTATAAGACGCTCGGTCATGGAGCAAACTGGGGGAACAAGGAAGGCACCCCCTCTTCATCCGTTTCGTTAACGTTTCAAAGAGCAGATGCCGAAAACGTCGAGGCACGATGTCAACTTCGGTCCGCACGTAATGCGGGCATTTCAATTACTGGTTCTATCGCAGCGGATCTCCAGCCTCTCCTGCGCGCAAAGAGCAAGTTCTTCACTGCGTACATCCCAGGCATCTCGGGAATTCCGAATAAGGAAGAACGTAAGTCGAAAAAAGTCATTCTCAAAGCTTGCTCATTTGGCGATTCCAACGTCATCTTGCGCAACGCATTGCTGCTGTTGAAGGAAAGTAGTGAACTCAACATCCCGCTGATTGAGAACTGGATCAGCAGTATCATAGGGCCCATCAGGATTCAGGTTGATCACAACAACGACAGCGATCTACATATTCGGTGCAGCGTCACAGTAGGCGATACGACGAAACCGATTGAGCTCGTCGGAACAGGATATCTGCAATTGATACAGATCTTCTGTTATGTACTGCTATTCCAGCCGGGGGTTCTGCTAATCGATGAGCCTGACATCCACTTGCATCCACACGTCCAAGAGAAGCTAGCCGGCGTCCTCTCTAGAGTTGCAATCGAACGCGGCATTAAAGTCTTGCTGACCACGCACTCTCCTTTTATCGTTCGCGGTGCACCTCCCGATGCGAACGTATGCTGGCTTCAAGACGGCAAGATTGAGTCCCAGAATAGAGCTTTGGTAGAAACCGCACTGGGTTGGGGAGCTTTTGGTAAGCGAGTCATCGTCGTTTCTGAAGATTCAAAGACTTCGCTGTTAAAGAAGATTGTCGCGCAATGGCCTGAAGTTGACCGTTCGGTCGCTTTCTACCCTGGCAATGGGTATAAGAACGTTCCAACTCCGGAACAGGCCAAAGAGCTTAGCGAAACGCTTGGCGGAAAGTTTAAAATACTCGTACACCGAGACCGTGATTCATTGACGGATGCAGAAGTCGGAACCTTAGGCGCGCGGTACGAAGCACAAGGCGTAGGTTTATGGTTGCCGACTGAGTCTGATGTGGAAGCATACTTCTGCACTCCTGAATTTCTCGAGGTCTTTTTGGGGTGTACTCAACAAGAAGCTGTTCAATATATCGACGAAATACTCGGACAACACGCAGTCCCGCTTCGCCAACAATTTGATTCACAGAGAGCAGCACACAACCAAGAACTTTATGCGGCTGGCGGAAGTCCGGTGAACGATGACGTATGGAATGGATTTCAACGTCGGCCTTTACGAGGTGGTAAAGGCAAGTTCGTGTTCAAGCAGCTTAAGAACAAAGTGCCTAGGAACGCGTTCAGTGAAGAAAACATTCTAAACGCCGCGCTCGGCGGACAAATCGCCATTGATCTGAAACACAAAGTCGAGCAAATCTTCCAGGAATGACGGGACGTCTCTAAGCGAATCTACACTTTATGCGCGCTTATGGTAATTCGCGATGCCAAGGCACATCAGTACTCCAGCGGCGCAAAAGAGAAGCGGGAAAACGATTGAGTGCAGTTGACCAGGATAGACGCAGGCAATCAAGATGCCGCAAACACTGACAATTACACCAGCCACACAGCAGGAGAATACTTCGGGATTGTGCCCTGTGAAATCCGTTCCTTTTACCGCGCGCCGAACCAGTCCATCCGCAAAGGCGGCCACGAAGAACGGTACAACGCCGGGGAATAGATGCCAGATAACCGCAAGGCGATACGTCGCCAACAGAACAAGCGCGTTTAGAGACCGGAAGTACTCGTTCTTCAGCAGCCGATCGCCGACCGCCGAAACCTCCTTCTGCACTTTGGGCTCGGATGTAGGGCGTACAGTTGTGGAGGACATCAACGGGGGAGCGTGTGGAGTGTCCGGCTGAAGGTCCAGCATCGTCTTAAGCATGCCGAATGCATGCGCTCTCCCCCAAAATCCTGTCAATGCCGCATGCTCATTGCGTATCTGCGTAAGGAATGCATGTGCGGGCCGCGCCGAGGGTAAGTACAGTACCAGCACCAACAGTGAGACGAGCGACGCGATGGCCACGGTGCGTATCATGATTCGTCCTCCTTAGCGCCTTCTTGGTTCGTTTCTTCCAGTTCAGGATCGAGCAGCGTGAAGCGTCCCTTGCAAAGGCGGCCGCCCGAGACAGAAGCGAAGAACTGCAAGTTTGGGAGCTTGCCAAGGAGCGAAGTCGGAATCAGCTCGCTCATCTCCTCCGAAATCTGTGTAGACTCCACCATCGTGAAATCGCCAAGATGACCATCCCGCGCTGTATTGCGACCGACCTTCATGTTGTGAATTGCCGTTTGGCCGAAGGTCTCATTTACAAATTCCTGCGTCGGCTGGTCTTTCGTCCTGAACGCGATCAGATTATTCAGGTTCCCCAGCGCCATACGCGCAGCTTCCTGGTTGCCGAGCCGTTTAGCCAGGTCCGCAATGGTCTGCATGGCCGCCGTGGTGTAGATACCGCCCTCGGCACCTTTGTTCATGATTTCAATCAGCGGTTGGTTGATGACGTTGGAGACCTCGTCGACGAACAAAGAGATACGCCGATAGCCGCCCAGGTTGTAGCGAATCCCCGAGCGCGCAGCCAGGTCGGCCAGGCACATCGCGCCGATAGCCGATGCCACCGAAGGATCCGGCAGTGAATCGAGGCACATCAGCAGGACATGCCCGCCGCGCTCGATCTTCTCCAGGTTCATGATCGGGCGTTCATCGTCTGCATCAAAAGGATCCGGCGAAAGGCTGCGGCCAAGATCACCCGAGGTGAGCATTGAGAGGATCGGCAACAGGTTGGCAGTGATTTTCTGGTAGTGTTCGCGATTGTGCCGGAAGACGCGCACCTGAGAATCGATTGCCTTGTCTCGCCTGCTCTCATGGACATACCGCTCGTAATACTCGACGAATCCCAGTAATTCGCAGCTGGCAATGGGCGACGGCGATTTGATCGTCCCCTTTCTCGCGCGGTCGATGAGCCGCACCAACTCCGGCTCCGCACGCCACCCGATACCCAGCAACTCCTCGTAGAAGCGTTCGAGCGACATTTCAAGGATGGGCTCGATCCCACCTTCGATATACTTGGTCAACTTCATCAGATTGGGCCGCATCTCCAATCTCACCATCCCTTGTGTGACCACATTGACCGCATCCCAGCCGAAGGCCGAGAATGCGCCAGCGGTATCGGGCGGCAGGATGGACTGAATGCGCGACGCGATCTCCGTCGGTTTCTGCCAGTTGAACGTAAAGTCCAACCTGGCGCCGGTTTCCGGAAATGCAGGATGGAACCATAGGAACGTGTCAGGGTCGCGGTAGTCTGCGCACGCCCTCATCACCAGATTTTTCAGCCGTTTGGAATTCTTCGGATCCAGTATGATCACCACGTCGCCGCGCCGGACGGCCTGCGTGATCAACCAGCCGAGGCAAACGCCCTTGCCGGACTGCGTGGTGCCGACAATGAGTGTCCCGCCCTCGAAATTCTGCGGCGGCCGCGCCAACAGCGTTTCCCTCTGTTCGACACCATGAATATATGGCAGGCCAATTTCTCCCTCGGCCTGAGCCGGCGTCACATAACCCAAAAGTCGGAGAAGGCGCGGAGAAATCTGCAACTCGCGATAGTCGATCTTGGCGAGTTCATACAAGCGCTGAGAATGGATTGGCTGCCATTCGAAGCCAAATCCAAAGACCACCAGATCGGGATCGGTCGTGAGCCGGGAAAGTTCCGTGGTCGAGATGACCTGCATCGCCCTTCCAGAGAGTGCGGCCCGTACTCCGATGATGTGAAGGCCCTGACGTATGCGCCTGACCGCAAACACGGCGCAGACAAAAAACATCGCAACACCCAGGCGCAGCGGAACGCGTTCCGGCGTCATGGCGACATATGCCAACGCGGCCATACACCAGATCAGGCCTGAGAACAACTCGATTGGCTGCCGCCAGGGCATCTCATAACGGCGTAGCAGCATCGCCTCCTCCGTCCTGCGCCTCTAATGGCGCCTTTGCCGCCTGCCAACCCGACACACAGCTCGCATCGATTAGGAGTCCGGGCACCTTCGCTCCCAGGACTTCACGGGTATGAATTCGCTCACCGCCCGGCTGGGGCGCCAGCATCCCTGCATCGCCTAGCGCGCGCTGGGCGCGCCGTGCATCGATCCCGCGCCGCGCAAGTTCGCCAAGCGGTACGAAGAGCACCGCTTCATCGAGCTGGCATGCAGCCGGCGGGGCTCCTGTCAAGGTGTCCACGATCTCGGCCAATGCAGCCGCAACCTCTGGATTAAGTCGCATAGGTGCCGATAAGGTTGCACGGCCCTTCTTCGCTTTGCCTTCTTGCGTTCGCTGCCTTTTCCCGTGGCCTGCAGAAGCTGGAGCCGTTTCCGCCTGCTTCGCCTTTGGCGGATCACCCGGCCCCGGCAGCTCAGGCGTTTCATCCATTTCGGGCAGGGTCAGCTGTATCGGCTGACGCCGATGTTCGGTTGCCTTACTCGGCGCACCACGATTCGTGCTCGGAGTGTCGTCCTGATCGGACGAGTGTTCTGCGGGTATGGACTGACCCGGCCGTTCAGGCGGAGGCGGCGCTGGGGGCTCGCTGGCCTCGGGCCTGGCGGTCAACTGCACCGGCAAAGGCGCCGCTCGCGGCGTGATCACGCCCAGGAGCGTGAAAGGAGTGGCGAAGCGAATAGCCTCAAGCGGCTCGGCCGCACCTGGCGGATAGATGATCCAAACCCGGCAATCGGCGCTCTGCGCCCGAACCAGGTCGGCGGCTTCGAGGATATCCAGGACACCCGATGCAGTATCTGGAATACCGAGCAGACCTTCGTCTTCCAGTAATTTGACGACATCTTTGATCCCGTTCGGCCAGACCAGAAACAATCCATCCTGTCCGTACCAGAGACGAGAGCGCCCGATATTGGGCTGCCAACCGTGATGGGAAAGCACCAGTTCGCGCATGGCTTCGACCATGTACCTGGCCATATGCAGTGCAGGCCTGCCGGCGCGATAGCCATCATTGCCCCGGAGATTCCGATGAATGACCAACGCTGCGGCATGCCGCACCAGACGATACATCACACTGTGCTCGTGGTACATGGTCGCCCCGGCGATACAAGCCAGCATATGGGGCACGATCGTTGCGTTGTCCTTGGCCAGGTCACACATCGTTTCCGCTGGAACGATCATCGGTAGCGCAAAGAGACCGAGCGAACGCGTTTCCTGAGCTGCTTGCCATCGAATGTTGCCAGATGAGACACCCTTCTCTCTGGCCCAGCACGAGAGTGGCATGAGATAGGGCTGCCACTCCCGCCCTTTCGCGTCCGCCACGCGAATGTGGCTCAATGTGCGGTGGAGTTCGTTGCACAGGCCCGCAATAAAGGTCGCACGGCGCCAGCGGGGTTCCAGCAGGCGCCGATTCGAAATGGTCGCACGGCCGGCAAAGATTTGGGCATCCGTCGCCTGCAGCGCGTAGAAGGCCGTTTCCAGGCCTATTCGGGCCAGACCACCGGGGTCGTTGAAATAGCTGTCCGTGGTGGCCGGAAGCTGGTTGACGTACTGGACGTATTGGCGAATCGGGGCCAGAAGATCATTGTTAAATGATTCGGTTCCGCATCCGTAACAAAGTTTGATCCTCCCCAAGAGCTCCCGGTTTGACTCGAGAATCTCGTCGACTGCCTGCAGCCGTAGGCCTGAACTGGGCGAGGATGTCGATGCTGAAGTGTGAACTTGTGCCGGCTCCGGCGCGGCCGCTTCGTTCCCCTCGGTGCGCCATAACGACGCCAATAGTCGTCCAACCCACATCGCTCAGGTCCCTCCGCTGCTCGCCCCAAGCAGTGTGGAGGACGACAAGGCGAAACTCCAGACGAAACCAATGGGTTTTGGGGCGGCTTTCGTGGGGATTTGGCCGCAACTGGCCGGACCTTTAAGTTGAGTGCAGCACCGGGGCGAAATGCGCTCGAATGTGTGAATCAGACGGGTATCGTTTTAATAGCTTGCAAAATACACAACCCGAACGATCAGCCGACTTATCCCCTACCGCGACGAGATACCGGGACCGACATCGCCGGCAGGAATGCAGCATGAGCTCCGGCGGTCCGCTGCCCCAAATCGCGTGCAGCTCGCACGCGAGGTTGAACGCATGCTCGAATGGGATGAGAGGCACCATCGTACAGCGCTCGAGATAGAGGCGGTACGCACTGAGGAGCGCATCCGCGGGATTGCAACGATGGTCGACAAGGAGCGTATCAAAGATCACCGCGAAGATGGATGCCTCAGCTCGCTCCATCAGATTGCCGCGGTGGTACCAATCGCTGGACTCCAGACGTCGGCCTGGCGCGGACGAATTGTCCTGGTAAAAGAACGACCGCAGCAAAGGCTGCTCCAGGCCTGTAATCCGCGATACCGTCCGGATTCTGGCGCCCAATGCCACGCATTCCTTCGCGACCTGCAGCGCTCTGATGTGCGTTTCCGCGAATACGGCACTCATGATGTCGCCCCTCCTACCTAGCCGATGGCGCCGACAGTGGCCAGCGCGGCCTTCGCCGACCGGCTAGTGCCGGCAGCGCACAACAGCATGGCCAAGCCGGGCGGCGCATCCAGTAGATCCGCCAAGTTGTCGACGGGGCGGAACAGGCTCTCATGGGGCATATTGACCGCCAACAGCTGCAGTTCGCTCGCCGTCATTTCGGCCAGTCTGGCCGCGGTCCCAGGGTCAAGATGGAATTTGTAGATTGCCGACAGGCGCTCATTACGCAGGCATGCCTGGATCGTGAGCAGGAAGTTCAGGTTGAGGTATTGCACGTCGGTCAGTTGAATGGAACTTTCCATGATTGCACCTCCATTCTGCCCCGCGAGTCCGAGGCGTGGTCATCACTCCGGTACCGATATCGCCCCGCGTGGGCCGCCATCAACACCGCCGAAATGTGCCGTGCGGTGCAGCAAACGAGGCCATATCAGCTGTCAGGCTATACCGCACCTGCCAGCCGGTCAATAGCAACTGCTGCTTGTGTGCACAGCAAAAGAAAACTGGTCTTGACTTCACTGCCCCCTACGGTAGATGCTAACGCCTTATAGCATCATGAAATCCTCGGGTACTTCATGTAGCAATTGCTAAAACTGGTCCTTCCGATTGTCTTGCCAACTTTTTAGAAGAAAATGGTGACAACCCAGTACAACGCCCCCCTCACCCGAGCACAGGCGCAGCAGATTGATTTTCACCTTGTACCTGGCGTGGCCAACCGGCTGGTCGCTGAAATGGCTTTGCGGGATGTGTCGCAGCACCACCAGGTGCATTACCTCAGTCAAATCACAGGCCGCGCCCTGCAGACGGTCGCTCGCTGGATCGATCCCGACAAGCCGGGAATGCCTGACCTGCGATCACTGGCGCTTCTCTCTATTCAGTTCGGGGTCGACCCCAATTGGCTCCTTGGCCTTTCAGCCCACCGAACGCCCCTGAGAAACGACCTGCTTCCTGCACCGCTGGCCAAGCAACTGCACGTCAAGCGGACTCCACCGGGGGACTGGCTTGGCCCCCTGCTTGAGCAGTCTTCACCCTACCTGGACCAGTCGGTGGCGACGATGCTTGGCCACGATATGGCCCCGCTGATCGTCGACGGCTCGCCGTTCTTCTTCGACGCCAGCGTCAAACGCGTGGAGTCCAACGGCATTTACTATCTCCAGTATCGAGGCCAAAAGATCGTCCGCCATATCGAGATCCGCATCGGAGAAGGATTCCTTCTCCGATGCGAAAACACCCAATGCGAGCCTACTACTGTGGCCGACATTTCCTCTGCACCCGACCTTCGCCTGCTTGGGCGCGTCACACTGGCGATCAACACCTGTCGACTTTAGCGCGCATGCCGCGTCCAATCGACATCGACGGGACGCGGCAGCGACGCATAGTATTAAGCGGCTTCAGCCAGGTGCTTCCACTCGCTCGGGCTTAACTCAAGCAATTTGCCGCCCAGCTCTTCGAATTCGGTCGCACGATCGTAATCGTCGACCTCCTGCGAATAACCGGTGACCGCATTGACCAGGCCATAGCCGTTCAAATGATGCTCGGATACCAGGTGCCGCAAGACACCGGCGCATTCGGCTTCATTTAAGGCGTACCGGTTGGCCAGTACTTCAACGACCTTGACCGGATTACCCGTGATCTTGATGCCCATGGTCTTGCGCATCTTCTCCGAGATCAGCTGGAAGGTCGTTTCCGACACTGCCGTCTGAACCAGGTCACGGACCTTCAGGAAAATCGCTTTGTCCTCCGCCTCCAACGTGTCGTCCTGGTAGACGACCACTGATTCATCATCAGACACCAGCGCCCTGCCAGCGTGATTCTTGCGCATGCTGCGGTCGCAAACGATCAACCCATTGCTGCACACCAGTCGGTAAAGCAGCGGTTCAACGCGCAACGTGCCGCAACCTACTTCGGAATTGCTGACAATGACCCCTGCCTGCAGGATGTCACCCGGCGCCACTTCGCAATCGATCTTGGAGCTGACCACCTTCAGGTACAGCTTCGACTCTGTCAGTTCAACTGATTCAAAGCGAGCGCCCGGCAGCTGCTGCAAGATGGGCATCACGCTCTTGGCCAGGTCGAAGTTGTCGAGCCGGCGGTATCGGTTGGACAGGAAAGCGCGTGCCCTTCCGTCCAGCGTGCGCACCATATAGCTATCAGGTGCGTTAATACGGAGCCAGCCGTTGATGTTCTGGTCCAGCAGTTCCGGATATAGGTCCCGCATCAGCTTGAAGTAAGTGAACGGGATGTTCAGTTTCTTTGCCAACTGCGAACAGGCCAGCTCGCTAAGCGGATATCGCGTCGCACCCTCAGCTTCGTCGACGATCAGACCGCAATGATGCGAAGCCAAGGTCTCGCTATGCATCATCTTGGCTGGCACGATCAAGTCCTTCTTAGCCGCTGCCTGGCGCTCAAGTTCGGTTGCCAGGTCAATCAAGTTGCGTCCATTTTTCATGATGAGACTCCTAAGAGAAGCGGACGGCCCGCCCCCACCGGGGAACGGGTCCCCGCAGGGTTGAAATCACTCCGGCTCTCGCCGGCATTACTGCTTCCCGTTTGAAGGGATTACTACTCAGGCTGCGCGGTCAACGATGGGCGCATGCTGCGCGAGCACGTTTGCCCAATCAGCACCGGCAACACGCGGGATGAAGACCTCCGCCGACCGCCGCTCGCCCGTCACTGGCCGCTTCAAGAACTGACGCGCCAAGATGTACGAAGAAGCCTGGCCGTCATACATCGAATCGGCATCGTTGTCGCCGTAGATACGCAACCGACGGACTTCGTCAGGAATCCACATGCTCTCGAGATTCCGGGCGCAGATCCCGATCCAGATGGGCTGCGCCGTGCGCTTCAGGATGGCGAGACCAGTCTCGATGCCTTCGCACACCGCGAGCTCGACACCCGCAGGCGCCAGCCTGATTGCTGCGCCGTTGATGCCACCGCAAAGCAGCTTCTTTGCGTCCCTGCCTGCGAGCTTTTGCCCGTTCTGCAGGTACGTGCGATGGAGCGACACTAACTCGCCCTGTCGGTCGAGGATACTTGCGACCATGGCCGGAAAGCGGCCAACCAGGACAGGCTTCCCCGTCGCCGGATCGACTTCGTAGTACCCAAGCGCTGGATGCGTGCGCAAGACCTCCGGATAAGACGGCATTCCGAGTCCTCGATTCTGGAGGTAGCAGTCCACCTCATCGCCGTGAACAATCGGAGTCGTCTCAGCCAGAATCCGGTGGATCAACGCAATGCTGTCTTTTGTGACGTGCTTTGGTGCGGCTTGGGCCGGCTGCATGCACAGGCTTCGTTCTACACGCCTTAGCGCAGTCGACGCACTCCAATCGAAATAGCCCATCAACATCTTGAATCCACCACCAGCGCCACAAGCGCGGCATACGTAATTGCCATCGCCGAACTTGTCGGTGTACTGAAACCGATCGGTCCCACCACATCCGCTAAGCGGACATGGTTGGTTTTTCCGGTTCAGGACTTTCTCTTCAACGCCCAGAGCAAGCAAAATGCTGGTCCAGCGGCCGAACGCATTCTTCCGCGCCTCCTGGAAACGCTGCTCGAACTGTTCCTTGGTCATATCGCCTCCAAGGAACGGTTAGCCAGGCAGCCGCTGCGTAAACAGCATGCCGCTTTTGAGCGCATGGCCCAGCAAGGCATCCATCAGCAACCGGCGCGGCAGGTAGATCGTACGGATTTCGTTTGTGCGATCGACATTGCGTATGATGAAGCCGCCGTACTCAAGCGAGATGTGGACTGGCCGATCCTGGCTGCGGATATGGAATGTCCGCCCGACCTCGTTCGTTACGATCTCGCTTTCCTTCACCAAGTACTCCAAGTCGCTCAGCCCCCTGACCTCGATGAAGCGATGGTCCGAACGCAGAGCAATCGACATTTCTTTGAACATGATGAATTCCTTTCGTATTCAAGCTGCCAAAGATCAGGTGCACATCGCCTGGTCCTGGCAAATCCATCTCACGAGAACAGGTCATTTCGCTCGTTATGGCGCTTGACCTCTTCGTTCAACCATTGAGGGTTCTTGGCGAGGCATTCGGCGACCCAGTTAGGATTCGCCATGACTGCCTCCTGCACCCACTTCGGATAACAGGTAATCGTCGCTTCCAGCCAGCGATGCAGCCGCACGCGCAACCAGTCACGCACTTCCTGCGGATCGAGCGATCCGATGAAGGGAAGCTCGGATAACGGACTGCACGACACAACGCGCAGGCAGTTCACGAACGAGAACGGTTTTGTGTCGCGTTCGGGGTCGGTAAAGACCCAGCGAATGATTTCGAACTTTTCGGCCAACGGCGTGCTCGGACTACTGAGCAGCTTGACCTTTTGCAGCAGCCACCAATGCAGCCGGACGACGTCCTCCTCCGAAAAGTCTATCGGCGTGTCGTCATCCAGCAGTTGGTGCCAGGGATCGATGGCTGCCCGCCGGCCAGCAGCCGATCGGGTACCACCTTCAATTTGAGCGGACTGATTCATGATTGTCTCCCTGAGAAAAAGAAGAGCGAGACAATCATCCTCACGGGATGGTTGTCCCATGGGGATCGAGAGAAGGCCGGCGAGCGCCGGTGAGTGATTGGACTGGCTTGACTACTACGGCCGATGCCGTTCTGGACGGGCTGCCAGCTACCGTCGGGAAAACTGATGGATGAAGCTCGCCTGGCGTCTTGACCAACGGATCGGCCGCGCTGGGCTCCATACCGCGTGCATATAGCCCAATCTAGGAAATGGCCCTGCCCGCGTCAATTGCAGTTCAACGTAAAAGCATGGCTGCTGCAACTATTAGGCAAGAAAAAACGAACCGAAGCACTAAACCCCACAAAAGCTGCCAGAGGAAATGCATGTTTTCTAGTAGCGTCGTCCGGGTCAGGGAGGCACGATTGCCGCTACATAGCGCGAATGGAGGCTACAGTGAACTCACCCTCGGAAGCGAAATTGACCATTAAGGCCGATCACGGCGCCACCAATCGCAAGCTGCTGGCGCGGCAGGCAGCGGCCGACCTTACGCGCATCGAGTCTGCCAGTCGTAAAATCAGCATTCATCTATCCAGTCCCGAAGGCAAGCGGCTCTATCTTCGCTGCTTCGACATCACCCAGATGAACCTGCATTTCATCGCCGTGTTCGCGCGGATGAAGCTGCCCGGCG
>Ga0209565_1000456_pt1 | contig 31480 bp, 29 predicted proteins | sample Araplaol_mTSA_r2_2_FD_184283 | JGI IMG/M metagenome (GOLD analysis project Ga0209565, IMG submission 184283) | Arabidopsis root microbial communities from North Carolina, USA - plate scrape MF_Col_mTSA_r2 (SPAdes) (version 3) | ecosystem: Host-associated > Plants > Roots > Endosphere | place... | reverse complement strand
GTGGCGTGGGTCACGCCGGCGGCACGGGCGGCAGCCAGCCCAACTACGACGGCATGGCCGTTCCCAGCGTGTGGCGCACCAACCGCACGATGGCCGCCGCGAAGGTGGACGCGCTGTCCTCGGGCGGCATGGACGACTTCGAGATTCCCGCGTTCCTGCGCCGCCAAGCTGACTGAACCTGGCTCGCCCCCCAGGCTGCGCGCATTTCGTGTCGCTTCGCCAGCCCCCTGCCGGGGGGCGACACCTGAGGACCGGCAGAGCCGGTTCCTCGGTGTTTTGCGAAGGGACCAGCTCGACGCAGAGGGCACGAGAGGGCGTAAGGGGCACGGGGACGACCCGAAAGGGACGTCCGCTGGCTCTAGGCGCTGCGCTCGCCTCGTGCCCTTTGCGTCCATTTCGGGCCAATTCGAAGGAATTGCATAGAACCCATGTCTATCGGTGCCATAGTGAGGGGCATAGGCCGCCACGCCCGTCGCGCGCCTAAAATCCCGGCCGTGCTGCAACAACGAACCCTCAAGTCCATCAGCCGCGCCGTGGGCGTGGGGCTTCACAGCGGCCAGCGCGTGGAGCTGACGCTGCGGCCGGCACCGGCCGACACGGGCATCGTGTTCCGCCGCGTCGACCTGCCCGAGCCGGCCGAGATCCGCATGACGGCCGAGTCGGTCACCGACACGCGCCTGGCGTCCACGGTCTCCACCGGCGGCGCGAAAGTGCAGACCGTCGAGCACATCATGTCGGCCTGCGCGGGCCTGGGCATCGACAACCTCTACATCGACATCACGGCCGACGAAGTGCCGATCCTCGACGGATCGGCTTCCTCGTTCGTGTTCCTGCTGCAGAGCGCGGGCATCGCGCTGCAGAAGGCGCCGCGCCGCTTCATCCGCGTGACCCGCAAGGTCGAGGTGCGCGAAGGCGAGGGCGCCAACGAGAAATGGGCGAGCCTGGAGCCGTACCACGGCTACAAGCTGAGCTTCGAGATCGACTTCGACCACCGCGTCGTCAACTCCACCGGCCAGCGCGTGGAGTTCGACCTGGGCACCGGCTCGTACAGCCGCGACATAGCGCGCGCCCGCACCTTCGGCTTCACGAAGGAAGTCGAGTACATGCGCAGCAAGGGCCTCGCGCTCGGCGGCGGCCTCGACAACGCCATCGTGATGGACGATACCAAGGTGCTGAACGAGGGCGGACTGCGCTACGACGACGAGTTCGTGAAGCACAAGATCCTCGACGCGATGGGCGACCTGTACATCATCGGCAAGCCGCTCCTGGCCGCGTATACCGCCTTCCGCTCGGGGCATGCGCTCAACAACAAGCTGCTGCGCGAGCTGCTCTCGCACAGCGACGCCTACGAGGTCGTGACCTTCGAGGACGAGAAGCGCGCCCCGCGCGGTTTCGGCGAAGTCGCGCGGGCCTGGTAGGCCGCTCGTTCCTCTCACATGCTTCTGTTCCGCTGGGCCATCCTGCTGCTTCTGCTGGTGGCTGGCGTGTGCTTCGCGTTCTACGCGGGTACGGGCCAGGTCAAGTACCGGCGCATCGGCTGGATCGTGCTGAAGTGGACGTTGCTGGCGGCATTCGGCTTCTTCGCCGTGCTGATCGCGGAGCGGGTGGCGTAGAGCCGGCTATCCCGATAGCAGGCTTTCAGCCCGCTGCCAGCGCCTGCAATGCCTGCACCTGCCGCGCGAGCAGCGGCCCCTTGCGGTGCGCAGGCACCAGCAGCATCACCGTATCCCCCAGCGCTTTCGGCCGCCCCCAGGGCGCATGCAGCCTGCCTTGAGTGAGCAACGGTGCGACGAGTCGCTCGCGGCCCATCAGCACGCCTTCGCCATCCACTGCGGCCTGGAGCGCAAGGCTGTAGAGCGAGAAGTCCGGCCCTGCCGCGAGCGCTTCGGCTTCTGCCGCCATGGTGCCGGGCTTCACGGCCTGCAGCCAGCGCTGCCAGTCGTCGCGCCAGACGGTGTCGTGCAGTCCGCCGCTGCGCTGCAGCAGCTCTGTCAGATCTTCGAGTGCGCGTGGACGGCCGCTGGGCAGGGGCTCCCGCAGGCGCGGACTGCACACGGGCAGCAGTCGGTCGCGCACCAGCGGGATCGACTGCGCGCCTGCCGCAGTCTCGATGCGTTCGCCGGCGCGCGCATAGAACAGCCCCAGATCGAAGGGCTCGCGGCGGAAGTTCGGTGGCTGCTCGAGTGCCGTCACCGAAACCTGCACGCCGGGCAGCTCCGCCTTCAGGCGCGACAGCCGCGGTGACAGCCACAGCTGCGCAACTGCCGGCAGCGCAGCCACCTGCAGCGTGCTGCGGCGCGCGGCGGTCTGGGTTTCGTGGCGCAGTGCCTGCACGGCCAGGCCGAGCTGGTCGACGGCCGCGCTGAGGGCCGGCAGGGCGCGCCGCCCGTGCGCGCTGAGGCGGATGCCCTGGCTGTGCCGCTCGAAGAGCGCGCCGCCGGCCCATGTCTCCAGCGCCTTGATCTGCTGCGCGATGGCCGCCGGCGTGACAAAGAGTTCTTCTGCCGCGCGCGCGAAGCTGCCATGGCGCGCCGCCGCCTCGAAGGCGCGCACCGCGGTGTGCGGCGGCAGGCGTGGGCGGGGTGGTGCGAGCGGCATGGGCAGATCCTTCAGGCCAAGTTTTTCTACGGCTCGGGGCCAGATTATCCGGTTTGCCCCGTCGGCGAGGGCAGGCGACGATGCGGCCATCCCCCTTTCATAGCGAGATCCGCCACATGCCTGCCGCCGCCCTGCAACGCCGCCCCTGGGTTCCCGCCGCCAGCGAGGACCACGTGCTTTCCATCGCCGCGGACGCCGCCTCGCGCGATGCTGCAGGCGTGGCCGCCGAGATCGAACGGCTGGTGGCCGACAACCACCGCATCCACGACGTGGATGGCCTGAACCTCAACCCCGCCACCAACGTGATGAACCCGGCCGCCGAGGCGCTTCTGTCGCGCGGACTGGGCTCGCGCCCCTCGCTCGGCTATCCGGGCGACAAGTACGAGATGGGCCTGGAGGCCATCGAGCGCATCGAGGTGGTCGCCGCCGAGCTGGCGGCCGAGGTGTTCGGTGCGAAGTTCGCAGAGGTGCGCGTGAGCTCGGGCGCCCTGTCGAATCTCTACGTGTTCATGGCGACCTGCCAGCCCGGCGACACCATCGTCGTGCCCCCGCCCAGCATCGGCGGGCACGTCACGCACCATGCGGCAGGCGCCGCAGGGCTCTATGGCCTGAAGCCGGTTTCCGCGCCGGTGGATGCCGACGGCTACACGGTCGACCTCGCCGCGCTCGCGAAGCTGGTGCGCGAGACAAAGCCCAAGCTCGTCACCATCGGCGGCAGCCTCAACCTGTTTCCGCATCCGGTGCCTGCGATCCGCGAGATTGCCGACAGCGTGGGCGCGAAGCTGCTCTTCGACGCGGCGCATCTCTCGGGCATGGTGGCCGGCAAGGCATGGCCGCAGCCGCTGGAGCAGGGTGCCCATGCGATCACCATGAGCACCTACAAGAGCCTGGGCGGACCGGCGGGCGGGCTGATCGTGTCGAACGACACGGCGCTGATGGAGCGAATCGACGCCATCGCCTATCCCGGCCTCACGGCCAATTCGGATGCGGGCCGCACGGCGGCATTAGCCCGTGGCCTGCTCGACTGGAAGGTGCACGGCATCGCTTACGCGGCCGCGATGCGGGAGACCGCGCAGGCACTGGCGCGCGAACTCGATGCACGAGGGCTGCCCGTGTTCGCGAAGGCGCGCGGCTTCACGCAGTCGCACCAGTTCGCGCTGGAGGCCGCGCGATGGGGCGGCGGCCAGCGAGCGGCGAAGAAGCTCGCGAAGGGCGGCCTGCTGGCCTGCGGCATCGGCCTGCCGATGGCACCCGTGGAAGGCGACATCAACGGCCTGCGTCTCGGCGTGCCCGAGATCGTGCGGCTGGGCTTCACGCCCGGCGACATGCCCCAGCTCGCTGACTGGATCGCACGAGCCCTGGAGGGCGATGCGGCATCGGTTGGAGCCGAAGTGCGCGAGCGCCGCAAGCGCCTCGGCGAGCTGCGCTACATCGTGCGCTGACGCAGGCAGCCGCTTCGGCTCAGCGCGAACGCCCCTGCCGGTAGGTGCCGGCAGGCAGCGCCGCGGAACTCTTCGATGCCTCGGCCGCTTCGGCCAGCCGTGCCATCGAACGTCCCACCTGCGCATGCGTGATGGCGATGCCCAGCGCGTCCGCCGCGTCGGCGCCCGGCAGGCCCGGCAGGTCGAGCAGGCGACGCACCATCTCCTGCACCTGCGCCTTGGCGGCCTGGCCGTGGCCGGCCACCGCCTTCTTCATCTGCAGCGCGGTGTACTCGGCCACCGAGAGATTGTTGGTGACCAGCGCGGTCACGCAGGCGCCGCGCGCCTGCCCCAGCAGCAGCGTGGACTGCGGGTTGACGTTGACGAAGATGATTTCCACCGCCGACGCGTCGGGCTGGTAGCGCGCGGTGATCTCCGCGATGCCGTCGAACAGCACCTTCAGGCGCGCCGGCAGGTTGTTGCCGGTGCCCAGGTGCCGGGTGCTGATGGTGCCGCTGGCCACGTAGCGCAGCGCATGGCCGTCCGCGTCGACCACGCCGAAGCCGGTGGTCTGCAATCCGGGGTCGATGCCGAGAATGCGCATGAAAGGAAACGTAAAGGACTAAGCCTGGGAAAAGATTGTCAAAAGAGTTGCGAGGAGGGGGCCGAAAGCCGGCTGATCGTGGGCAGAATGCGCCCCGGTCCGTACCGTCCGCCCCGCCCCGCGCGGGGCGCGCCATTCAAGGAAGCGAATGTGAATGTAGTCGAGTCCTCCGCGCAGCAGCAACTGGACGAGGTGCAAGCCTTGATCGCGCGCCTGCAGATGCACCCCGCCGAACGCGCGGCCGCCAGCTTCCGGCGCATCGAGCTGCTGGACGACCTGGGCCGCCGCAAGGAAGCGGTGGCCGCCAGCGTCAGGCTGCTCGACGAGTTCGCGGCGAAGCCCGAGGTCGGCGTGGTCGTGCCCTGCTGCCAGGCCTTGCGCCTGCTGGCCCACATGCTGCGCCAGCTGCACCGCCCCGCCGATGCGCTCGCCACGCTCGACCGATTGATCGCGGCGCACGGCCAGCGCCCCGAACCCGAGATTCGCGAGCACATCGCCCACGCGCTCTACCAGCGCACCTGGTGGATCGACGAGCCCGCCGCGCGCTGCGAAGCCTGCGATGCCATGAGCGAGCTGCTCGACAGCCAGCCTGACGCCGCCTTCGACACCTGGCGCGTGGAGGCGCGGCTGCTGAAGGCAGAGGTCGAGCACCACCGCGGCCTGCCGCAGGACGCACTGGCCACGCTGGAGGCCGTCATCGAACGCTTCGACGGCAGCACCGACCCCGGCGTGGTGCTGCGCGTGGCGCGTGCGCGCCTGGCTTCGGTGCTGAACCTGCGCGAGCTGGCACAGCATGCGCAGGCGCAGGTGATGTGCCTCGCGGTGGCCGACCAGATCGAGGCCGGCCTGGCCCATGCGGCGCCCGAGCTGCGCATCGAGGGCGTTCGCGCGCTGACGCTCTTCTTCGACGGCTTCGGCATCGACGAGCATGCGAACCGCGCCGAACTGGTCGGCTGGCTGCTCGAGCGCTACGGCCACGATGCCTCGCCGCAGGTGCGGCGCATGGCGGTGCGCCGCGCCTACGACTGGTCGGTGGGCCTGCGCGAGTCGGACGACGGCGAGGCCGCGCTGGCCGCCTGCGAGCGGCTGCTTGCCACCTTCGGCGCGGACACCGATCCGGTGGTGCATCGCACCGTGGCGAGCGCGCAGCTCAACAAGGGATTCGTGCTGCTCGAACGGCTGGGCCGGGCCGATGAAGCGCTCGCCGCATACCAGCAGCTCGCGAGGCAACTGCAAGGTACGCCCGCGTCCGAGTTGCAGGACACGCTGGCCAAAGCCCTCGCCGGCCGGGAAGCCTGCCTCAAGCGGCTGCGCAAGGCCGAGGCCGGAGCTCATTTGCCGGAACTGCCGGCGGAGCTGCGCGACGAAGTGCGCGACAAGGTCCGGCAGGGCCGCAAGCACGGTGATGCCGGCGAATTGCAGGAGGCCGTTGCGCTGTTCGACCAGGTGCTGTCCGCGCACACCGCGTCGCCGCATCCGGAGCTGCGGCGGCAGTGCGCGCGGGCGCTGGTGCACAAGGCCTTCTGCCTGATCGCCCTCGAACGCTTCCACGAAGTGGTCGCGGCCGCCGATGCGATCGACGTGTACTACGGCGCCGACCCTTCGACCGAGATGCAGGAGACCGTTGCGCAGGGCCTGCAATACAAGAGCACCGCGCTGGACCGGCTCGGCCTGCACGACGACGAGATGCGCGTGCACGATGAGATCGTCGCGCGCTGGGGCAACTCCGAGCTGCCCGACCTGCGCGGGCGCGTGGTGGGCGCGCTGTTCCGCAAGGGCGCCACGCTGCGCCAGGCGCGCCAGCTCGAGGCCGCGGTGGCCTGCTACGACGAGGCCATCGCGCGTACCAGCAGCGCGAGGGAGGGCACGCTGCAGCTCTGGGCTGCCAAGTCGATGATCAACAAGGCCAAGGCGCTCGACAAGCTGGGCGACCCTGCCGGGCAGATCAAGGCCTATCGCACTCTCATAGCCCGCTTCGGCGATTCGGGCGACGCCGCGCTGCGCGAGCGTGTCGTCAATGCCTGCGAATGGCTCGCCGAGGCCGAAGGCCGCCAGGGCCGCGTGGAGGCGCAGCGCGCGGCCCTAGAAGCCGCGCTGGGGCGCTTCGGCACCGCACTATCGGCCGAGCAGCGCACGCGTCTCACGCGCGAGCTGCAGGCGCTGAAGGCGAAGGCACTGGGCCGCAAGGCGAAGGAAGTTTTCGGCCGCGTGGTGCGGCGCAGGGCCTGAGGCCGCCACCCAACCCGATCCGTCTCAGGCTTTTTTCCAGGAATACCGCGGAACCGGCTTTGCCGGGCCGCAGGTATTGCCCCCTGCAAGGGGGTTGGCGAAGCGACACGAAGTGCGCGCAGCCTGGGGGTTTGCCTAGTTCATGCGTTGAAGTACCAGCGGATGGAGTGGAAGAAGATGGGGGCGGCGAAGCACAGCGCGTCGACGCGATCCAGCAGCCCGTTGGCGCCCGTCACGCCCGCATCCTTGCGGCCCCAGTTGGGAATGCCCCGGTCGCGCTTGAGCGCCTTCATCACCAGGTGCCCCATCGAGCCCGAGATGCAGGCGATGACCGACACCGCCAGCGCCTGCCCGAACCTGAAGGGCGTGATGAACGAGAACAGCGCGCCCACCAGGCTCGCCACCGCGATGCCGATGGCCCAACTGGTCCAGTTGAAGCTGCGGCTCACGTTGGGCGCGAAGGGCGCGCGCTGCATGCGCCGCGAGATCAGGTGCTGCACCAGCACCGAGGTCTGCACCACGAACACCAGGAAGAACACGAGGAACGCGCTCTTGCCCTCGTAGCCCGGAAAGCTCAGCAGCAGCAGCGCCGGCACGTGGCTCATGCCGTAGACGCAGACCATGATGCCCCACTGCAGCTTGGCGTTGCGCTCCAGGAACTGGCTCGGGTCGTTGGCCAGCGCGCTGGTCACCGGGATCGCGAGGAACACGTACACCGGGATGAACACGGTGAAGAGGTCGAAGCGCGCGGTGGCCACCAGCCAGAACTGGATCGGCAGCACCACGAAGAAGGCGAGGATCAGGCTGCGGTGGTCGCCGCGCCGCGTGGGCGAGAGCGTGATGAACTCGCGCAGCGCGAAGAAGGAGATGAGCGCGAACAGCACCGTGGCCACCGTCTCGCCGAGCGCCCAGCCGATCCAGAAGACCAGCACCATGAACCAGGTGGTGCCCAGCAGCTTGCGGAAGTGCGCCAGCTCGGCCTGCCAGGCGGCGTCGTGCACGGGGTTGCGCTTTTCCCTGAAGCTCAGGAAGAAGGCGGTGGCGCTCACGACCGCGAGCACGCCGAAGATGATGAGAAAGAGCGCCGCGACCTGCTGGGTCGGGCTGAGGCTGCGCAGGAACTGGTTCATGTCGTCGTCGTCAGACGTCGCGCAGGGCGATCACGGCGGCGCGCGCCCGGTCGAGGAAAGGGCGGCGCTCCTCGCCTTCCTCCACGCGCACCGGCGCGCCGAAGGTGACGGAGCACAGGATGGGCACCGGCACGATCTCGCCCTTGGGCATGACGCGCTGCACGTTGTCGATCCATGCGGGCACCAGTACCACGTCGGGGAACATGGTGGCCAGCGTGTAGAGCCCCGACTTGAACTTCTGCGGTTCGCCGGTGTGGCCGCGCGTGCCCTCGGGGAAGATGATGATCGAGTCGCCGCTGCGAAGGGCTTCGACCAGCGGGGCCAGCGGATCGGAGGCAGGGGCCGCCGGCGTGGGCGCGGGTTCGGGCGCCGCGGGCGGGGGTGGTTCGGGAGACGGCGCAGGCGGCGGGGCAGGGGGCACGGGCAGGTCCAGCTGGCCTTGTGCGCCGGATGCTGCTTCGACGGGCGGTGCCGGCGGGGTCAGGGGCAGCAGCGGCTCCATCGAGGGCTCGATGCGATCTTCCAGTGGCCGGGCGGCAGGCGCCGGCGGCGCAACCTCGGGAGCGGCAGGAGTCGCCGGCGCTGCAGGAACTGCCGCAGGCGCTGCCGCGGCCTGCCGCTCCACGTACACCGCGTTGAACACTTCAGTCGTGATCCAGCGCTTGACCGGTGTGTTGGCCCAATAGTCGCGCGCCGCGATGGGCCGCGTGATGCTGCGCAATTCTTCCGGCAGCGCCGCCCAGATCATCACCAGGTCGGCATGGCTCTGGTGGTTGGCGAAATAGATGCGCTGCTCGGCCTTGGGCGGACAGCCGTACCAGCGCGCCTGCGCGCCCGTGAGCAAGCGGACGATCCCAAGAAGCAGCCAACCCGTGAGCTTTGCCAGCATATGGGCGCGATGATACGGGCCATGCGATGGCGTTTCGATCCTCTTTCACTGGCGTGGGCGGTGGCCCTGTTTCTTGTATTGCTGATGCTGGCCACCGTGGGTGCGCGCTGGGGCTGGCTGCGCAGCTTCTTCGGCGACGTGCTGGCCGTGGCGTGGGTGTATTTCGTGTTCAAGACCGCGATCGGCGCGCGTGCGCTGCCGCTGGCGCTGGCCGCGCTGGGCGTGGGCCTCGCGGTCGAACTCGGGCAGTACCTCGCGGCGACGTGGCACCTGCACATTCCGAACCGCGCGCTGCGCATCGTGCTCGGCAGCACGGCGGACTGGTGGGACGTGCTGGCCTACACCATCGGCTTCGCCGGCGTGCTGGCCATCGAGGGCCTGCGCGGCGGGTTCCTCAGGGCAGCTCGGCCGCGGGCATCCGCGCCATGACGGTGGAGGCGCGCCCGCTCAGGTAGGGCGAGCCCGGGCGCCGTTCGAAGAACTTGGGGCTGGGCAGCATCACCGCGAGGCGCGCGGCCTCGTTGGCACTCAGGCGCGAGGCCGGCTTGCGGAAGTAGTACTGCGACGCCGCCTCGGCGCCGAACACGCCTTCGCCCCACTCGACGTTGTTGAGGTAGATCTCCAGGATGCGCCGCTTGTCCAGCAGCACCTCGAGCAGCGTGGCCAGCACCAGCTCCTGGCCCTTGCGCAGCATGGTGCGCTCGCCCGACAGCAGCAGGTTTTTCGCGAGCTGCTGCGTGATGGTCGAACCGCCGCGCAGCTGCACCGGCCGCACCGGCTTGCCGCGCGCTGCCGCACGGGCTGCGCGCTTGGCGGCCAGCTCTTCCGCCTTGGCGTTGCGCTGGCGCGCGCGCTCGATGGCTTCCCATTCCACGCCGTTGTGGTCGACGAAGCCGGCGTCCTCGCTGGCGATGACCGCGCGCTTGAGCGTGTCGTTGATCTGCCAGTAGGGCACCCACTCCTGCCGCCAGCCGCCGCCGCGGCCTTCATGAACGGCGATCTGGAAAGCCTCGGAGCGCTGGAACGCAGTGCTCTGCGGATCGACCACAGCCATCGCCGCGATGCGCGCCACGAAGAAGAGCTGCAGGGCCAGGCCCGCCACCGCGAGGCAGGCGATCAGTCGCAGCACGGCCTTCATTTATTTCAGCTCGGCCCGGATCTCGGCCAGCACCTGTGCCGAAGGCGGCCGGACGCCGCGCCAGATCTCGAAGGACTCGGCCGCCTGCTCGACCAGCATGCCGAGCCCGTCGCGCGCCACCGCGCCGTGCGCCTCGGCCCAGGCCATGAAGCCTGCTGCGGCCGGGCCGTACATCATGTCGACCGCGAGCCCGCCTTCGCGCAGCACGCTGGCCTTCACCGGCACCGCGTCGCCCGCGAGGCTGGAGGCGGTGGCGTTGACCACCACGTCGAAGGCGCCCGGCACTTCGTCGAGCGCCCAGGCTTCGAGCGATGCGCCGTGGCGCAGCGCGATGGCCGCATGGCGGCGCACCAGCTCGACGGCCTTGTCCACGGTGCGGTTCGCGACCACGACGCGCGAGGCGCCTGCGTCGAGCAGCGGCCCCAGCACGCCGGCAGCGGCGCCGCCCGCGCCGATCAGCAGCAGCGCCTTGCCCTGCAGCGGCACGCCCGCGTTTCGCACGATGTCGTTGACCAGGCCGATGCCGTCGGTGTTGTCCGCACGAATGCCGCCATCGGCCTCGAAGCGCAGCGTGTTGACCGCCTGCGCGAGAAGGGCGCGCTCGCTGGTGTGCTGCGCGAGCGCCGCGGCCTCGAACTTGAATGGCACGGTGATGTTGCAGCCGAGCGCGGCGTCGCCGCGCTCGGCTGCTTCGCGGCGGAAGGCTGCGATGCCCTCGGCGAAGGCACCGAGCGGAATGAGCCGCCGGCCGTATTCCAGCTGCTGGCCGCACAGCTGCGCAAAGCGCGCGTGGATGCGGGGCGAGCGGCTGTGCTCGACGGGGTTGCCCATGACGCAGTACAGGTCCATGGTGTCTGCCTTTTCTGGTTGCGCCTGCCGTTGCGGTGCGGCTGTTTTCCGGATTCCGGTTACTGCGAGGAGAGTTCGACCGAGCCGTCGTGCGAGAAGCGGAAGTGCGGGCGGATCACGATCTGGTCCGCGTGCTCCTTGCGCATCGCGTCGGTGAAGTTGCCGAAGTTGCCCACGCTCGCGACGATGGCCTGGGCCCGCTTGTCGAGCACGGCCTGGCCCGAGCTTTCGTCGATCACGGTCGAGAGCAGCCGGCCGTCGAAGTTGACGGTGATGGTCATGGTGAGCTCGCCGTAGAGCTTCTTGCCGGCCAGCGTCGGGAAGTTGGCCGTTCCCTGCGCTTCCACCCGGCGGCGCAGCGAATCGACGTAGGTGGCGAAGGCGGCCTCGCGCGTGAAGGGGCTGAGGTAGCGCTTCTTGGGACGCGCGTTCTCCTCGTTCACGCGGCGCTCGATCTCGGCCAGCAGGTTGATCATCTGGCGGCGCTTTTCCTCCTGCGCCTTGGCCTCGGCCGGATCGCCGGCGTTGCGCGGATCGGGCGCGGGCATCGCGGCCAGGTCGCGCTTGAGCTGGGTGAGCATCTGCATCTGCTCGGCCTGCATGGCGTCTACCTTGCGCTGCGCGTCCTCGAACGAGTCGCCCACGGTGGTGAAGCTCGACGGCGGCAGCGGGCTGGTGGCGCGGCCCTTGTCGAGGTCGCCGCCGCCCGCGAGCGAGGTCTGCGCGCGCAGCCGCGCGGCGGGGTCGGGCCGGTCGTTGGTCCTGGTGTTGACCAGGATCACCTCCAGCGGCGTGTCGCTGAAGACCTTGTTGAAGGATTCGGGATCGACGAATCGCACCGTGAGCAGCGCGGCGTGCACAACGACCGACACGCCCAGTGCGATCTGCAGCGTGCTGAGGTCCTTGAAGTTCATTCTCTAGACTCCTCCAGGGGCCGCATTTCTCCGGACGATCCGCCGGGGTTCATGCAGGCGTGTTTTCTTCGGGTGCTGCCTCGCTGTCGTTCAGGTCGACGGCGATGGCGATCGGGCCCGCAACCACTTCTTCTTCGCCGTCGTCGCCTTCCTCCTCGGCGGATGCGCCGGCCTTCGGCGCGTCGAGGCGCTCGAGCACCGTGCCGCTCACGTCGAGGGCGATCTCGTCGATCTCGCCGAGCTTCACGCGCAGGCGCGCGCCGCGCTCCTGCTGCCCGGCCACGGAGAACACCAGCGGCAGGGTGTCGGCACGCACGAGCGCGCCGTTGGGCATGTCCTTGATGACGGTGGCCTCCAGCTCGGTGATGCCCTGCTGCTGCAGGTACTTCAGCGTCCAGAAGCGCTCCATGCCGCCCTGGTAGGCGTTGTACGCGGTGTAGGCCGCGTCGAAGCCCGAGAGAATCGAGAACAGGTCTGCGTCCTTCGGCTTGAAGGGCGCGGCCAGCGCGGCGGTCTTGCCGTGGCGTGCGGCGGCGATGATCTGCCACTGGTTCACCAGGTCGGTGTAGCGGCGCAGCGGCGAGGTGCTCCAGGCGTAGCTCTTCACGCCCAGGCCTGCGTGCGGCAGCGCGCGCGTGCCCATGCGCACCTTGATGCCGGGCGCGAGGCTGGCCTGGCTGCGGTAGAGACCCGGCACGCCGAGCTCGCCGAGCCAGCCGCCCCAGCTGCTGTTGGCCAGGATCATGGCTTCGGACACGATCAGGTCGAGCGGTGCGCCGCGCTGGCGCGTGCTGATCTGTACCTGCTCGCCGCCGGTGGGCTCGGCGCCGTCGTTGCCGACGAGGCGGAAGTTGTAGTCAGGCCGGTTGAAGCTCTCGGGTTTGCCGCGCACGACCTCGCGCTGCGCCTTCAGCTGCTTCGCCAGGCGGAACAGGAACGACAGGGGCGCGCGCATGCGGGCCGCGGCGTCGGGTGTGCTGTCGGCATTGAAGGCGGCGTCTTCCAGCCACTGCTGCGTGACGACGGTGTCGAGCTGGTCGTGGCGCAGGTTGGCCACGATCGGCACGCGCTCCAGTTTCGTCTCGGTGCCCTGCAGCTCCAGCGTGGCTTCGTCGAAGCGCGCGTAGAGCGACACGGCCGGGCGGTCGCCGCCTTCGAGCAGCGTGTAGGTGTCGACCACCTCGTCGGGCAGCATCGTGATCTTGTAGCCCGGCATGTAGACCGTGGACATGCGCGCACGCGCCACGTTGTCGATCGGGCTGCCGGGCGTCAGCGCGAGCGCCGGCGCGGCGATGTGGATGCCGACCGTGACGGTGCCGCTGCCCAGGCCCTGCACGGAGAGCGCGTCGTCGATTTCGGTGGTCTGCGAATCGTCGATGGAGAAGGCCTGCACGCCCTCTGCCAGCGGCAGGTCGTCGGCGATGGCGGGCGCCGCGAGCGCGGGGAAGCCGGTGCCCTTGGGGAAGTTCTCGAACAGGAAGCGGCGCCAGTGGAACTGGTAGGGCGAGTCGATGGCGCCGGCGCGTTCAAGCAGGTCGAGCGGCGGACGCTGCGTGGCGCGCGCGGCCTCGACCACGGCCTTGTATTCGGGGGCGTTCTTGTCGGGGCGGAAAAGGATCTTGTAGAGCTGTTCGCGCACGGGAGCCGGGCACACGCCCTCGGCGAGCTGCGCCGCCCACTCGGCGATCTGCGCCTGGATGGCCTTCTTCTTCTCGATGGCGGCCAGCGCCTGCTGCACGATCTCGGCCGGCGCCTTCTTGAAGCGGCCCTTGCCGGCGCGGCGGAAGTAATGCGGCGCCTCGAAGAGCGCGAACAGGGCGGCGGCTTGCTGGGCGAGCGAGGGCTTCTCGCTGAAATACTCCGCGGCCAGCTCGGCGAAGCCGAATTCGCCCTCGGGCGCGAACTCCCAGGCGAGGTCGAGGTCCATGCCGGCGGCGAGCGCGCGCCCTTCGGCGATCAGGTCGGCGGGCGACGGCTTCTCGAAACGAAGGACGATGTTGGCGCCCTTGACCTTGACGCGCTTGCCGGTGTCGAGCTCGACCTGCGCCGATGCTTCGGCCTCCGACAGCACGCGGCCGCCGAGGTACTTGCCGGCTTCTTCAAACAATACAAACATCCGTCGATTGTCCCACGCGGAGTCAGGCTCACCCCCAGGCTTGCCCACTTCGTGTGGCCTCCCACCCCCTTCCGGGGGCGACACCTGCAGCCCGGCGAAGCCGGTTCTGCGGTGTCCCTGGAAATTCAAACGGGGTTGATGAAGGCCATCACGTCGTCCAGGTGGGCCTTTTCGAAGTCGGACAGGGCATGGTCGCCGCCTTCGAGCAGCTTGATGTTGCTGTCGGGGTAGCGTGCCGACATCTCGTGCCAGTCGAGCGCCTCGTCGCCCTTGGCGATGATGGCGAACACGCGCTCGGGCCGGGTGAGCGGGCCGACCTCCATGGCGCGCAGCTCGTGGATGTATTCGGGGCGGAAATAGAAATGCTCGGCCGGGTCGTGCCAGGCGGTCTGGTCGCCGATGTAGAGCATGAGGTCGCGCGCGGGGTGCACGGCCGGGTTCAGCAGCACCGCGCGGCAGCGCGTCATGCCGGCCACGTAGGTGGCGTAGTAGCCGCCCAGCGACGAGCCCACCACGGCCATCGACTTGCGCGGCCAGTGCGCGATGCCCTTCATCACCATGTCGATGGCATCGTGCGGCGACGGCGGCAGCTGCGGACACCACCATTGCAGGTTCGGATGCCGACGCGCGACGCGATCCGCGACGATCCGGGCCTTGGTCGAACGAGGCGAAGAGCGGAAGCCGTGCAGGTAGAGCAGGTGGGTTGTTTGCGGATCCATGCGAGGAAAGGAAGGGCGGTGCGGCGGTGGTGCCTCGCTTGCCGGGAACGGGTAATTCTGCATGAGGTCTGTTCTCGCGAGGCCGCTTCCGACATACAAAAACCGGCTGGTCGGGTTCGTCGGCAAGGCCGCAGCCTGCCGGGGCCCGGGGCGCACCGGCGTTCCGCATGCTCCTGCGCCTGGGGGCATGCCGCGCATCTGGAATTCGAAAGTACTCAGGCTGAGTTCGCTGCGGTGCAAATCGCCTACATTCCGGTTACTTCGCTCGCCCGGGCTGCAGGAATGTGCCCGGAAAAAAGCGGCCAGAGTTTCAAGCAAAGCCTGTTGGCGCACATATCCCATGAACGAGGGATGTGCGCATGGATGCCCCGTGCTCGCCGAGGCTTATGCTCGGAGGAATGAACATTGAGGCTCAGGACGACGCGTCGCTACGCCGCTGGGGCGTGCTCGTGGTCGAGGACGACAGTCGCGCGCGCGCCTTTTTCGAGGCGAGCGTGCAGCGCAGCCCGCGGCTTTTCTGGCTCGGCAGCGCGGGTACCGTGCAGGAGGCGCTGGGCTGGCTCTCGCGCACGACTACCATTCCCGACGTGTTGCTGGTCGACCTCGGCATGCCCGACGGCACCGGGCTCGACGTGATCCGCGAGGCGGTCTCGCGTTTTCCTGGCTGCGAACCGCTGGTTGTCTCGGTCTTCGGGGATGAGGAAAACGTTCTCGCCAGCATCGAGGCCGGCGCCGTGGGCTACATCCACAAGGACGCCGCGCCCGAGGACATCGCGCAGACCATCGTCGAGATGAAGGCCGGCGCCTCGCCGATCTCGCCCATGATCGCGCGGCGCGTGCTCGCCAAGTACCGCAGCCTGCAGACTGCGGCGCCTTCCGGCACCACGCCGGGCTCGGCGCCCGAGGCCGCCGCCGAGGAAGCCGACCGCGGCCTGCTCTCGGCGCGCGAGCACGAGGTGCTGACGCTGATCGCTCGCGGTTTCTCCTATGCCGAGATCGCCCGGCTCAAGGGCCTGAGCGTGCACACGGTGCAGACCCACATCAAGAACCTCTACGGAAAGCTCGCGGTGCATTCCAAGAGCGAGGCCGTCTTCGAAGCGACGCGTCTCGGCCTGTTGTCTCATCCGGGCTGAGCGCAGATGCGGCCGAACCGGGTGTCGCTGGTGATGTCGTGGCTGGCGATGCTCCTGATGGGCCTCGCCGGCCTTTTCGGCGCCTGCGGCGTTTCCGTCGCGTCCGCCGCCGAGGCGCCGATCGAACTGCGCCAGGGTACCGTGACGACCACGGTCGACGGCGTCACGCGCACCGAGCCGGTCGAGCTTTCCTACCACTGGGACCGGCAGCACAACGGACGCCCCGGCACGGCCAGCTTCGACCTGCCGTTCACGCTCGAGGCCGAGCCCGAGACGCCGTGGGGCATCTTCATTCCGCGCGTGGGCAACGTCTTCGAGGTGCAGCTCAACGACGCGCTGCTGCAGACCTACGGCGACATGAAGCGCAACAACGACGCCGACTACGCCAAGGCGCCCATCTACGTGCCCGTGCCCGGCAAGCTGCTGCGCAAGGGCGACAACCTGCTGCAGATCCGGCTGCATGCCGACACCGCCCGCCTCGCGGGGCTGTCCCAGGTGGTCGTCGGGCCGGCCGCGTCGGTTCGCAACGAGCTCTTCGAGAGCGCCAACGCTTGGCGCTTCACCGGCTCGGTGCTGCTGATGGCCTTCAGCCTGATCGTGGGCGGCATCGCGCTGGCGCTGTGGCTGACGCAGCTCGACGTCGATGCAAACGGCATGCCGCGACGCGTGGCCATCTATTTCTGGGCCGCGCTGGCGGAATTCTTCTGGGCGGTGCGCATGGCCGACGGGCTGGTCGCCGAGCCGCCGCTGTCCTGGGGGCCGTGGGGCGTGCTGATGGCGGCCTGCTACGCCGGCTGGGCGGCCGCCTCCATGATGTTCGTCTACCACCTCGCGGGCTGGGCGAACGAGCGGCGCCACCGCTGGGTGCGCTGGCCGGTGGCCGGCGTGGTGGTCGGCACGGTGCTGTTCAGCGCGCTCTCGCTGCAGCGGGACGAGCCGGCCTGGTTTACCGCCTGGCTCGCCGTGGAGCTCGTGTTCGTCGCCGCCTTCGTCGGCGCCTTCGCCCTCGCCACGCTGCGCCACCCGAACGACGACCGCCTGCTGATGGCCGGCGCCGCGCTGGTCACGGTGGCATTCGCCGCGCGCGACTGGCTGGTGGTCCGCCTGAGCGACGCCTACGGCGAAACCACCTGGGTGCGCTATTCGTCGGTGTTCTTCGGCGCGGTGCTGCTCCTGATCGTGCTGCGGCGCTTCCGCGCGGCGGCCGTGCAGGCGCGCGGCTCGGTCGCGGCCCTGGCCGAGCGGGTGGCGCAGCGCGAGCGCGAACTGGCGGCCACCTATGCCGAGCTCGAGGCCGCGGCGCAGGTGCAGGCGCGCACCCACGAGCGCGAGCGCATCCTGCGCGAGATGCACGACGGCGTGGGCTCGCACATCAGCTCGGCCATCCGCCAGCTGCAGTCGGGCCAGAGCAGCTCGGGCGACCTGCTGCGCACCCTGCGCGACTCGCTGGACCAGCTCAAGCTGCAGATCGATTCCATCCACCTGCCGCCGGGCGACGTGGGCGCGCTGCTCGCGGCGGCGCGCTACCGGCTGGAGCCCAGGCTGGCGTCCTCGGGCATCGAGTTCGAGTGGGCCGTGGACGAGGTGGAGCCGGTGGAGGGGCTGGACGCGCACGGCATGCGGCAGTTGCAGTTCCTGCTGTTCGAGTCGATCTCCAACGTGCTGCGCCACGCCGAGGCCACCGTGCTGCGCTTCGAGGCCGGCATGAAGGGCAAGACGGTGCAGCTGCGGGTGATCGACAACGGCAAGGGCTTCGACACCACCAGGGTCATGCCGCGTTCGCTGGCGGAGCGCTCCGGGGCCATCGGGGCGCGCCTGACGGTCGAAAGCCGACCGGGGCGCACGGTCGTTCAGCTCGAATTCGATTGAGGGGGCCGGTGGGGCTGGGATAATCCGCCCTCATGTCCGCCGTGTTCAATCAGCCCTCCCTGGCGCGTCGAATTGCGCCCATCTTCCAGGGCTTCGACGGCTTTCTGGCCTTCGCCGTGCTGCTGCTCGCCTTCGCCGGGCTGCTCACCATGTATTCATCGGGCTACGACCACGGAACCCGTTTCGTCGACCATGGCCGCAACATGCTGCTGGCCGGCTTCATCATGTTCGTGGTGGCGCAGGTGCCGCCGCAGCGGCTGATGCTGGCGGCCGTGCCGCTCTACACGATGGGCGTGGCGCTGCTGGTGGCGGTGGCGCTCTTCGGCATCACCAAGAAGGGCGCCCAGCGCTGGATCAACGTGGGCGTGGTGATCCAGCCCAGCGAAATCCTGAAGATCGCCATGCCGCTGATGCTGGCCTGGTGGTTCCAGCGGCGCGAGGGCCAGCTCAGGCCGCTCGACTTCGTGGTGGCGACGATGCTGCTGGCGGTGCCGGTGGGGCTCATCATGAAACAGCCCGACCTGGGCACCTCGCTGCTGGTGCTGGCGGCGGGGCTGTCGGTGATCTTCTTCGCGGGGCTGCCCTGGAAGCTGATCGTGCCGCCGGTGGTGATCGGCGCGGTGGCCATCACGCTGATCGTGGGCTTCGAGTCGCGGCTGTGCGCCGACGGCGTCGACTGGCGCGTGCTGCACGACTACCAGAAGCAGCGCGTGTGCACGCTGCTCGACCCCAGCAAGGACCCGCTCGGCAAGGGCTTCCACATCATCCAGGGCATGATCGCCATCGGCTCGGGCGGCGTGGGCGGCAAGGGCTTCATGCAGGGCACGCAGACGCACCTCGAATTCATTCCCGAGCGCACCACCGACTTCATCTTCGCCGCCTATTCCGAGGAATTCGGGCTCATGGGCAACCTGGCGCTGATCTCGGCCTTCATCCTGCTGATCTTCCGGGGACTGGTCATCGCAGCCAACGCCGGGACGCTGTTCTCGCGCCTGCTGGCCGGGGCGGTGACGATGATCTTCTTCACCTACGCCTTCGTGAACATGGGCATGGTCAGCGGCATCCTGCCGGTTGTGGGCGTGCCGCTGCCCTTCATCAGCTATGGCGGCACCGCGATGGTGACGCTGGGGCTGGGGCTGGGCATCCTGATGTCCATCGCCCGGGCGAGGAGGCTCGCCCAGAACTGAGCGCGGACGGGGGGCGAGCCATAGAATCCTGAAATGATCTCTCGCGAACCCACCATCGAGCGCCTTGCCACGGCGCAACAGCTCCTTCTCACGCCGTTCGGCCTCGACGAATCGCACCTGAGCAAGGCCCTCGCCGAGATCACCGCGCACCGGGTGGACGACGCCGACCTGTACTTCCAGTACACCCGCAGCGAAGGCTGGAGCCTCGAGGAAGGCATCGTCAAGACCGGCAGCTTCAGCATCGACCAGGGCGTCGGCGTGCGAGCGGTCAGCGGCGAGAAGACCGCCTTCGCCTACTCCGACGACATTTCCGAGGCCTCCCTGCTCGATGCGGCGCGCACTGTGCGCTCCATCTCTTCCGCGGGCCGCGCCGGCAAGGTGAAGACGGCGCCCCGCAAGATCGCCTCCAGCCGCTCGCTCTACCAGGGCATCGACCCCATCGCCACGCTCGACAGCACCGCCAAGGTGAAGCTGCTCGAGAAGGTCGAGAAGCTCGCCCGCTCGCGCGACCCGCGCGTGGCGCAGGTGATGGCGGGGCTGGCCAGCGAGTACGACGTGGTGCTCGTTGCCCGCGCCGACGGCACGCTGGCCGCCGACGTGCGGCCGCTGGTGCGCCTGTCGGTCACCGTGATCGCCGAGCAGAACGGCCGCCGCGAGATCGGCTCCGGCGGCGGTGGCGGGCGCTTCGGCCTGGCGTATTTCTCCGACGAGCAGATCGCCGAGTACGTCGACCATGCCGTGAAGGCGGCGCTGACCAACCTCGACGCGCGCCCGGCCCCGGCCGGCGAAATGACGGTGGTGCTGGGCTCCGGCTGGCCCGGCATCCTGCTGCACGAAGCCATCGGCCACGGGCTGGAGGGCGACTTCAACCGCAAGGGATCGAGCGCGTTCTCGGGCCGCATCGGCCAGCGCGTGGCGGCCAAGGGCGTGACGGTGCTCGACGACGGCACCATCGCCGACCGCCGCGGCTCGCTCAACGTCGACGACGAGGGCAACGCCAGCCAGCGCAACGTGCTGATCGAGGACGGCATCCTCAAGGGCTACATCCAGGACGCGCTCAACGCGCGCCTCATGAAGGTCAAGCCCACCGGCAACGGCCGCCGCGAAAGCTATGCCCACGTGCCGATGCCGCGCATGACCAACACCTACATGCTCGGCGGCGACAAGGAGCCCGACGAGATCGTCGCGAGCATCAAGAAGGGCCTGTACGCCACCAACTTCGGCGGCGGGCAGGTCGACATCACCAGCGGCAAGTTCGTGTTCTCGGCCAGCGAGGCCTACTGGGTCGAGAACGGCAAGATCCAGTACCCGGTGAAGGGCGCGACCATCGTGGGCAACGGCCCCGACGCGCTCACCCGCGTGACCATGATCGGCAACGACATGGCGCTCGACTCCGGCGTGGGCACCTGCGGCAAGGAAGGCCAGAGCGTGCCCGTGGGCGTCGGCCAGCCCACCCTGCGCATCGACGGCCTGACTGTAGGTGGAACGGCTTAGGACTTTCGGCACTTGTGGACTGTTTCCTCCCGTTGCTAAGCTGCGCTCCTTTTTTTGCGAAGAACGCATTCAAGGAGCATTTCGATGGGGAACAGGATCAATTCGCCCGCCGTTCTGTGGGCCGTGACCGCCGTGGTGGCGGTGGCCTCCGCCGGTTGCGCATCCCGCGGCAGTTCTGGTAGCCAGCCCGCGGCGGCGCCCGCACCCGCGGCGGCGGCTGCGGCACCTGCCGCGCGCGGCGGAGCCAAGGCCGGCATGGACGCCCAGGGCAACGTGATCGACTCCTCCAAGGTCGAGGCCGGCAGCGGCCGCACCGTCAAGGGCCTGAACGGCTACGAAGGCGAGATCACCGGCAACCCGGCGCGTAACAGCAAGTTCGCGCGCCTGCAGATCGGCATGAGCGCCCGGCAGGTCACCGACATCGCCGGCCAGCCCACCGATCAGGGCGCATATGTAACCGGCAAGGCCTTCATTCCCTTCTATTTCGGCAGCGACCGCCATCGTTTCGAGATGACCTACAAGGGCCAGGGCCGCCTGATCTTCGCGGGCGGCGGCATGGGTGACTATTCCTCCGGCAACCTGATCTGGATCATCCACAACCCCAACGAATCGGGCTACCGGTAAACAACAGCGAGCCCGGTCCCTTGACCGGGTTTCGCTTTTCCGTGCTACATTGCCACCCCATGTCCGCTGTCCGCGCTTACTTTTTTGCCTACTTTTGGTTCCCGGTTTCCGGCGGACGAGAGGCGAGCGCGTAAAAAGCACACACGAATACCCTCCCAGAACCGCCGGTGGCCTCAAGCCCCGGCGGTTTTTTCTTGTCCCCTCGATTCCAACTCCAGCAGCACACAAGGAAGAAGCACCATGAGCACGAACAACTCCCCCGCCAGCGACAGCTGGTATGCGCGCGTCGAAAAAACCAGCAAGACCGACGACGAACGCATCAAGGACATCAACGTGCTCCCCCCTCCAGAACACCTCATCCGCTTCTTCCCCATCCGCGGCACCGCGGTCGAGACGCTGATCGAGGACACCCGCGGACGCATCCACAACATCATGGCCGGCAAGGACGACCGGCTGCTGGTGATCATGGGCCCGTGCTCGATCCACGACCCGGCCGCCGCGCTCGAATACGCCCGGCGCCTGAAGGCCGAGCGCGAGAAATACGCCGGCACGCTGGAGATCGTGATGCGCGTGTACTTCGAGAAGCCGCGCACCACGGTCGGCTGGAAGGGACTGATCAACGACCCGTACCTGGACGAGAGCTTCCGCATCGACGAGGGCCTGCGCATCGCCCGCCAGCTGCTGATCGACATCAACCGCATGGGCCTGCCGGCGGGCAGCGAGTTCCTCGACGTGATCTCGCCGCAGTACATCGGCGACCTGATCTCTTGGGGCGCCATCGGCGCGCGCACCACCGAAAGCCAGGTGCACCGCGAACTCGCCTCGGGCCTGTCGGCGCCCATCGGCTTCAAGAACGGCACGGACGGCAACATCCGCATCGCCACCGACGCCATCCAGGCGGCGGCGCGCGGCCATCACTTCCTGTCGGTGCACAAGAACGGCCAGGTCGCGATCGTGCAGACCAACGGCAACCGCGACTGCCACGTGATCCTTCGCGGCGGCAAGGCGCCCAACTACGACGCCGCCAGCGTCGAGGCCGCCTGCAAGGACCTTGAAGCCGCCAAGCTGCCGCCCACGCTGATGGTCGACTGCAGCCACGCCAACAGCTCCAAGCAGCACCAGAAGCAGATCGACGTGGCCAAGGACATCGCCGCTCAGATCGCTGACGGCTCCAAGCGCGTCTTCGGCGTGATGGTCGAAAGCCACCTGCAGCCGGGCGCCCAGAAGTTCACGCCGGGCAAGGACCAGCTCTCGGGCCTCGAATACGGCAAGAGCATCACCGACGCCTGCCTGGGCTGGGAAGACTCGGTGCAGGTGCTGGACACGCTCTCGCAAGCGGTCAAGCGCCGCCGGGGGTGAGCGGGCCCTAGAGCAATCCGGCCAGGTCGGGCCAGTGGTGCCGCATCGACGCAGCCTCGTCGCTGTCGGAGGGCACCAGGGAAAAATCGGCGAAGTCGAAGCCCGGCCCGACCATGCAGGCGACCAGCGTGTAGTCGCCCGAGCTGTGGCTCTGGATCGGTCGCGCCGCCTGCCATTGGCCGGCGGGCACCACGTGCTGGGGACGAGTGCCGTGGATGTCGACCGGGCCCAGACGCGTGTGCGCCGGCGCGGTCCGCATCGCGGCGTCGCAGGTCCACAGCGCGAGCGGCACGCCTTCGAGGTGCACCCAGACTTCGTCGGACAGCACCCGGTGCCAGCGCGAATGCTGGCCCGCCTCGAGCAGGTAATAGATGCTGGTCAGCGCGCTGCGCGGCGGGCGGCCATCGGCCGGCGTGACGCTCGATGTGGAGCGGAACACCTCGGCGTACCAGCCCCCTTCGGGGTGCGGTTGGAGCTTCAGGGTCTCGATCAGTTCGCGGGCACGGGCGGCGGGCATGGCGGTCATGATGCGGCCGCCGCGCGCAGGGCGGCAAGCAGTTTGTCGTGCACGCCGCCGAAGCCGCCGTTGCTCATGCAGACGATGTGATCGCCCGGCCGGGCCGCGGCGACGATCTGCTTCACCAGCGGCTCGATGGCCCCCGCGACCTGCGCGCGATCGCCCATCGGCGCGAGCGCGGCGGCCACGTCCCAGTCGAGGCCGGCCGTGTGGCAGAACGACAGGTCGGCCGATTCCAGGCTCCACGGCAACTGCGCCGCCATGACGCCCAGCTTCATCGTGTTGCTGCGTGGTTCGAAGGCAGCGAGGATGCGCTCACTTTTGCGGCCAGCGTCGTCCAGCTTCTTGCGCAGGCCGTCGAGCGTGGTGCGGATCGCGGTGGGGTGGTGGGCGAAGTCGTCGTAGACCGTGATCGCGCCGCCGTCGCGCTCGACCTTGCCGCGCAGTTCCATGCGGCGGCGCACGTTGCGGAAGCTGCCGAGCGCCCGGGCAGCGTCGGCCGGCGCCACGCCCACATGCTCGGCCGCGGCAATGGCGGCCAGCGCATTCATCTGGTTGTGCAGTCCGGAAAGCTCCCATTCGACCCGCCCGACCGTCTCGCCGCGCAGCAGCACCTCGAAGGCGTCATGGGTGCCGCGCGCCTGCCACTCGCCACCGGCGCCGAAGCGCGCGAGCTCGCTCCAGCAGCCCTGGGCCAGCACGCGCTGCAAGCTTTCCTCGGTGGCGTTCACCACCAGCCGGCCGGTGCCGGGCACGGTGCGCACGAGGTGGTGGAACTGGCGTTCGATGGCGGCAAGGTCGTCGAAGATGTCCGCGTGGTCGAACTCCAGGTTGTTCAGCACCGCGGTGCGCGGCCGGTAGTGCACGAACTTGCTGCGCTTGTCGAAGAAGGCCGTGTCGTACTCGTCGGCCTCGATCACGAAGGCGGGGCCGTCGCCCAGCCGGGCCGAGACGCCGAAGTCCAGCGGCACGCCGCCCACCAGGAAGCCGGGGGACTTGCCGCCCTTTTCGAGGATCCAGGCAAGCATCGAGGTGGTGGTTGTCTTGCCGTGGGTGCCAGCCACCGCCAGCACGTGGCGGCCCAGCAGAACATGCTCGGCCAGCCACTGCGGGCCGCTGGTGTAGGGCTTGCCGGCGTCGAGGATGGCTTCCATCAGCGGGAACTTGGGACTGCCGTCGGCCAGCCGCGCGCGGGAGACCACGTTGCCGACCACGAACATGTCAGGGGCCAGCGAGAGCTGGTCGGCACCGAAGCCCTCGATCAGGTCGATGCCGAGGGCGCGCAGCTGGTCGCTCATCGGGGGGTACACGCCGGCGTCGCAGCCCGTGACCCGGTGGCCGGCTTCGCGGGCGAGGGCGGCCACTCCGCCCATGAAAGTGCCGCAGATACCCAGGATATGAATGTGCATCGGTCGATTCTAGGTAAGCGGTGTGCAGGCCCTTCGGCGGGGTCGCCCGTTTGTCCCGTGCCGCGTACTGATGTTCATGTGAGGGGCGCCTACTGCGGGCAAAATGCCCCGATGGACACGTCCAAGCGTGAAATCGCCGCTGCCGCAGCCCGCCTCGTCGTGGAGGAGGGGCTCGAATACGGCCCGGCCAAGCGGCGGGCCTTGCGCGACCTGGGGCTTTCGACGCGCACCGCGCTGCCGAACAACGACGAGGTCGAAGCCGAGGTGCGCGAGTACATCGAGCTCTTCTGCGCCGACACGCAGCCACAGGAACTGCACGCGTTGCGCCTGCTCGCGCTCGAATGGATGGAGCGCATGGCTGTCTTCCGCCCTCATGTGGGTGGCGCCGTCTGGCACGGAACGGCCACGCGGCTGTCAGACATTTATATTCAGTTGTTCTGCGATGATCCCAAATCGGCGGAGATAGCCCTGATCGATCACCACGTGGACTACGAACCGCGCATGGTGACCGGCTTCCACGGCGAGCAGGTCGAGGCCCTGAGCGTGCATGCGCCGAGCCGCGCGCTCGGCGAGGAAATCGGCGTGCACCTGCTTGTGTACGACCTCGACGACCTGCGCGGCGCCCTGAAGCCCGATGCCCAGGGGCGCGTGCCGCGCGGCGACCTGCCCGCATTGCGCCGACTGATTGAACGAGAAAAGGACAAGTGAATGACTTCTTCGCCCACCCGACGCGGCATGCTCTATGCCGGCGTGGCGGCCGCGGCTGCGGCTGCCGGGCTCGGCGGCGCCTGGTGGAAGGAGCGCAGTGCAGGGGGCGGTGCGGGCGGCAAGGAGATGCTCGACGCAGCCTTCTGGGCCCAGAGCTTCGAGCGTCCGGAGGGCGGTGACCTCGTCCTGTCGAGCCTGCGCGGCAAGCCGCTGCTGCTGAACTTCTGGGCGACATGGTGCCCGCCCTGCGTCGAGGAAATGCCGATGATCGACGCCTTCTTCCGCCAAAATGGGGCGAATGGATGGCAAGTGATCGGATTGGCCATCGATCAGCCGAGCGCCGTTCGCAAGTTCCTGCAGCGCACGCCGGTCACCTATCCCACGGGCCTGGCCGGCCTGCAGGGCACGGAACTGGTCAAGAACCTGGGCAACACGGGCGGCGGACTGCCCTTCACACTGGTCCTGAACGCGAACGGCTCCGTGGCCGCCCGTAAAATGGGCAAGCTCGAAGCGACCGACCTGGAGACTTGGCGGCGTGAACTGGTTCATGGTTAGAATCAGTTCCTTACGCTGGCGTTAGACGCCGAACGCCGAAAATCACCGATTTTCGAACAAGTTATATCCTGAAGACCGGCACAGCCGGCACTGGAGTCCCATGGATCTGCGCAAACTCAAGACACTGATCGATCTGGTGTCCGAATCGAATATTTCCGAACTGGAAATCACGGAAACCGAAGGCAAGGTTCGCATCGTCAAGGGCGGCGGCGCCGCTCCGGTGCAGTATGTGCAAACCTTGGCCGCGCCTCAGGCCGCTGCCGCCGCGCCGGCCGCGGCCGTCAGCGCCCCGGCGGCTCCCGCCGCGGCCGCTGCGCCTGCCGCCGAGGCCGCGCCGTCCGGCCATGCGGTGAAATCGCCGATGGTCGGCACTTTCTACCGTTCGTCGAGCCCGGGCGCCCCGGCATTCGTCGAGGTCGGCAGCAAGGTCAACGAGGGCGACACCCTCTGCATCATCGAGGCGATGAAGATCCTCAACGAAATCGAGGCCGACAAGTCCGGCACCATCACCCAGATCCTCGGCGAAAACGGCCAGGCGGTCGAATACGGACAGCCGCTGTTCATCATCGAGTAAGCATGTTCAAGAAGATCCTGGTTGCAAACCGGGGGGAAATCGCCCTCCGGATCCAGCGCGCCTGCAGCGAGCTCGGCATCAAGGCCGTGATGGTCTATTCCGAGGCCGACCGCGACGCCAAGTACATCAAGCTCGCCGAAGAGGCTGTCTGCATCGGGCCGGCTCCCTCGGCGCAGAGCTACCTCAACATGCCGGCGATCATCTCGGCGGCCGAGGTGACCGACGCCGAGGCGATCCACCCCGGCTACGGCTTCCTGAGCGAGAACGCGAACTTCGCCGAGCGCGTGGAGCAAAGCGGCTTCCAGTTCATCGGCCCGACGCCCGACAACATCCGCACCATGGGCGACAAGGTGTCGGCCAAGCAGGCGATGATCAAGGCCGGCGTGCCCTGCGTGCCCGGCTCGGAAGGCGAGCTCTCGGACGACGCTGCCACTAACAAGCGCATCGCGCGAGCCATCGGCTACCCGGTCATCATCAAGGCCGCCGGCGGCGGCGGTGGCCGCGGCATGCGCGTGGTGCACACCGAGGCGGCGCTGGTCAACGCGATCCAGATGACGAAGGCGGAAGCCCAGGCGGCCTTCAACAATCCGGCCGTGTACATGGAGAAGTTTCTCCAGAACCCGCGCCACATCGAGATCCAGGTGCTGGCCGACAAGCACAAGAACGCCGTCTACCTCGGCGAGCGCGACTGCTCCATGCAGCGCCGCCACCAGAAGGTGATCGAGGAGTCGCCCGCGCCCGGCATCCCGCGCAAGCTGATCGAGAAGATCGGAGAGCGCTGCGCCGCGGCCTGCAAGAAGATCGGCTACCGCGGCGCCGGCACCTTCGAGTTCCTCTATGAGAACGGCGAGTTCTACTTCATCGAGATGAACACGCGCGTGCAGGTGGAGCACCCGGTGACCGAGTTCACCACCGGCATCGACATCGTCAAGACGCAGATCATGGTCGCGGCGGGTGAGCGCCTGCCGTTCACGCAGCGCCAGATCCAGATGAACGGCCACGCCATCGAGTGCCGCATCAACGCGGAAGATGCCTGGAAGTTCATTCCCTCGCCGGGCCGCATCACCATGTGGCACCCACCGGGCGGCCCGGGCGTGCGCGTCGACTCGCATGCGTACACCAACTACTTCGTGCCGCCGAACTACGACTCGATGATCGGCAAGATCATCGTCTACGGCGACACGCGCGAGCAGGCGATGGCGCGCATGCGCACGGCGCTGAACGAAACGGTGATCGAAGGCATCCAGACCAACATCCCGCTGCACCGCGAACTGATGGTCGACGCCAAGTTCATGAGCGGCGGTACCAACATCCACTATCTGGAAGAGTGGCTGGCCGCACACAAGCGCTGAGCCTGGAACATCGCGATGTTTGAACTTCGCCTCATGGCGCCGGAAGACCGCGTCGAGACGCTGTGCGAAGCGCTCGATGCGCTCGACGCATTGAGCGTGTCGGTGGAAGACGCCGACGCGCAGACCGATGCGGAGCAGGCGCTGTTCGGCGAGCCTGGCATGCCGCCGCCCAAGGAGGGCTGGCAGCGTTCGCGCGTGATCGCGCTCTTTCCCGACGAGGCGCAGGCCAAGGACGCCGCTTCGGTGCTCGCGCTGCAGGACTTCTTTGACGAAGGCTGCGAAGTGCTCGGCATCGCGACGGTGCCCGAGCAGGACTGGGTGCGCCTGACGCAATCGCAGTTCGCGCCCGTCGAAGTCACGCCCGAGTTCTGGATCGTGCCGACCTGGCACGAGCCGCCCGAGCAGGCGAAGCAGGTGATCAGGCTCGATCCGGGCCTGGCCTTCGGCACCGGCACGCATCCCACCACGCGCATGTGCCTGCGCTGGATCGCGACGCGAGGCGAGGGGGCCCTGGCCGGCAGGCGCGTGCTCGACTACGGCTGCGGCTCCGGCATCCTGGCGATCGGCGCGGCGAAGTTCGGCTCCACCGACATCGATGCCGTCGACATCGACGAAGCAGCGGTCTCCTCGACCGTGCTCAACGCCGAAGCCAACGGCGTGAAGCTCAAGGCCGGCCTGCCCGACGCCGCCAAGGGCGAATACGACGTCGTGCTGGCCAACATCCTGGCCACGCCGCTCAAGCTGCTCGCGCCGCTGCTGCGCGGCCATGTGAAGTCGGGCGGCTCGCTCGTCATGGCCGGCATCCTCGAACGCCAGGCCGACGAACTGAAGGAAGCCTACGCACCGTACGCGGTGCTCGAAGTCAGCGACAGCGAGGACGGCTGGATCCTCATGACGGCCCGCTGCTGAACTGCTGCGGCGCACGCGGCCGGTTTCTTGCGTGGCCTTGAGCCCCTCGCGCGGCGAGGGCCCAACCCTACAATCGCCCGGTCATGAGTCTCGTCACGCGCTGCCCTGCCTGCACCACCACCTTCAAGGTGGTGCGCGACCAGCTTCGCATCTCGGATGGCTGGGTGCGCTGCGGCCGCTGCAGCAATGTGTTCGACGCGACGCTCGACCTGCACGAGACATCCGAAGGGACCGGCGGGACAGCGGTTGCGCCTGGTGCGTCGCCGGCGGTGCAGGGCAGTGGCTTCATGCCGGGGCTGGTCGAGCAGCCTGCTGCGGAGCCGGCGCCTTCGCCCGAGCCTCCCGCGCCTTCGCCTTCGCCTGCACCGGAACCCTTGCCCCCGGCCGAGCCCGGACTCGAGGAACCGGAGCAGCCCCTGTCGTCATCCGCCGAGGATGCGGACTTCTTCGACGACGAGCCCGAGCATCAGCGCCAGCGCAAGGATTGGCTCACGGACGAGGAGCACCTGCTTCCGCCGGATGCCCTGGTGCTCGACCCCACGCCGAAGACCGTGTCGCCGCTGGTGCAGTCGCCGCCTCCTGCCCCGGCGTCGCCGCTGCCCGCGTTCTCGCTGACCCTGCCCGAGCACGGCCTCGCCGCCGACGAGCCGTGGTCCGACCTCGACGCCACGCAGCCCGCTTGGAAGCCGCCGCCGAGCACGCTGCCGCCGTTTCCGAACATCGACCTGAATCTTGCGTCTCCGCCGCCCGCGCCGCCACCACCGGCGCCGCCGCTGCCGGTTACGCCGCGCATCGTCAAGACGCGCACGCTCATCCAGCGTGCGAGCGATGACGACGCCGCCGACGACGGTGGTGCCGCGGACGAACGCGAGCAACTGGAGAAGGAACACGACCAGGTCCAGATGCAGAAGGCGCTGCGCCGGGCTCGTGCAAAGTCGGCCAAGATCGCAAGCGCCAAGGCGCGCGAGGAGCGTGCGGCCGCGAAGGCATCGCCGGCCCTGGTGGTGCGGGAAGAGACCGAAAGCGGAGCCGACGAGCCCGATCCGGTGCTCTCGCCGATCTTCGAGCCGCCGCCGGGGCATCCCTTCGCGGAGGACGACGAGCCGCTGGAAAAGGCACCGGGCTTCTGGCAGCGCAGGGGTGTGCGGGTGCTGCTGGTCCTGCTGGCGGTTCTTGCGGCGCTGTTGCTGGTTCTGCAGATCGTTCGCCATGAACGGGACGGCATCGTCGCGCGCCAGCCCAACCTGCGGCCCACGCTTGCGGCGCTGTGCCAGTACACCGGCTGCGAGCTCGGCGCGCTGCGCCAGATCGGCGACATCGTGATCGAAGGCGCGGCCTTCGCGCGCGAGAAGAGCGGCGGCAACGACTACCGCCTGAGCTTCACCCTGCGCAACGGCGCCACGGTGCCGCTCGCGATGCCGGCCGTCGAGCTCTCGCTGCTCGACACGCAGGAGCGCGCCGTGGTGCGCCGCGTGCTGATGCCGACGGACTACGGCGCTCCGGCCGTGTTGCAGGCGCGCGCGGATCGCGCGGCCTCGCTGCCCCTGACCTTGTCCGCTTCGGAAGCGGCGGCGCTGCCGCCCATCGCGGGCTATCGCGTCGAGGCTTTCTATCCCTGAGCGGGGCTCGTGCGCGCGTGTGTCCTTCTCGCTTTCATCCACCACTCAACACACCAACGGCTAACCATGGCAGCAGTGATTTGCGGTTCCCTCGCATTCGACACCATCATGACTTTCGAGGGCCGGTTCGCCGACCAGATCCTTCCTGATCAGTTGCACATCCTCAATGTGTCGTTCCTGGTGCCGACGCTACGCCGCGACTTCGGCGGCTGCGCGGGCAACATCGCCTACAGCCTCAATGCGCTGGGCGGCACGGCGCTGCCTATGGCCACGCTGGGCAGCGATGGCGCCACGTACCTCGAGCGCATGCGCTCGCTGGGCATCAGCACGGAGTTCGTGCGCCAGCTCGACGACACCTTCACCGCGCAGGCGATGATCATGAGCGACGTCGACAACAACCAGATCACCGCCTTCCACCCCGGCGCGATGCAGCAGGCGCACGTCACCAAGGTGGCTGCGCGCGAGGACATCAAGCTCGGCATCATCGCCCCCGATGGCCGCGACGCGATGCTGCAGCACGCTGAGCAGTTCGCCGCAGCGGGCATCCCGTTCGTGTTCGATCCGGGCCAGGGCCTGCCGATGTTCGATGGCGAGGCGCTGCGCCATTTCGTCGATCTGGCGAGCTGGGTGGTGGTGAACGATTACGAAGGAAAGATGCTGTCGCAGCGCACCGGCTGGAGCCTTGCGGAGATCTCCAGGCGCGTGCGTGGCCTCGTGGTCACGCTGGCGGCCGAGGGCTGCGAGATCTGGACCGATGGCGAGCGCGAGCACGTGCCAGGCGTGGTGGCCACCGAGGTGGTCGAGCCCACGGGCTGCGGCGACGCATGGCGTGGCGCGCTGCTCTTCGGTCTGGAAAAGGGCTGGCCGCTCGCACAGTGCGCGGCGCTGGGCAACAAGGTCGGCGCGATCAAGATTGCGCAGCGTGGCCCGCAGAACTACGAGATCGATCGCAAGGCGCTGGGCGTCTGATCTTCTCTTTGAGAGAGCGCCTGGAAGGGCGATAAGGGGCGATAAAAAAAGCCCGGCACCGTGAGGTGCCGGGCTTTTTGCCTTCAAGGCCGCTGAGAAACTCAGGGCTTGCTGGCCGTGGGGAACGGCCAGGCTGCCTGGGGGTTCAGCGTCGTTTGCGCCGCAGGGGCAGGCGCTACGGCGGCAGCCTTGGCAGGAGCAGCGGCCTTGGGAGCCTTCTTCGCAGCAGGCTTCTTGGCAGCAGGCTTTTTCGCGGCTTTCTTGGCCGCAGCCTTTTTGGCAGGGGCCTTCTTGGCAGCAGCCTTCTTCGCAGGCGCCTTCTTGGCAGCGGCCTTCTTCGCCGGGGCCTTCTTGGCAGCAGCCTTCTTCGCAGGCGCCTTCTTCGCTACGGCCTTCTTGGCAGGAGCCTTCTTGGCAGCGGCCTTCTTCGCCGGTGCTGCCTTCTTCGCTGCTACCTTCTTTGCCGGAGCCTTCTTGGCAGCGACCTTCTTGGCCGGTGCCTTCTTGGCGGCTACCTTCTTGGCAGGAGCCTTCTTGGCGGCGACGGCCTTCTTAGCCGGAGCCTTCTTTGCAGCGGCTTTCTTAGCCGGAGCTT
>Ga0209565_1000453_pt1 | contig 31642 bp, 34 predicted proteins | sample Araplaol_mTSA_r2_2_FD_184283 | JGI IMG/M metagenome (GOLD analysis project Ga0209565, IMG submission 184283) | Arabidopsis root microbial communities from North Carolina, USA - plate scrape MF_Col_mTSA_r2 (SPAdes) (version 3) | ecosystem: Host-associated > Plants > Roots > Endosphere | place... | reverse complement strand
GGCAAGAACTGGTACTTCCTGACCGCCGACTACGCCTTCGGCCATTCCCTGGAAAAGGACACGACCGAGGTGGTCAACAAGTCCGGCGGCAAAGTGATTGGCAATGTGCGCCACCCCTTCCCTGGCACCGATTTTTCGTCCTTCCTGATGCAGGCTTCGTCCTCCGGCGCGCAGGTGCTTGGCCTGGCGAACGCAGGCGGCGACTTTATCAATTCGGTGAAAGCGTCCAATGAATTCGGCGTGTCGAAAAAGATGAAGATGGCCGGCCTGCTGGTGTTCATCAACGACATCCATTCGCTCGGCCTGAACGCCACAGCAGGCATGTACCTGACCGACGGCTGGTACTGGGACATGAACGACGCCACGCGCGCGTGGTCCAAGCGCTACTTCGCGAAGATGAAGAAAGAGCCGTCGATGCTGCAGGCCGGCGACTATTCCGCCGCGTCGCAATACCTGGCTGCAGTGAAGGCCGTCGGCACTGACGATGCAGACAAAGTGATGGCGAAGTTGAAATCCACCACGATCAAGGATGTCTTCACCAACAATGGCGTGATCCGCCCCGACGGCCGCATGGTGCACGATATGTACCTGATGGAAGTGAAGAAGCAATCGGAGTCCAAATATCCGTGGGATTACTACAAGGTCGTGGCCACGATTCCGGGCGACCAGGCCTACATGTCCAAGGCCGAATCCAAGTGCAGCCTGTGGAAGTAAGCTAGATGGAGATCTTCGGCCGCCCGCTACCGATGATGATGTCCCAGCTGTTGCTGGGGCTCGTCAACGGCTCTTTTTACGCCATGCTGTCCCTCGGCCTTGCCGTGATTTTCGGGCTGCTGAATGTGATCAATTTTGCGCACGGCGCCATGTACATGATGGGCGCCTTCCTCGCGTGGATAGGCATGACCTACTTTGGCATGAGCTATTGGAGCGTGCTGGTATTGGCGCCGTTGATTGTGGGCGTGTTGGGCGTGGTGATCGAAAGGACCATGCTGCGCCGCCTGTACAAGCTTGATCACCTTTATGGACTGCTGCTTACGTTCGGCCTCACCCTGCTGATCGAAGGTGGTTTCCGCTCGTTCTACGGGGTCTCCGGGCAGCCGTTCGAAACTCCCGAGGCCCTGCAAGGGGCAACGGACCTCGGCTTCATGGTGATGCCGAATTACCGCGCATGGGTAGTGCTGGCATCGTTGGTGGTTTGCCTGGCCACGTGGTTCGTGATCGAAAAGACCAAACTGGGTGCCTACCTGCGTGCCGGCACCGAGAATCCGAAGCTGGTGGAAGCGTTCGGGATCAACGTCCCGCTGATGGTGACCCTGACCTACGGCTTTGGCGTCGCTTTGGCGGGCTTTGCAGGCGTTCTGGCGGCTCCAATCCAACAAGTGACACCCTTGATGGGGTCGAACCTGATAATCGTCGTATTCGCCGTTGTAGTGATCGGGGGCATGGGCTCGATTCTTGGGTCCATTGTGACCGGCCTTGGGCTCGGCGTGATCGAAGGACTGACGAAAGTGTTCTACCCCGAATTTGCCAACACCGTCGTATTTTTGGTGATGGTCATCATCCTATTGCTGCGCCCCGCCGGCCTGTTTGGCAAGGAACGATAAATGAACAAGAAGCTGGGCTACTCCATAGCATTCGTGCTGGCGCTGGGCGCGCCGTTCGTCGGTTACCCCGTGCTGCTGATGAAGCTCTTGTGCTTCGCACTGTTTGCCTGCGCGTTCAACCTGCTGATTGGATTTACCGGTTTGCTCTCGTTTGGCCACGCAGCGTTCTTTGGTGCGGCGGGCTACTTCGCCGGCAACGCCTTGAAGAACTGGGGGCTGCCGTTTGAACTGAGCTTGCTGGTTGGCGTGTTATCGGGCGCGCTGATTGGATTGGTGATGGGCGGCTTGGCGATTCGTCGCCAAGGGATTTACTTCTCGATGATTACGCTGGCGCTGGCGCAGATGGTGTATTTCGCGGCGCTGCGCTTTACTGATTTCACCGGAGGCGAGGATGGCTTGCAGGGCATCCCGCGCGGTAAGCTGCTTGGTTTGCTGGACTTGGGCAACGACCTCACGATGTACTACGTGGTGCTGGGGATTTTCATCGGCGGTTTCGCGCTGATCATGCGGACGGTGCATTCGCCGTTTGGCCAGGTCCTGAAAGCGATCAAGGAAAACGAACCGCGAGCAATCTCGCTTGGCTATGACGTGGACAAGTACAAGCTCGCGGCGTTCGTGCTTTCAGGTTCGCTGGCTGCATTGGCTGGTGCGACCAAATCGATCGTGCTTGGTTTTGAAACGCTGACGGATGTGCACTGGGCGATGTCAGGCCTCGTGATCCTGATGACGCTGGTGGGCGGCATGGGGACGCTGGTCGGCCCGATCATCGGCGCGATCCTGATCATCGCGCTGGAAAACAAGCTTGGCGACTTCGGCACCATGATGGCCGGCGCCACAGGCATCGAATGGTTCTCCACACTCGGCGAAGCAGTCAGCCTGGTAATCGGCTTCATCTTCGTCGCCTGCGTACTGTTGTTCCGCAAAGGAATTGTCGGCGAAATCATCGCCTGGCAAACCCGCCGCGCCTAACGGCCGAGCCCGTGTCAACCTTGGGGTCAGGCTCTTTAGTTGACACGAACTGAGCCTTCGATCTCTGGGAATGTGATGATCGCGCGGCTGATTGTCCGAGGACATACCTCAAAGAATTCTCCTATCTGTTGACGGGTATATGCGGTCGATTGAAATGCACGAGCAATAGCCTCAGTCCGATTTGGGTATTTGTCGGCATATTCTTGCAGTGATAGGGCGCCCTCTTTTTTCGGGTTTGGCGTCTGTCCATGAAATTGCAGAGGGTTCGGCATACCTATGCCTGCCATCACAAAGGCTTGGTATCGTGCTATTTGTTCCTTTGCGGAGGTACTTCCAAACTGTGCCAGGATCCATTTGGTATCGAGCCAGCTTGGTGCTGTCTCCGGTGCAAGCATGTAGCGATGGTTACTCCATGGCCAGTCTGCGGGATTTGAAGTGAGTTTTGCACGCACAGGATTGAGGCTGATATATCGAGAAACGGCGAGGAGTTGCTGATCGAACTTTATGAGTACAGCGTGAAATCGTCCCTGGATTACATGGCCAGAGGTGCCATGTCGTTTATTGAAGTGTTGGCAATACCTCGCATTCAGGCTATGCATGGCAGCAGAGAGATTGGCGTTTGGGGTCTCGATGAGTAGGTGATAGTGGTAGGGCATTAGGCAGTATCCATACACCTTGATGGAGTGCTTCTCGACTGTTTCAGCGAGTATGTCGATCCAAATATGAAAATCGCGTTGGTCCAGGAAGATGTTGGCGCGTCGATTGCCACGCGACGTTACGTGATACAGGGCACCAGGAAACTCGATTCTTGGAGGGCGGCTCATGTCCCAAGCTTAGCTGTAGCGACAGATGCCGTTTTGATTAGGCGCATGGAATTGGTTCAGGTCGTGTCAACCAAAGAGCCTGACCCCAAGGTTGACACGGGCTGGGCTATAGCGCCAGTTTGTACAGTGCGTAGGCGTCTTCGCGGGTTACTGGGCGCGGGTTGTTGGCGAGTAGGCGGGTCTGCTTCATGGCGTCGTCGGCCAGCAAATTGAGGTCTGTCTCGTTGATCCCTACTTGGCGTAGGGTTCGGGGCAGGCCTGTGATCGTGGCGAATTGTTGCATTGCAACAGCGAGGGCTTCGGCTCGGGCTTCCGCGCTGCCTTCGGCGTGGGGCACGACGATTGTGGCGAGTTCCGCATATTGCTCTGCGCATGCTTCTGCGTTGAAGCGCAGCACGTGGGGCAGCACGAGTGAGTTCGACAGCCCATGTGGGACGTGGAAAATTCCCCCGATTGGATATGCCAGCGCGTGTACTGCAGCAACCGGTGCATTGGCGAAGGCTTGGCCCGCCAGCATGGCGCCGAGCAGCATGGCTTGGCGGGCTGCGAGGTCGTGACCGTTTTCGCAGGCGCGGATCAGGTGGCGGGATAGCAGGCTCAAGGCCTGACGTGCCAGGCTGTCCGATAGCGGATTTTTCTTGTGTTTGCTGGTGTATGCCTCGATCGCGTGGACCATGGCGTCGATGCCGGTTGCGGCGGTCACGGCGGGCGGCAGGCCGATTGTGAGCTCGGCGTCCAGGATCGCCATGTCGGCGTAAAGCTGGGGCGCGACAATGCCCATCTTGCTGGTGGCACCGGTCGTGACGATGGAGATGTTGGTTACTTCCGATCCGGTGCCGGCGGTGGTCGGGATCTGGATCAGTGGCAGTCGGGTGCCGCGCACATTGCCGATACCGTAGATTTCGGCGAGCGATTGCGAGCTGGCGGTGAGTACGGCAACAAGCTTGGCCACGTCCATCGAGCTCCCTCCGCCGAGACCGATGACAAGTTCAGTCTGATGTTCGCGGGCTGCGGCAAGGGCCTCCTGGATGATGTGTTCGGGAGGATCAGCTAGCACGTCGGCAAATTGTTTCACGTGAAACATTGCCGCCTTCAGGCTTTCCAGGGGTGCTTCTGCCAGCCCGGTTCTCAGAAAGCCTTGGTCCGTTACCAACAGGACCCGGCGAATATTGGGATACCGGAGACGCAATTCCTGGCCGAGGTCCTTGGTCGCTCCAGGGGCGGAGAGGATCGTCGGAACGGTCGAAAAGCTGAAAGAGGTCATCAAGTCCATCGGGAAAGCTTACACCAGGGTCCAGCGTTATGCGCGGTTCCGACTTACAATATTACGTTTCCGAATTAGTTGGGGCGGGGTGATGGTCGAGTATGGATTGCTGGCGGGGGCTGCGTTCGCGGCGGGTTTTGTGGATGCGGTGGTTGGCGGCGGTGGTCTGATTCAGATTCCAGCTCTTTTCTCAGCAATGGGCGGTACGCCACCGGCGACACTGTTGGGGACGAACAAGGTGGCGAGCGTGTTTGGGACTAGCGCCGCGGCAGTGAACTATGCTCGCCGCACCCAGATCGCTTGGACAACTGTTGCCCCAGCTGCAATAGCAGCTTTCCTGTTCGCCTTCCTGGGCGCCTATACCGTAACCAGGATTCCACCTGACTTCCTGCGCGGCCTGCTTCCATTCGTGCTGCTGGCGGTTGCCGTCTATACCTTCTATCGCAAAGACCTCGGTAGCGTTCATGCTCCTCTTCACACCGGCACCAAGGAGAAGGTGTTGGCGGTGCTGGTCGGAGCGGGGATCGGTTTCTATGATGGCTTCTTTGGCCCAGGCACCGGTAGTTTCCTGGTCTTCCTGTTCGTGCGCAGTTTTGGATTCGATTTCCTCGGCGCCTCGGCGGCGGCCAAGGTGGTGAACGTGGCGTGCAATGTGGCGGCAATCCTGCTGTTTGGTTTCACTGGCCACATCATTTGGCAGCTCGGCTTGATGATGGCAGTGTGCCAGGTGGTGGGATCGGTGTTGGGTACCAAGCTGGCATTGAGGCATGGCAGCGAGTTTGTGCGTCGTCTGTTCCTGGTTGTGGTGGTGCTATTGATTATCAAAACAGGCTATGACGCATGGTTGAAGTGATAGTGTTTCACGTGAAACAATGGTAGTAAAGAAATGGGGACGTACCCTTTTAAGGGGTACGTCCCCATTTCTTTACTGCCCTTTTTTGTTTCACGTGAAACATTGCGAGCAAAAAAATCCTGCCCAAAAAATTCGCAGGGGCGAAAAAACTTTATAATTCAGTTCGATCCCCAGCTTTTCCCCATTTTTACCATGTTATTTCCTACTGAATTCGACGTTATCGTTGTCGGCGGTGGTCACGCCGGTACCGAAGCGGCCCTCGCTTCCGCCCGCATGGGCCAGAAGACTCTCCTGTTGACTCACAACATTGAGACGCTGGGTCAGATGTCGTGCAACCCATCCATCGGCGGCATTGGCAAAGGCCACCTCGTCAAAGAGGTCGACGCAATGGGTGGCGCCATGGCCATCGCTACCGATGAGTCGGGCATCCAGTTCCGCATCCTGAATTCCTCCAAAGGCCCTGCCGTGCGCGCGACCCGCGCCCAGGCTGACCGTATCCTGTACAAGGCCGCCATCCGTCATCGCCTGGAAAACCAGCCGAACCTGTGGCTGTTCCAGCAGGCGGTGGACGACCTGATGGTGGAGGGCGACCGCGTCGTTGGCGCCGTCACCCAGATTGGCTTGAAGTTCCTAGGCCGTGCTGTCGTGCTGACCGCCGGTACCTTCCTGGACGGCAAGATCCACGTCGGCCTGCAGAATTTCTCGGCCGGCCGTGCCGGCGATCCGCCAGCGATTTCGCTGTCGGCGCGCCTGAAAGAATTGAAACTGCCGCAGGGCCGCCTGAAGACCGGCACGCCGCCACGCATTGATGGCAGGAGCATCGACTTCTCGCAAATGACCGAGCAGCCGGGCGACCTGGATCCTGTGCCAGTGTTCTCGGTGATGGGCAATGCCTCCATGCACCCGCAACAGTTGCCGTGCTGGGTTACCCATACCAACCAGAAAACCCACGATATTATTCGTGGCGGCCTGGACCGCAGCCCGATGTATACCGGCGTGATCGAGGGCGTTGGCCCGCGCTATTGCCCGTCGATTGAAGACAAAATCCACCGCTTCTCGGCCAAAGAATCGCACCAGATTTTCCTGGAACCGGAAGGCTTGACGACCCATGAGTTCTACCCGAACGGTATCTCGACCAGCCTGCCATTCGATGTGCAGATCGAACTGGTGCGTTCGATGAAGGGTCTGGAGAACGCGCATATCCTGCGTCCTGGCTATGCCATCGAGTATGACTATTTCGACCCGCGCGGCCTGAAAGCTTCGCTGGAAACCAAGGCGATCAACGGCCTGTTCTTCGCGGGGCAGATCAACGGTACCACCGGTTACGAAGAAGCTGCGGCGCAGGGCATGCTGGCCGGTATTAACGCGGCACTGCAAACCAAGGGCGAAGAATCCTGGACTCCAGCTCGTTCAGAAGCCTACCTCGGCGTGCTGGTCGACGATCTGGTGACCCAGGGCGTTCAAGAGCCGTATCGCATGTTCACCAGCCGCGCGGAATACCGCCTGAGCCTGCGTGAAGATAACGCTGACATGCGCCTGACAGAAATCGGGCGTAAGCTGGGTGTGGTCGGTGATGCGCAGTGGGAAGCTTTCGATCGCAAACGCGAGGCCGTTGCTCAGGAACTGGAGCGCCTGAAATCGACCTGGGTCAACCCGCGCATCCTGGCGGCAGCCGAGTCCGAGCGTGTAATCGGCCAGGCCATTGAGCGCGAATATTCGCTGGCCGACCTGCTGCGTCGTCCGGGCGTCGGCTACGAAAAGCTGATGACCATGACCGGTAATGAAGGCCAAGCTTTGGCAGGTCCTGGCGTCACCGACGAGGCAGTAATGGAGCAGATCGAAATCACCCTGAAGTATTCGGGCTATATTGATCGCCAGCTGCGCGAAGTCGAGCGGCATGAGCACTACGAAAACCTGAAGCTGCCCGAAGGCTTCAACTACGCAGAGATCACGGCGCTATCCATGGAAGTGCGCCAGAAACTGCAGAAGCATCGTCCGGAGACCCTGGGCCAGGCTTCGCGTATTTCGGGCGTGACCCCAGCCGCGATTTCGCTGCTGCTGGTACACCTGAAGAAAGCCGGCTACGGCGGTTTCGTCACGCTGAAAGACGAGGCGGCTTGATGGCGGTGTTTGATCGCGCCGCACTGGCGCATGTACTGAAGAATGGTGTCGAACAGCTGGACCTGGGCTTGGGCGAAGCACAGCAGGAAAAACTGCTGGATTACCTGGCCCTGCTGAACAAGTGGAACAAGGTGTACAACCTGACGGCCGTACGCGACCCGATGGAAATGATGACCCTGCACGTCCTGGATTCGCTGGCAGCAGTACCTGCCTTCAAGGATGCGCAGAACGTGCTGGACGTTGGGGCAGGGGGCGGATTGCCGGGCGTGGTCCTGGCCATCGCGCGGCCGGACATGAAAGTGTCGATGATCGACATCGTGCACAAGAAGACGGCCTTCCTGAACCAGGTGAAAGCAGAGCTGGAGCTGGGCAACGTCACGGTGTACACGAAGAAGGTGCAGGAACTGCAGGTCAAGACGCCTTACGACGTCATCACCTCGCGTGCCTTTGCGGACCTGAGCGATTTTGTGAACTGGTCCGGGCACCTGCTGGCAGAGGGCGGGCGATTCATAGCCCTGAAAGGCACGGCGCCGGCAGAGGAGCGCGAGCGACTGCCAGACCCATGGAAAGTGAACGAGCTACAGCCTTTGCAAGTACCAGGACTGGACGCGCAGCGTCATCTGGTTTTCATCGGCAGGGCGTAACTGGCTAAACAGTATAAATAATTTTAATCGTTTATACGAAGTAAATAGTATAAACGGTTTATACCGAATAAACGATTTAGACCATATAAGAAAACTCGATGGCCAAAATTTTCTGTGTAGCAAATCAAAAGGGCGGCGTAGGTAAGACTACCACGACTGTGAACCTGGCCGCCGGCCTGGCCAAACTAAATCAACGAGTGTTGCTTGTTGACCTCGACCCTCAGGGTAACGCGACAATGGGCGCCGGGATCAACAAGGCGACGCTTCAAGCTTCCACTTATGAAGTCTTGCTCGGCACTGCCGATGTGGCGACTGCGCGCGTGCGTTCGGAAGCGGGCGGCTTTGACGTGCTGCCGGCCAACCGTGAACTGGCTGGTGCCGAAGTGGAGATGGTGCAGCTCGAGAATCGCGAGCGCCGCCTGCGCGATGCGCTGGCCGTGGTAGCCAAAGACTATGACTTCATGCTGATCGATTGCCCACCGGCTCTGTCGATGCTGACGCTGAACGGCCTGTGTGCGGCGCATGGCGTGATCATTCCTATGCAGTGCGAGTACTACGCGCTGGAAGGTTTGTCCGACCTGGTCAACACCATCAAGAAGGTGCACGCCAACCTGAACCCGGACCTGAAGATCATCGGCCTGCTGCGCGTGATGTTCGATCCGCGCATGACGCTGTCGCAGCAAGTCTCGGCCCAGCTCGAGCAGCACTTCGGCGACAAAGTATTCAAGACCATTATTCCACGCAATGTGCGATTGGCCGAGGCGCCGTCCTACGGCATGCCGGGCGTGACCTTCGACCCGACGTCGAAAGGTGCGCAGGCTTACATCGCCTTCGGCGCAGAGATGGTTAAACGTATCAAGAAAATGTAATCAACGATGGCAACTAAAAAAATGAAAGGCCTCGGCCGCGGCCTCGACGCGCTGCTCGGTGGCGACGAAGATCCGTCCAATCCAACTTCCCATCCGACTCCGTCGGAAATGGCGGTGCAATTCCTGCAGGCCGGTAAATACCAGCCGCGTACCCAGATGGACGAGGGCGGCCTGGCGGAACTGGCGTCGTCGATCAAGACCCAGGGCATCATCCAGCCGCTGCTGGTTCGCCCGGTCGGTATCGACAAGGGGACTGGCCATGTCAAATATGAAATCATCGCGGGCGAGCGTCGTTTCCGTGCGGCACAATTAGCCGGCCTGGAAACTGTGCCGGTCCTGGTGAAGGATGTGGATGATACGACCGCGGCCGCGATGGCCCTGATCGAGAACATCCAGCGCGAAGACCTGAACCCGCTCGAAGAGGCGCAGGGCATCCATCGCCTGATCACCGATTTCAGTTTCACCCATGAACAGGCGGCCCAGGCAGTGGGCCGCTCGCGTTCGGCTGTGTCGAACTTGCTGCGCCTGCTGAACCTGGCGGAGCCGGTGCAGACGATGTTGATGGCCGGCGACATCGACATGGGCCACGCCCGTGCCTTGCTGGCTGTCGATGCGGCATCACAAATTGCCCTAGCGAATGTTGTTGTAGCGAAACGACTGTCGGTGCGTGAGACTGAGAAACTTGTCCACAACCACATGGAAGAGGCCAAGTCCAAACCGGCGCCGCGTGCCAAAGAAAAGTCGGGCGACATCAAGCGGCTGGAAGAAGAGTTGTCCGACACCCTGGCCACCTCGGTCGTCTTCAAGATGGGCGCCAAAGGCCGCGGCCAGATGATCATCGACTTCGCCGACCTCGATATTCTCGACGGCGTCATCGCCCGCCTGCGCGGTTAAGCATGCACCAAGGCTGACAGTTTGACGTCAGCCTGGTGCGCTATATTGGCGCGTCTTTACCTGGCGAGTAATCGACATTTGCACGCTTTTTGAGCAAAAATTCTTGTTGTTTGAGTGCCTTTTTGCGATGCACCACGTTTGACCTTGGCAACGTAAACAAACTATAATCCCGTGTCTTTGGGTCTAAAGGAATGGTGGCAAGTGAGTGATTCTTCGAGAAGTATCGCCTGGCCAGTTTTCCGAGTAGTTGCCCTGCAGTTAACAATCGCCGTCCTCTTTTCCGCTACCGTGGCGCTTTTCGCCGGGGTGGAAAAAGGCTGGTCCGCAGCCGTGGGCGGCGGTATGGCAGTGATCGGAAGTTTTGTGTACGCGCTGATGGTGGCGCGCGGCTCCGATGATGCAAAGAAAGCATTTCGAGCGCACTTCCGCGCCGAGATGCTGAAGGTATTTGTAACGGCAGTGCTGTTTATTTGCGCACTGGTGCTGTTTAAGTCAGCCGCCTGGTTATGGCTGATCCTGGGATTCGTAGTGGCAACCCTGGCTTACTGGCTGTCGCTGCTCAAGATTTAATCATTAAAAATTCGGACCTATGACTACTGAACACGCTACGGGCGGTCACGCCGGCCCGGCTAACGCCACCGAGTACATCCAGCACCACCTTACTCACAATTCCAACGGCACCTTCAACCTGGATACGTTCTGGATCTCCCTGATCCTGGGCTTCGTATTCCTGGGCATTTTCTACATGGCATCCAAGCGCGCCACCGCCGGTGTGCCGGGCAAGCTGCAGAATTTCGTTGAGTGGGTCATGGAGATGGTCAACGAGACCGTCAATTCCGCATTCCACGCCAAATCCGCCGTCATCGCTCCTCTGGCCATCACCATCTTCGTATGGGTCTGGCTGATGAACGCAATGGACTTCCTGCCAGTCGACCTGCTGCCGAAGCTCCTGAGCTACGCCGGCATCAATTATCTGCGCGTGGTTCCAACCGCTGACGTGAACCACACCTTCGGCATGTCTGTTGGCGTCCTGATCTGCATCATCGGTTTCTCGATCAAAGCCAAAGGCGCTGGCGGCTGGACCAAAGAACTGTTCACCGCTCCGTTCCACGCTCACGGCACCGTCGGCACCATCCTGCTGGCCCCTGTGAACTTCATCTTCCAGATGCTGGAACTGTTCGCCAAACCAATTTCCCTGTCGCTGCGACTGTTCGGCAATATGTACGCCGGCGAGCTGATCTTCATCCTGATCGCACTGCTGCCATGGTGGGCACAGTGGCTGCTGGGCGGCCCATGGGCAATCTTCCACATTCTGATTGTTACCCTGCAAGCGTTTGTGTTTATGGCGTTGACGGTTGTGTACCTGGCCCTCGCGGTTGAAAAGCACTAATCAGCAACTTATTCGTAGTATTTGGTTTTAGTTTTTTGGTATTTTCGTTTTTTTTAAATTAGGAGAAATCTAATGCAAGCTCTGATCGCACAAGTACAAAGCATGACCGTTCTGGCCGTAGCAATCATCGTTGGCCTGGGCGCCATCGGCACCGCACTCGGCTTCGCTATCCTGGGCGGCAAGTTCCTGGAAGCTTCGGCACGTCAGCCTGAACTGATGCCACAACTGCAAACCAAACTGTTCGTTATCGCTGGTCTGCTGGACGCGATCTCCATGATCGGCGTTGGTGTTGCTCTGCTGTTCACCTTCAACAACCCATTCCTGACCGCCCTGACCGCCGCTGCTGCTCAGTAATCTTTCTCCTGAATCTGGAGAAAACTTTTAGGAGCAAGGTATGAACATCAATATGTCTCTCATCGGTCAGATGATCACCTTCGCGGTGCTCGTCTGGTTCTCGATGAAGTTCGTATTCCCAGCGCTGAATAATGCGCTGGATGAGCGTGCCAAGCGAATTGCAGATGGTCTGGCTGCCGCCGACCAAGGTCAGGCTTCGATGCAGAAAGCTGAAAAAGCTGCTGCAGAAGCCATGACCGCTGCCCGTAACGATGCGTCTTCGCTCGTTGCGGACGCTGAAAAGCGTGCTCAACTGGTCGCTGAAGAAATCAAAGCAAACGCACAAGCCGAAGCTGCCCGCATCGTGGCACAAGCTAAAGCTGAAGCTGAGCAGCAAGTAACCCAGGCCCGCGAAGCTCTGCGTGGTCAAGTGGCTGACCTGGCTGTGAAGGGCGCCGAGCAAATCCTGAAGCGCGAAGTCAACGCGTCGGCTCACGCTGACCTGCTGTCTCGCCTGGCTACCGAGCTCTGATTATGGCAGAGCTCGCAACCGTCGCCCGTCCTTACGCGGAAGCCCTCTTCCGCGTAGCCCAGGCTGGCAACCTCGCGCAGTGGTCCGATCTGGTGTCCGAACTGGCCCAGATCGGTTCGCATGAAGAGGTGCTGGCATATGCCCGCAATCCAAAAGTTCTGGATAGCGATGTCATCGCAGCCATCAAGGCCTTGCTGAAATCGCCGCTCAACGCGGAAGCGAACAACTTCCTCTCGATGCTGATCGAAAACGGTCGTATCGCATTGCTGCCGGAAATCGGCGCCCAATTCGCGCTGCTGAAGAACGCAGCCGAAGGTGCGGCAGACGCCGAAATCACGAGCGCATTCGACATGAGCGAAGCCCAAGTGGCCGAGCTGATCAAGACGCTGGAAAAGAAATTCAGCCGCAAGCTCAAACCTGCCGTGACCGTCGATCCTTCGCTGATCGGTGGCGTTCGCGTCGTGGTTGGCGACGAAGTGCTGGACACTTCGGTCAACGCCAAGCTGCAGCAGCTGCGTTCCGCGCTGGTCGCCTAATCGGGCCGCCTTTCGCGACAGCTAGAGAGAAAACATTTAGGAGTTAGTATGCAACTCAACCCATCCGAAATCAGCGAGCTGATCAAGAGCCGGATCCAAGGCATTGATGGCGGCGCTGAAGTGCGCAATCAAGGCACCGTAATTTCCGTAGCAGACGGTATCTGCCGCATCCACGGCCTGTCGGACGTGATGCAAGGTGAGATGCTGGAATTCCCAGGCAACACCTTCGGCCTGGCAATGAACCTGGAGCGTGACTCCGTTGGTGCCGTTATTCTGGGCGCCTACGAGCACATCTCCGAAGGCGACACCGTTAAGTGCACCGGCCGTATTCTGGAAGTTCCAATCGGTCCTGAACTGCGTGGCCGCGTTGTTAACGCCCTGGGCCAGCCGATCGACGGCAAAGGTCCTGTTAACACCACCCTGACCTCCCCAATCGAAAAGATCGCTCCAGGCGTTATCGCCCGTGAGTCCGTCGGCCAGCCTATGCAGACCGGCCTGAAGTCGATCGACGCGATGGTACCAATCGGCCGTGGCCAGCGTGAGCTGATCATTGGCGACCGTCAGACCGGTAAGTCCGCCGTTGCAGTTGATGCCATCATCAACCAAAAAGGCCAGGGCGTTACCTGTATCTACGTTGCTATCGGCCAGAAAGCATCGACCATCAAGAACATCGTGCGTTCCCTGGAACAGCACGGCGCGATGGAGTACACCATTGTTGTCGCCGCTTCCGCTTCGGAATCCGCAGCAATGCAGTACATCTCGGCTTACTCCGGTTGCACCATGGGCGAATACTTCCGCGACCGCGGTGAAGATGCCCTGATCGTGTACGACGACCTGTCCAAGCAAGCAGTTGCCTACCGTCAGATCTCCCTGCTGCTGCGCCGCCCACCTGGCCGCGAAGCATACCCAGGCGACGTGTTCTACCTGCACTCCCGTCTGCTGGAACGCGCTGCTCGCGTGAACGCCGACTACGTCGAAGCCTTCACCAAAGGCGCTGTCAAAGGCAAGACCGGTTCCCTGACCGCGCTGCCGATCATCGAAACCCAGGCTGGCGACGTTTCCGCGTTCGTTCCAACCAACGTGATTTCGATTACCGACGGCCAGATCTTCCTGGAAACCTCGCTGTTCAACTCCGGTATCCGTCCTGCGATTAACGCAGGTATCTCGGTGTCCCGCGTTGGTGGCGCTGCCCAGACCAAGGTCATCAAGAACCTGTCCGGCGGTATCCGTACCGACCTGGCACAGTACCGTGAACTGGCTGCGTTCGCGCAGTTCGCTTCCGACCTGGACGAATCGACCCGTAAGCAGCTGGACCGCGGTGCCCGCGTGACCGAACTGCTGAAGCAGGCTCAGTACTCGCCACTGTCGATTTCCCTGATGGGCGCTTCCCTGTTCGCAGTGAACAAGGGCTTCCTGGACGACGTCGCTGTCAAGCGCGTGCTGGCTTTCGAAGCCGAACTGCACTCGTTCCTGAAGACCAAGCACTCCGCTCTGCTGGCCAAGATCGAAGAAACCAAGCAACTGGACAAAGACGGCGAAGCTGCGCTGTCGGCCGCCATTGCTGAGTTCAAGAAATCCTTCGCAAACTAATACACGGTGGCCCGGCAACGGGCCACCACGCAAAGGAGAAGGATCATGGCAGTAGGTAAAGAGATACGTGGCAAGATCAAGAGCGTAGAGAATACGAAGAAGATCACCAAGGCGATGGAAATGGTCGCCGCATCGAAAATGCGCAAAGCGCAGGACCGTATGCGCGCCGCCCGTCCCTACAGTGACAAGATTCGTAATATCGCTGCGAACTTGGCTAACGCCAACCCGGAATACACGCACCCGTTCCTGGCTGAAGCCGGTACGGAAGCCAAAGCCGTGGGCTTTATCATCGTGACGACCGACAAAGGTCTGTGCGGTGGTATGAACACCAACGTTCTGCGTATGGTGACCAACAAGACCCGCGAGCTGGAAGCTGCAGGCAACAAGATTGAAGCAGTCGCAATTGGTAACAAAGGTTTGGGCTTCCTGAACCGCATCGGTGTACCAGTGGTCGCACAAGCTACCCAGATCGGCGATACGCCGCACCTGGAAAAGCTGATCGGCCCAGTGCAAGTGATGCTGGAGAAATTCCAGGAAGGCAAACTGGACGCCGTTTACCTGTGCTACACCAAGTTCATCAACACGATGAAGCAAGAGCCGATGGTCGAGCAGCTGCTGCCGCTGACCGCGGACAAGATGAAGGCCGATGATCATTCCCACAACTGGGATTACATCTACGAGCCTGATGCAGCTTCCGTGATCGACGAACTGCTCGAGCGCTACATCGAAGCGCTGGTGTACCAGGCCGTTGCAGAAAACCTGGCGTCCGAGCAATCGGCGCGTATGGTGGCGATGAAGTCCGCATCGGACAACGCCGGCAACGTGATCGGTGAGCTGAAGCTGGTCTACAACAAGACCCGCCAGGCTGCAATTACCAAAGAACTGTCTGAAATCGTCGCCGGTGCGGCAGCGGTTTAAACGAATTTAACTATATTTGAAGGAACGAACATGGCTGATGGCAAAATCGTTCAGTGTATCGGCGCTGTGGTGGACGTTGAGTTCCCACGCAACGCGATGCCTAAGGTTTTTGACGCGCTGAAGATGGAAGGCTCCGAGCTGACCCTGGAAGTGCAACAGCAGTTGGGTGACGGCATTGTCCGTACCATTGCTCTGGGCTCCTCCGACGGTCTGCGTCGCGGCATGACCATCCAGAACACCGGCAAACCAATCATGGTTCCAGTGGGTAAAGCTACCCTGGGCCGTATTATGGACGTGCTGGGCAACCCGATCGACGAATGCGGTCCTGTCTCCCACGAGCAGACTGCTTCGATCCACCGCGTGGCTCCTGCTTACGACGAACTGTCCCCATCCCAAGACCTGCTGGAAACCGGCATCAAGGTTATTGACCTGGTCTGCCCATTCGCTAAGGGTGGTAAGGTTGGTCTGTTCGGCGGTGCAGGTGTGGGCAAGACCGTGAACATGATGGAACTGATCAACAACATCGCTAAAGCGCACTCGGGTCTGTCCGTGTTCGCCGGTGTTGGTGAGCGTACCCGTGAAGGTAACGACTTCTACCACGAAATGGCTGACGCCAAAGTGGTTGACCTGGAAAACCCAGCCAACTCCAAAGTGGCCATGGTTTACGGTCAGATGAACGAACCACCTGGCAACCGTCTGCGCGTGGCGCTGACCGGCCTGACCATCGCTGAGTCCTTCCGTGACGAAGGCCGTGACGTTCTGTTCTTCGTGGACAACATCTACCGCTTCACCCTGGCCGGTACCGAAGTTTCCGCACTGCTGGGCCGTATGCCTTCCGCAGTGGGTTACCAGCCTACCCTGGCTGAAGAGATGGGCCGTCTGCAGGAGCGTATTACCTCCACCAAGACCGGTTCGATCACCTCGATCCAGGCCGTCTACGTTCCAGCGGACGACTTGACCGACCCATCCCCAGCAACCACCTTCGGCCACCTGGACTCGACCGTCGTTCTGTCCCGTGACATCGCTGCTCTGGGTATCTACCCTGCGGTTGACCCACTGGATTCGACCTCCCGTCAGCTGGACCCGCTGGTTGTGGGCGAAGAGCACTACAACACCGCGCGTGCCGTACAGGGCACCCTGCAGCGCTACAAAGAACTGCGCGACATTATCGCGATTCTGGGTATGGACGAACTGGCTCCGGAAGACAAGCTGGTCGTTGCTCGCGCTCGTAAGATGCAGCGTTTCCTGTCCCAGCCGTTCCACGTTGCTGAAGTGTTTACCGGTTCCCCAGGTAAGTACGTTTCGCTGAAAGACACGATCAAGGGCTTCAAGATGATCGCTTCCGGCGAACTGGACCACCTGCCAGAACAGGCCTTCTACATGGTTGGTACCATCGAAGAAGCCATCGAAAAAGCCAAGAAACTGGGCTAATTCGATTGTCGTAGCGGCCTCCTCACCGGGGCCGCTATAGCTACAGAGGATAAACATGGCAAACACTATTCACGTTGATGTGGTTTCGGCCGAAGAGCAGATCTTCTCGGGCGAAGCGACTTTCGTGGCGTTGCCGGGCGAGCAGGGCGAGCTGGGTATCTACCCGAAGCACACCCCGCTGATCACCCGTATCCGTCCAGGCGCGGTGCGCATCCAGGTTCCAGGCCAGGCTGAAGAAGAGTTCGTCTTCGTCGCCGGCGGCCTGCTGGAAGTGCAGCCAAACGCCGTGACGGTCCTGGCTGACACCGCGATCCGTGGTCATGACCTGGATGAAGCCAAAGCTGAAGCTGCCAAGAAACTGGCGGAAGAAAGCCTGGCCAACAAGCAGACCGGCATCGACTACGCGAAAGCACAAGCGGAACTGGCAGCGGCTATCGGCCAGCTGGCAGCGATCGCAAAACTGCGCAAGATCAAGGGCTGATCCCTACTTCTGGTCGCATTGGAAAGGCAGCTTCGGCTGCCTTTTTCTTTTATGATTAATTCATGACGACTATTTTCATCACTGGCGCCGCTGGCGCACTTGGCAGCGCCGTTGCGCGAGCTTTCGACGCCGCAGGCGCCAACACCGTGTTGATTGGCCGCGATACCGCGCGGCTGGAAGCAGCCTGCGGGCCGGCTAATGAACGGCGCATGCTTGTCGCTGCCGACCTGCGCGATGCAGCCTCCGTCGCGGACGCAGCCAACGCTGCCATTCAACGCTTCGGTCGCATTGATGCCTTGTGCAATATCGCCGGCGGCTTCGCAATGGGCACGCCAGTCCACGCGACCACCGATGCGCAATGGGACGAACTATTCGACCTGAACGTGCGCAGCCTGCGCAACGCCGTCGTCGCAGTGGTGCCGGGCATGCTGGACGGGCAGGGCGGCAAGATCGTCAACATCGCTTCCGGCTCTGCGCGCCAGGGCCTGGCAAATATGGGCGCCTATTGCGCCAGCAAGGATGTGGTGATTCGCCTGACTGAGTCCATGTCTGCCGAATTGCGGGGGAAGGGCATCAACGTCAATTGCGTACTCCCCGGCACCATCGACACGCCGGACAACCGTGCCGCCATGCCGAATGCCGATCGCGGCAAATGGGTCGCGCCGGAAGCGCTGGCCGATGTGATCCTGTACCTGTGCAGCCCGGCTGCGCGCGCTATTCACGGCGCTGCGATTCCGTGCACCTGAAGTTTGAGCCCGCTGGAAATCAGGAAATCGCTGCAGGCGCCCTGGCTTTGCGCGGCTTGCTGCGTGCGTAGTCGATCATGTCTTTGGGATAGACCATGTTATCGCGGTAGCTGCTGTCGTCGATGTCGTACAGGTAGCTGAAGGCGGCTGCACACATGGCCCAATAGCCTTTGTACGGCGAAAAGTCGTGCTTGATCTGCTCATGCTTGTTCCAGAAGATCGCAACGCCCCGCAGCGAGTTGTACCAGCCGCCAACATACTTCGCCATGCCTTTGGCGCGCTCGTCCGGAGTTTCTGCGTCAATGGCGTCCAGTAATGGCGTGTGCGCTTTCCAGTGCCACCCATCCAGCGATGGCCTGTCCGGCAGGTAAAACCCGAGCAGGTCTTCAATGACCGCATCCGACGCGTCGAAGTCGGTTCCTTCGATCAATCCGAAAATGCGCGGGATGAGGTCCTCCCTGTGCAGCAGGACGGCAGCGGACAAGAGGTTCAGGTATTCGATGTAGACGTCGATCAGGTCGTTGAGGATGATCAGCGGGTAGTACTCCTCATCGGGAACCTCCTCCGCGGCATCGTCAGCACGCTCGTAAGCTTCAACAACTTGCGTCAGATAGAGCGCGAGCTGGCTCAGGTCTTCACCTGCGGTATACCGCATTTCAAAAATGTCCCACAGGGTAGACGCCCACATATCGAGCCCGGAAGCTGCGCTGCGAGGGCTTGCGTCCGGTACCGCCTGCTGCTCCTTCAGCATGACCAGGTCATTCTCAAACCATTCCAGCGTGTTCAGATAGCTTTGCTCGGGAAGGAATGGCTGGCGGCGCCTTTTCACAAAGTCGAGGCTATTCAACTCCTGGTCGCGCGGAACGTGTATGCCGTTGCCTGGTATATCGATGTGTTCTATGGCTGCGCGTGGCATGCTGCCCGCATAGTCGACCAGGTCTTTTGGGTAAGCGGCATCGCTGCGATACTTGCTGTCGTCAATGTCGAACAGGTAGGTGAAAGCTGCCGCGCACATGGCCCAGGGGCTTGCCGCCGGAGCATCTGCAGCCGAGCCTTCTTCCTGTCGCGATTTGTGCCAGCCCTTCACATATTTGGCCATTCGCCGGCTGCGCTCTCCGGAGGTGAGTCCCTTCAGTGCATGAATCAGCGGCTTATATTGGGGCCATCGGCAATCGCCGAAGTAGTTCCTGTATGGCAGGTAGAACTCCCGCATCTTTTCAAACGGGGAGTCGATGCCATGGTACTCGTCGCTCTTGTTGAGCGAAAAAAAGCGCGGGATCAGGTCTTCGCGGCGAAACAGGACCAGGGCCGCGAACATTTCCAGATGCTGCGCATAGCTGGCAAAAGGACGGAGGCTGAATGGCGGATCCCAGACTTCGCGTTCGATGGAGTTGAACGTTGCGACGTACCGTTCATACGCTTCAATGACGTGGGTCAGGCTGTACGCCAGGCCGCGTAGGTCCTCGCCGGCCGAGTACCTTAGCTGGACCTCTTGCCAGCGCTGGTCGGCCCACAACTTGAGCGTTTCACTCTGGCGCTGGACGTCGCCGGCCTGTCCAGCCAATGTCGTTTCGAGGGCTGCCGCGAAACTGGCGAACTCATTTAGCGCAGCAGAGTAGTTTGCCTTATCGAGAGATTGCTGGCGGTACGGCATGTGGTTGCTTTTTGATTAACCATTCGGACCGCCATTACAGCGTAGAAACAACTGACCGGCAAGCGCGGTTTCAATTGTGCGCGCGGACGGGATTAATGGCACATGCCGTAGGCTTGCTTGTCTTCGAACCAGCGGTAGGTAAAGGTGCGGGACACATAGCGCTTGCCGCCGATGACGACGTCGGGCGGAGTCAGGTCAAAGCGTTTCGGCATCTTGCCCTTGATGATCAGGCGGTAGCGGAACTGGGTATCGTCGCTGGTGCCGACGGCAAACAGGACCAGGGGCACGCCGTTGACGATTTCCACCATCTCGGGCTTGCCGTTGGTCGGGCGCTGGTAGACGCTCAGCACGGTCGCGTTTTCAATCAGCGGGCCTTTCGGCTGGCTGACCTGGAAATGGGCCGTGGCAAAGTGCACCTGGGTCGTGCGGGGCAGCATGTAGTTGACCCCGATTTCCATGCCGCCTTCGGCAGGTTGCGGCAGGACGGTGGTGGCCGCCACCGTAATACCGCGCGGCAGTTCAAAGGTATCGGCGTCGACCGGCGTGCCGCAATCAGGAGACGTGGCCTGGTACAGCGACGCGGGCGTATAGGTATCGCCACAGCCGGCGAGGGCAAGTAGCAGGGCGAGTGGCGCGGCTTTGCGCATGGTGTGAAACCTCTTGTTTTTAGTCATGACAGTTTACCCGACCGGCTGGCTGAGTGGTGCGCCACCCGCCCAGTCGCGGTGCTAGTCTTAAACTAAAAGTAGCGATGGGAGGCAGCCATGATCCACCATCTCGGTATCGTCGTTTCGGATTTCGTACGCAGCGCGGCGCTCTATGACGCTTGCCTGGCGCCGCTCGGGATTCGGCGTGCGGTGACCGACCTGGACTGGGCCATTTATGCTTCCGCTACCGGCCATCCTTTCCTGTGGGTAGGCGCGGAGATTCCCAGCTATTGGGAGAACGGGCACGAGCCTTCGCGCAGTCCCATCCATTTGGCATTTTCCGCGCCGAACCAGGATGCCGTGAACGCGTTCTACCATGCGGCGATAGACCTGGGAGCCGAAGACAACGGCCCACCAGGTCCACGCGTCAGCGATGCAAATTTCTACAGCGCCTTCATTATTGACCTCGACGGTAACAATATCGAGGCCACCGTACAGCTAAGCTAGCTGCGCTTTTGCCGGCTGCGCGCAGCGGCCGACTTCATCAGCGACTTCCATTTCTGCCGTTCAGCAATCCGTTCCAGCGCAGTTTGCTGGTTGCGGCGCACTTCGCGTTGCAGCTTGTGGAAGTTGTGCAGGCGGTCGGGGTCCACATGGTCCAGTACTGCGCAGCCGGGTTCGCCCTCGTGCCGGCAATCGCGGAACTGGCAGCCTGCAGCCAGCGATTCGATATCGTCGAAGGCCGACGACAAGGATTCCGGGCTCAGGCTGCGCAAGCCCGGCGTATCGATGATGCAGGCGCCGGAAGGGCAGAAATGCATCGACCGGGCGGTTGTCGTATGCCGGCCGCGGTGGTCCGTGCGCCGAACGCCGCCGGTTTCCTGCGTTGCTCCAGCCAGGGCGTTGGTCAAGGTTGACTTGCCGGCGCCGGAAGATCCAAGCAGGCAGATGGTTTGTCCGGGGCCCAGCCAGGGATCCAGCTGCGTGATTGATTCCGCGCTGGTGCCGTTCACCAGCAGGAACTGCGTGCGCGGCGGCAGCCGTTCCGTCAGCGCGGCCACCCGGCCATCAATGTCGGCGCAGAGATCCGGTTTGCTGAGGACGATCAGGGGCGTGACTTCGGCGGCCGCGGCGAGCGCCAGGTAGCGTTCAATGCGGCGCAAATTGAAGTCGCCATCCAGGCCCATGACCAGCAAGGCGGTATCGATATTGCTCGCGATGGGCGGCGAATCGGCGCGGGCGAATTGATTCATTGGGGATAAACGGTGATTTATCCACACCTCGTTTAAGGAGTTGGCCTGCGCGATCACCCAGTCGCCGACGCAGAGCGCTGTCTCGGCGAGCAGGCGAGGAAGGGCGCGTGCGTGAATTTCGGCCACGCCGTCGTGCAAGCTGATGCGTTCGCGTTGATATTCGGTGATGCGGTACAGGCGGCCGGCAGGTGCCTCGGCCAGGCGCGAAATGATGGTGTTGTTAAGTCCGATGCTGCGTAATGCTTCGTAGTCGAAGTCGATCATGATGAGCGTTTTCCATGGGTGAACACGGCCAGCCACGCGCGGCGTGGCAAGCAGGGATAGTCTGGAAATGTCGGCGCCCGGCCGGGCGCTCTAGCTCAAACGCTGAAGGTCAGGCAGCCGACAGGAGGGCAAGATCAAACGAACGCATGGCAAATCTCCTGTCAGGTGGGTGGGAAAGCGGCCAGTGTCGCACTGGCGGCGGGGCAAGTCAATGCGGTGGCTCGCGGTCGACGGTGCGGACTTCGGAACACTCGGGCTGCAGCGCTTCCTCGATCACCTCCAGCGCCAGGTGCGGCTGGGCGGCGCCGCACATGAAGATGTCGGCGGCTGCGAAGCCGTTTTCGGGCCAGGTGTGGATCGAGATATGGGACTCTGCCAACAGCACCACGCCGGTTACGCCCAGCCCGGTGCCGAAGCTGTGGAAGTGGCTGTGCAGCACCTGTGCGCCGGCTGCGGCTGCGGCGCCGCGCAGCAATTGCTCAATCCTTGTGCAGTCTGCCAGCAGGCCCGGCTCGATGCCGGACATGTCGGCCAGCAGGTGCGTGCCGCTGGGTTGGTGAATGCTCACTTGTGGCCTCCGCCGCCACCACCGCTGCCCCAGCTGCCGGAGCTGGAAGACCAGCTGCTGCCGTGATAGCCGCCGCCGCTGCTCGACGATGGGCCGCTGACAAATTTGATCCAGCTGGTGCCGACGCTGAACATGCTCACCACCAGGGCGTAGCCGAAGAATTTATTCATTTTTTCGTTTGGTCGTCGATTGCGTCCAGCACCAGGGCCGGCAGGTAGAGCGAAAGGCAGGCCAGGATAGTGACGCCAATGGTGCCGCCGAAATTGAACAGCAACGGAATGGCATTCAGCACCAGGATGCCAATCATCCAGTTCTTGGCTGAGCGCTTGTAGCGGCCTTTGCTGAAATCCTGTGCAACCTCGCCGCTGGTCTTGTCCTCGCCTTTGACGGCGTCGCCGAACCAGGCTTTGAGCTGGTCCCAGGCCACCGGGGTGGAGCGCGACCAGCCAAGTTCAGTGGTCGTCAGTTCGGCCGCCAGCGTTACCTGCTGGCGCTTGTATTCGTAGACGTGGGTGTGGTCGCCCACCTGCACGCGCCAATTGAAGGCGCCTGCCGCGTAGGTGACGACAGAGTTGTAGTCATACAGCTTGCTGTAGTCGGCTTTGTCGAAGGTGACCGTTTGCGAATCCAGTACCTTGGCGTCAGGCCACTGATCCATGACGTTGGCGCGCGACCAGCCGTCTGCCGTTTCGACCAGCCAGGTGAAGCCGTTCCGGCTACCGTACAACAGGTATTCGGTCCAGCCGCTGCCTTCGTCGTCGGCCCGGCGCATCACGCCGATGACGGTAAAGTCCTGGTTGCCCAGCTTGCCGGAAGCCCCCAGTGGGAGCGTGAAGTACTCCTTCTCCTGCCGCTGGCCGATGGCGATGACTTCGGCCTTCGGGCTCGCGGCATCGATCTCGGTCTGGCATGACTGGCACACCAGGTTTGCCGTCAGGCCGGGCAGGTATTTGATCTGGGAGCCGCAGTTTGGGCAGTCCAGCGCATCGAGCTTGCCGCGGTAACGGCCGCTGGTGCGCTTGATTTCCTCCACATCGCGCAGCAACTGCGCCTGCATGGCTTCCAGCGTGACCGAAACGCCGGTAAACATCTGAGGCGGTCCCTCGTCGGAATAATCGAGGGTGATGAAATGATCGGCGCGGCGGAAGTCGGCGACTTTCGCTTCCCAGCCGTCGCCTACCTTGAACGGCAGTTCGCCCTGGCCGCCGATGCACTGCGCGGTCCTGACATCGGCCGACATATAGCGAGCGCCCACCAACTGGTAGGGCTTGCCAGGCTGGATGTCCTCAAAGGCCGGCAGCTGCGCATCGGGTTTGCGCAGGGTGGTCACCGTGTACTGGCCGGACGCGTCGCCCAGCCAGCCGCTGGTGGCGTCGTCGAATACGATGAACCACTCGTTCCACATGCCCGCGTCGTAACGCAGCTGGATGCGGCCGACGACATTGAAATTGCGGCCGCCCAGCACGCCGCTGGTGCCGACCTGGATCGGGGAATAGTCCTCCAGCACGGAGGAAATCTTGCCCAGGTCTTTGACCGCGCCGGCTTCCTTCAGTACGCGCGTATTGCAGTACTCGCACACCGCCATGACGGAAGCGTGCGAGCGGAAGTTGACCTCTGCGCCGCAGCTAGGGCAGGAAACTGTTTGCATGCGGCCTGGCTTATCCGATCAGTTTTTTGAGCAGTTCAGCCTTGGTGGCGTCGTAGTCGGCTGGCGAGATCAGGCCCTTGTCCAACAGGGCTTTCAGCTTGCCGAGGCGGTCTTCGATCGATTCCTGCGCTGGCGCGGCGGGGGCGGCTGGAGCTGCAGGCGCTGGGGCCTGTGCTGCGCCCGGATTCAGTGCCTGGCCCATGGCCTGACCCATCACCTGGCCGACGGTCAGCCCGGCGCCCAGGCCTGCGCCGATGCCTGCCAGGCCGCCTTCGTTGCCGGCAGCCAGCGGGATCGATTGCGCCACCTGGTACTTGGTAAAGCCGGCCATCTTGGCGTCGCTCATGCCGCCCTTCATGCCGGCGGAGATACGCTCGTCCAGCGCTGCTTGCAGTTCTTCCGGCAGGCTGACGCTGGCGACGTTGAATTCATCCAGGCCGATGCCGTAGCGCGCAAACGCGTCGGCCAGGCCGCCTTTGACTTCCTGCGCCATCAGGGCCTGGTTGGCTGCCATGTCGAGGAAGGCGATCTGGGAGGCGCCCAGCGAGTTGGCCATGGAGGCCAGCAGGATGCCGCGCAGCTGGTCTTCGACGTCGTCGCGGGTGTAGATGTTGCGGGTGCCGCTCAATTCGGTGAAGAACTTGCGCGGATCGGTCACGCGGTAGGAGTACATGCCGAAGGCGCGCACGCGGATCATGTCGAAATCCTTGTCGCGGATCGTGATCGGCTGCGGGGTGCCCCACTTGCGGCCGGTCTGCACGCGGGTGCTGAAGAAATACACATCCGACTTGAACGGGGAGTCGAACAGCTTGTCCCAGTTCTTCAGGTTGGTCAGCAGCGGCAGGTTTTGCGTGGTGAGCTTGTGGGTGCCCGGGCCGAACACGTCGGCGATCTGGCCTTCGTTGACGAATACTGCGATTTGCGATTCACGCACGATCAGCACACCGCCGTTCTGGATCTCGAAATCCTGCATTGGATAGCGCCAGGACAGCACGCCTTCGGTGTCCTCGTTCCACTGCAGTACGTCGATAAACTGCTTCTTGATAAAGCTGCCGATACCCATGATGTGACCTCTTAGGAAATGCAGGCGGCGTTGATGCCGCCAATGGAAAGCGAAATAGTGCCGAGCAGGCCGCCAAAGGCGCTGTTGTCGGCTTCAATCTGGTCTTGTGCCATTTTCAGGCATCGCGTCGTGACTGCATAGCCCAGCGCCTGCACCACCATGGCACCCAGGGCCCAGGCCAGGAACTGCTGCCAGTCGTTGGTGTGCAGGATGCTCGATGCGATGGTCATCGAAAAGCCCAGCATGGCGCCGCCCAGCGACAGGGCTGCGGCATGGTTGCCCTGCCGGATCAGTTTTACTTCGTCATATGGCGTCATCCATGTATAGGCTTTGAAGAAGACTACCAACAACAGTGCGGCCAGTGCCAGGTGGACCAGATAATTTAGGATGGCGTTCACGTCGATCCCCGGTTAAAGTGACAAGCTTGTACCAAAAGAAACATATTAGAACAAAAGCACGCAAATGACCAAAAAGATTCTCATAGTTTCAGTGTTCGTCGTCGCTTCTTGCGGACTTGCCTATGAATTAATCGCCGGTGCGCTTTCCAGCTACCTGCTGGGGGACTCGGTACTGCAGTTTTCCACCATTATCGGCTGCTACCTGTTCGCGATGGGCGTGGGAGCGCATTTTTCCAAGTATGTGAAGGACGAAGACGTGCTGGCGCGCTTCGTCGATATTGAACTGGCGGTTGGCTTGATCGGCGGCCTGTCGGCTGCAGTGCTGTTCATGACTTTTGCGTGGGCTTCCGCGCCGTTCCGCACCTTGCTTTACACAATGGTATTCCTGGTGGGGGCCATGGTGGGCATGGAGATTCCGCTGGTGATGCGCGCCCTGAACTCGCGCCAGACCGAATTCAGTGAGCTGGTCAGCCGGGTACTGACCTTCGATTACCTTGGCGCGCTGGCGGTATCGCTGCTGTTCCCGCTGGTGCTAGCGCCGCAGCTTGGCCTGGTGCGCACAGGCTTCCTGTTCGGGATGCTGAATATCGCGGTGGCCCTGTGGACAATTTACGTTTTTCGCACAGAGCTGGCGAGCGTGGCGGGCCGTTTGCTGCGCGCCAGCGCGGTGATGCTGGCGCTGGTGATCGGCTTCAGTGGCGCGGACCGGCTGACCGGCTGGGGCGAACATGGGCTGTTTGGCGATGAAATCGTGTACTCGACCAGCACGCCTTACCAGCGCCTGGTGATCACCAAGTGGAAGGACGACCTGCGCCTGTACATCAACGGCAACCTGCAGTTCTCCTCGCGCGACGAATATCGGTACCACGAAGCGCTGGTGCATCCGGTGATGGGCGCGCTGCCGTGGGCCAAGCGGGTGCTGATCCTGGGCGGCGGCGACGGGCTGGCGCTGCGCGAAGTCCTGCGTTATCCGCAGGTCGAACACGTTACGCTGGTGGACCTGGACCCGGCGATGACGGCGGCCTTCACCCAGCGCGATGAGCTGGTGGCGCTGAACAAGGGTTCTTTCCGCGACAAGCGCGTGACGGTGGTGAATGCCGACGCGGCGATCTGGCTGCAGCAGAACCAGGACATGTTCGATGCAGCGATTGTCGATTTTCCCGATCCTTCCAGTTTCGCGCTGGGCAAGTTGTATTCAGTGTCGTTCTACGGCGTGCTGAAGAAGCATATTGCAGCCAATGGCCTGGTGGTGGTGCAGGCGACCTCGCCGTTCTTCGCGCCGCATGCCTATTGGACGGTGGATGCGACGTTGCGCGACGTGGGAATGCGTACCTGGCCGTATCACCTGTATGTGCCGTCTTTTGGCGAATGGGGCTTCATCATGGCTTCGCCGCAGCTTGATTACCGGCCGCCCGAGGCGTATAGCCTGCCGATGCGTTTCCTGAATGCAGAGACCACGAAGGCAATGTTTGCCTTCCCGCCGGACATGAAACCGCTGCCGATGGCGCCGAACCGCCTCAACACGCAATCGCTGGTGCATGAATTCGAGCAGGACTGGCGCAGGGTGATTCGCTGATGCTGCGTCGTTCTTTCCTGGCCTGGGCTGCTGCCGGCGGCGTTACCGCTGCGGCCAGCGTGGCTGGATACCTGCGATGGCAGGAGATTACGCCGGTCGTGAATGCGCCTGGGCGCGATGAAGGACACTTCCTGCGCGACCGCAAGCCTTTGCCTGCGCCGTCGCAGTCATTGTCGGCGGATGTGCTGATCCTCGGTTCCGGTGTTGCGGCGTTGACTGCTGCCTGGCAGTTGCGAAAGCAGGGGCATGATGACTTCCTGATGCTGGACGGACCCGAGCCATATGGTAATGCTGCTGGCGGGCGATTCGGCGCGTTGGGGTACCCAACGGGCGCGCATTACCTGCCGCTGCCGACCGAGGAATGCGCCCATGTGCGCGAACTGCTGGCGGACCTGGGCGTGATCCAGCGCGGGGCAACGTCGCGCAAACCTTATTACGACGAGCGTTTTGTGCTGCATGCGCCGGAAGACCGGCTGCTGTTCAACGGCGTCTGGCAAGAAGGCGTTTTGCCGCACGAGGGCGTGCCGGATGCCGAACTGGCCGAGCATAAGCGTTTCTTTGCGCAGGTGGAGGCGTTGCGCAGCGCGGTCGGCGAGGACGGAAGGCGCAGGTTCACTTTCCCCAGCGAACATTCGTCGACGGATGCGGAGGCGGCGCAGCTCGATGCCATGAGCTTTGGCTCCTGGCTTGCCCAGCATGGCTATCGGGCGCCTTCATTGCTGTGGTACATGGATTACTGCTGCCGCGACGATTACGGCGCGGGGCTCGATGCGATCTCCGCCTGGGCAGGGTTGCATTACTTCTGCGGCCGTGGAGGCGAAGCGGAGAACGCGGAGCAGGGGGCCTGGCTGACCTGGCCGGAGGGGCTGCAGGCGCTGGCCAGCGGGATGGAGCGGCTGGCACGGCCCAAGCGCCTTGCGGGAAGCGCGGTGCGTGTGCGGGTGGATAACGCCAGTGGCGGCACGGGCCAGGGGCGCGGCGTGGAAGTGCTTTGCTTTGCGCTCGAACGCGGCGTGCCGCGCACGTTCACGATCCGCGCGCGCCGCGTTATTTCCGCGATGCCGCTGCATGTCGCGGCGAGGGTTGTGGAAAACATGCCGGATGTCCACAAGCAAATTCACGCGCCATGGATGGTGGCGAATTTCCTGATGAAGCGTTTTCCACAGGAGCTGCCTGCGGTGCCGCTGTCGTGGGATAACGTGGTGCATGGGACCAAGGGCCTGGGCTACGTGGTCTCGACGCACCAGGACATCCGCGTGGCGCCGCCTGAGAAGACGGTCTTCACCAGCTACGTGGCTCTGGCTGACCGCGATCCGCGCGAGGCGCGCAGATGGATGATGGCAGCGAGCGGCGAAGAGTTGCTGGCGCTGGCGAGCGTCGACCTGAAGGCGGCTTACGGCGCACAATTCGAACGTTGCGTGGAGCGCGTGGATATCACTTTGCGCGGCCATGCGATGGCGGTTCCGGTGTCGGGATTCCGCAGCGATGCGGGCCTGAAGGCCTTGCGCGAAATGGATGGCCCGGTCCTGTTTGCGCACTCCGACTTGAGCGGCTTCTCCGTGTTCGAAGAAGCGTCCTGGTGGGGCTACCGCGCAGCGCAAAAGGCACTGCGCGGCTAACTGCTGGCTCAGGCGGCCGGGGGCAAGGTGTTGGAGTAGACCGAGACACCGTCAAGGTCCCGGAGGTCGATTGTGAATGCTTTCGTCTGCGGGTCAATGTTCACTTCACCGAAGAACTGGAAGCCGGCGAAAGGTGAGAGATTGGCTTGCCCGGTGGGCGGCGCTTTCTGGAATTTGACCTGCGGCCCGAAGGTTGCGTCCAGGAGATTGGGGCCGAAAGTACCGGCGTTCAGTGGGCCTGCAACGAATTCCCAGAAAGGCGAAAAGTCGGTGAACTGGGCCAGCGCCGGATCGTAGTAGTGTGCGGCGCAGTAGTGGACGTCGGCAGTTATCCACACCACGTTCTTGATCGACTTGATGTCGCGCAGAAGGCCGGCCATTTCGATCTCGCGCCCTAGCGGCACGCCATCGTTTCCGTTGGCGATTGCTTCCCAGCGAGGGTTGCCGCTGGCGTCCTTGCCGTCGGGGACCTGAAGGCCGATTGGCATGTCCGCGGCAATCACCTTCCACGTTGCGGTTGATTGCGCGAGCGAATCCTTGAGCCATTTCACCTGGGCCGAGCCAAGGAAGGCGCTTGCGTCGCTTTCGACCGCTTGCAGGTTTGTGCTGTTCGGGCCGCGATACGAACGCATGTCGAGGACGAAGACGTCGAGCAGCGGACCATAGGGAATCCGGCGATAGACGCGCTGCGATTCAGGCTGGTCGCCCCAGCGCATTGGGGCGTATTCCAGGAATGCCTGTTTGCCTCGGGCGATCAGCGTCTGGATGTTCTTTTCCGTGTAGCGGTTATCGGCGCTCAAGTCTTTCGATGCCGACCAGTTGTTGGTGACTTCGTGGTCATCCCATTGCCAGATCTGCGGGACTTCGGCGTTGAAGCGGCGGATATTCTCGTCCATCATGTTATAGCGATAGCGGCCGCGGAATTCGTTGAGCGTTTCGGCGACTTTCGAGACTTCCGGGATCACGAGGTTCTTCCAGGTACGCCCGTTCTCGGCCTTTACTTCAGCGCTGATTGGCCCGTCGGCGTAGATGTTGTCGCCGCTGTGCACGAAGAAGTCCGGCTGGCGCTTGCGCATGGCTTCGTAGATTTTCATGCCGCCGAATTCGGGATTGATGCCCCAGCCCTGGCCTGCGGTATCACCGCTCCATACGAAACGCACGGGGCGCTTGCCGTCAGGCGCTGGCAGCGTGCGGAAGCTGCCGGTCGCCAATTCGCTGCCGATTTTCAGGTCGGTGGCGCTGTCGTAGGAGACGCGCAAGAAGATCTTTTCGCCGGAGGGCAGGCCTGTCAACTCAATACGGCTGGTGAAATCGCTCGCTTCCGTGGCCGTCGGGCCAAGGACCTGGCGGGGATTGAGGAAGCCTTCAGTGGTGTCGAACTCTACCCGCATGCGGGCAGGACGATCGGAACGCGACCATACGACTGCCCGGCCATCGGCGATGTCGCCAATCTGAAAGCCGTACGGCAGCTTGGGGCGCTCGGATTCGGCAGCAATGATGTTTGGTGCTGCAGGAGAGCTGCCGGAGCCGCAACCGGAAAGTCCAAAGGCTGCGGTGCCGACCGTGAAAGCTCCCGTGTGGGTAAGGAAGCGCCGGCGGGTATAAGCAGGATTCGTCATATTGAAGCCTCATTGATGTTAAACGGTACATCAATGTATTTTCGAAATATGACGGGCAATTGACGAAAGGCCTCTTCGTGATCGAAGAGGCCTTTCGGGGGGAAGCGGGATTACTTGGCAGCGGCTGGAGCTGCAGCCGGTGCCGGTGCTGCAGCCGGTGCAGGCGCCGCGGCCGTGGCCGGGGCCGGGCTTGCCTTCACTTCGGACTTGGTTTCAGCAGGCTTCTCGGCCTTCTTGTGGGTGCCCTTGTGCGCGGTCTTTTTCTCGACTTTCGCGTCGGTCTTGGCTTCCACTTTCGCTTCTACCTTGGCTTCTGCTGTTGGAGCAGCTGCCGGTGCCGGAGCGGCCGGAGCAACTGGGGTGGTAGCGAAAGCAGCGGTAGCGAACAGGCCGGCGATCAGGGTAGCGATGGTCTTTTTCATGGTGTGAGTCCTTTAAGTCGAATTTGGGGGCTGCGTGTTTGACGAAGATTACTTGGCTGCAGGAGCTGCGGCAGGGGCCGGGGCTGCAGCCGGTGCAGGCGCCGCGGCCGTGGTCGCAGCCGGGCTCGCCTTCACTTCAGACTTGGTTTCAACAGGCTTTTCTGCCTTCTTGTGTGCGGTTTTGTGCACGGATTTCTTTTCGACCTTTGCTTCGGTCTTGGCTTCGGCTTTCGCTTCTACCTTGGCTTCAGCTGCAGGTGCCGCTGCCGGCGCTGGAGTGGTTGGAGCAACCGGGGTGGTAGCAAAAGCAGCGGTAGCGAACAGGCCGGCGATCAGGGTAGCGATAGTCTTTTTCATGGTGTGTGTCCTTTTAATGATCAGTATTTAAGTTGGCTGGCGAGGATTACTTGGCTGCTGGCGCAGGAGCCGCGGCGGCGGTGGCGGTGCTCGCCTTCACTTCGGATTTGGTTTCGACAGGCTTTTCAGCTTTCTTGTGCGTGCCTTTGTGTTCGGTTTTCTTCTCGGCTTTTGCTTCGGTCTTGGCTTCGACCTTTGTTTCTACCTTGGCTTCAGCCTTGGCGCTGGTGGCTGCGACGGCTGCTGCAGGAGCTGCTGCTGGCGCTGGCGTGGTCGGAGCGGCTGGGGTGGTAGCGAAAGCAGCGGTAGCGAACAGGCCGGCGATCAGGGTAGCGATGGTCTTTTTCATGGTGCGTGTCCTATGGAAGAAATTATGTAAATCGTTTAGCTAATTAGTTGATTACTTCTTTTCAGCGGCAGGTTTTTGAACTTCCTGCTTCACTTCCTGTTTGACTTCGGCTTTGACTTCAGCCTTCACTTCAGCCTTTACTTCCGGGACCGCTGGGGTAGCTGGGGCAGGAGTTTGTTGTGCGAATGCGGCGCTTGCGAACAGAC
>Ga0209565_1000450_pt1 | contig 32057 bp, 30 predicted proteins | sample Araplaol_mTSA_r2_2_FD_184283 | JGI IMG/M metagenome (GOLD analysis project Ga0209565, IMG submission 184283) | Arabidopsis root microbial communities from North Carolina, USA - plate scrape MF_Col_mTSA_r2 (SPAdes) (version 3) | ecosystem: Host-associated > Plants > Roots > Endosphere | place... | reverse complement strand
CAACCGCGACAGCGCCGACTGGTCCGAGGTGTTCCGTGAGGCGACATGGGAGGAAGCGCTGGCGCTGTCCGCCGGCAGCCTCAAGGGCCTGCGCGACACGCACGGCAAAAAAGCGCTGGCCGGTTTCGGTTCGGCCAAGGGCAGCAACGAAGAGGCCTATCTGTTCCAGAAGCTGGTGCGCACCGGCTTCGGCTCCAACAATGTGGACCACTGCACGCGGCTGTGCCATGCCTCCAGCGTCGCGGCCCTGCTCGAAGGCGTGGGCTCGGGCGCGGTCAGCAACCAGGTCAACGACGTGGAGCACTCGGACCTGATCTTTGTGATCGGCTCCAACCCCACGGCCAACCACCCGGTGGCCGCCACCTGGATGAAGAACGCCGCCAAGAACGGCGCAAAAATCGTGCTGGCGGATCCGCGCGTCACCGACATCGGCAAGCACGCCTGGCGCACCCTGCAGTTCAAGGCCGACACCGACGTGGCCATGCTCAACGCGCTGATCCACACCGTCATCGACGAAGGCCTGGCCGACCAGGACTTCATCAGCAAGCGCGCCAGCAACTACGAAGCGCTCAAGGAAAACGTCAAGGGCTACAGCCCCGAGGCCATGGAGCCCATCTGCGGCATCCCGGCGCAAACCCTGCGCGAGGTGGCGCGCGAATTCGCCAAGGCCAAGGGCGCGATGATTCTGTGGGGCATGGGCATCAGCCAGCACGTGCACGGCACCGACAACGCGCGCTGCCTGATCGCGCTGGTCACGGTGACCGGCCAGATCGGCAAGCCCGGCTCCGGCCTGCACCCGCTGCGCGGCCAGAACAATGTGCAGGGCGCCAGCGACGCGGGCCTGATTCCCATGATGTTTCCCAACTACCAGCGAGTGGACAACGCCGGCGCGCATGCCTGGTTCGAGAAATTCTGGGACACGCCGCTGGACGAAAAGCCCGGCTACACGGTGGTCGAGATCATGCACAAGGCGCTCGCGCCCGACAGCGACCCGCACAAGGTGCGCGGCATGTACATCATGGGCGAGAACCCGGCCATGAGCGACCCCGACCTCAACCACGCGCGCCATGCGCTGGCCAGCCTGGAGCATTTGGTGGTGCAAGACATCTTCATGACCGAAACCGCCTGGCTGGCCGACGTGGTGCTGCCGGCCACCGCCTGGCCCGAAAAAACCGGCACGGTCAGCAACACCGATCGCATGGTGCAGCTGGGCAAGCAGGCCATCACGCCGCCCGGCGAAGCCAAACCCGACCTCTGGATCATCCAGCAGATCGCGCAGCGCATGGGCCTTAACTGGAACTATGCCGGCGAGCACTCGGGCGTGGCGGCCGTCTATGAGGAAATGCGCCAGGCCATGCACGCGGCGATCTCGGGCATCAGTTGGGAGCGCCTGCAGCGCGAGTCCAGCGTGACCTATCCCTGCCTGAGCGAAGACGACCCTGGCGCGCCCACCGTCTTCATAGACCGCTTTGCCACCAACGACGGGCGCGTGCACCTGGTGCCCGCCGACATCATCCCGGCCAACGAGCGGCCCGATGCGGACTTCCCCTTTGTGTTGATCACCGGACGGCAGCTCGAGCACTGGCACACCGGCAGCATGACGCGGCGCGCCACGGTGCTCGATGCGATCGAACCCATGGCCACCGCCTCGCTGTGCGGCGACGACCTCGCGGAACTGGGACTGCAGGCCGGCGACGTGATCACCGTGCAGTCGCGCCGCGGCCAGGTCGCCATCCACGTACGGCGCGACGACGGCACGCCGCACGGCGCGGTCTTCATCCCCTTCGCCTATTACGAGGCGGCGGCCAACCTGATGACCAATGCCGCGCTGGATCCCTTCGGCAAGATCCCGGAGTTCAAGTACTGCGCCGTCGCGATACGCCGCGGCGGCCAGGTGTCGGCCACCCAGGGCTATGGCGAGGGGGCAGGCGCGCGCTAGGGTCTTTCCTGCGCGGGCAGGAGCCCGCCGTACACTGCGGGCATGTCCGACTTCCAGCTGCGCTCTCCCGAAACAGACGCCGGCGTGCAGCGGCCCTGCACAGCGGTGGCCGTTGTCATGCGCCGCGAACGCATCAACAACCGCTGGCAGCCCTGGCGCTGGGTGCTGGCTGACGTGGTGCCGCATGAAGACGGTTTTGGCACCGTGCCGCGGCTGCTGCTCAACGACGAGCGCGAGGAGCGCTGGCTGCACCCGGGCTTTGCGGTCGAACTGTTCACCGACGACGCCGAAGGTTATTACCTCAACGCCAGCACCGGCCAGCCCTGCTTCTGGGTGTTGTGGCGCATGGAGGAAGAAGCCTTGCTGGCCGATGAGCCGATTGCCCTTCCCCAGACCGTGACCCTGAGCTACCACGACGCCGGCCGCTGGCTGGACGCGCAGGAAACCGTGGAACAGGTGCCCGCGCCGCCCGAGGTCGTGGCCTGGCTGCGCGAGTTCGTCGACAAGCACCATGTGGCTGAACCCAAGCGCCGGCAGCGTCCGCAAAGCTTCAAGTCCCTGACCGACCGCTTCGGCAACCCCGCGAGTGTGAGCACGGTCAAAAAAACCGGTGGAGGCGGCCATGGCTGAGGAACCTGCCGGCTTCCTGGGCCGTTGGGCGCGCCGCAAGGAAGAGGCGCGCCAGGGCAAGGTTCTGGATGAGCCGGCGGTGGCTCCCGTCCCCGCCCCGGCCGCTCCCCTTGCGCCAGTGGCACCCACCCAGGCGGAGCCGATAGCGCAAGCGCCTTTGCCTGATGCCGACCCCCCCAAAGCGCCGACGCTGGACGACGCCAGGCTGCTGACCCGCGATTCCGACTTCAAGCCTTTTATGGCCGGCAATGTGAGCCCCGAGGTGCGCAACGCGGCCATGAAAAAACTCTTTGCCGACCCGCATTTCAATGTGATGGACGGGCTGGACACCTACATCGACGATTACTCCAAGTTCGAGCCGATTCCCGAATCCATGCTGCGGCAGATGGCCAGTGCGAAGTTCCTCAAGCTGTTTGATGATGAGGATGAAGACAAGAAGGCCGCCGCGCAGGATGCCGCCGCCCCGCCACGGGAAAGCGTGAATAACCCCACGGATGAAACCGTGGCACAGTCCTCCTATGAAAACCCGGACATAGCTCCTCCCGAGCCGGCCGGGCCCGCACAGACCAGCCAAGCCGAGCCCCCCGCGGCCGGTAGCCAACCAGACCATGCCCACACTGATTTGCGACTGCAACCAGACCATGCCGCTCCAGCCCCAGGCGCTGGGCGAGGCCCTCAATGAGAGCCTGACGCTGCATTCAGCGTTGTGCCGGCGCGAAGCCGGGGCTTTCCAGAAGGCCGTGCAATCGGGCGACGACGTGGTGGTGGCCTGCACCCAGGAAAAACGCCTGTTCGCCGAGGTCGGCGCGCAAACCGAGGGCGCAACTTCGATCGTCAAGTTCGTCACTATCCGTGAGACCGGCGGCTGGAGCAAGGATGCTTCCAGCGCCGGCCCCAAGATCGCGGCGCTGCTGGCCGCGGCCCAATTGCCTGATGCCGAGCCCGTGGCCACGGTCACCTATAAAAGCGCCGGCCGTTTGCTGATCGTCGGCCCTGTCGACCAGGCCGAGCAGGTGGCGGCGCTACTGGCCGATACGCTGGAAGTCACCATCTTCGCGCAGGGTGTTTCCGCTGGCGCGCAGGCCGGCCTTCCCGCGCAGGAGCGCCAATACCCGGTGATCAGCGGCGAGCGGCTTGCGCTCAAGGGCTGGCTGGGCGCATTTGAAGCGAGCTGGGACAAGACCAACCCCATAGACCTGGACCTCTGCACACGCTGCAATGCCTGCGTCGCCGTGTGTCCGGAAGGCGCCATAGACCTGAGCTACCAGGTCGACAGCGCCAAATGCACATCACACCGCGACTGCACGGCGGTTTGCAAGGTGGCCGGCGCGATCGACTTCAACCGCGCGCCGCAAAGCCTGACCGAATCCTTCGACCTGGTGCTGGACCTGGGCGCCAAACCGCTGTTCACGCTGCATGCGCCGCCGCAAGGCTATTTCGCGCAGGATGCCTCAGCCGGCCTGGCCTCGCCCGGCCTGCCGGCCACCGTGCTCAAGCTGCGCGACATGGTGGGGGAGTTTGAAAAGCCCAAGTTTTTTGCCTACAAACAAAAACTCTGCGCCCACAGCCGCAACGACACTGTGGGCTGCAATGCCTGTGTGGACATCTGCTCGGCTGGCGCCGTTAGCAGCGAGAAAAAACGCCAGCAGATCGTCGTCAACCCCAATCTCTGCGTGGGCTGCGGCGCCTGCACCACGGTGTGTCCGACGGGGGCGCTCACTTACGCCTATCCGCGCGCGAGCGAGCAGGGCGTGCGCTTCAAGACCTTGCTGTCGGCCTATGCAAAAGCCGGCGGCACGCAGCCGGTCCTGCTGTTCCACAGCCAGGGCCGCGGCCAGCAGGCCGTCGAGGCTCTGGGCCGCGCCGCGCGCCTGCAAAAAACCGTGCGCGGCGTGCCGGCCAATGTAATCCCGCAGGCGCTGTGGCACACGGCCAGCCTGGGCCTGGACCTCTGGCTCAGCGCTGTCGCCTTCGGCGCTTCGCAAGTTGCCGTGCTGGTGACCGACGAAGAAGCGCCGGCTTATCTCGAAGGCCTCACGCAGCAGATGCGCGTGGCGCAAGCGCTTTTGAACGGCCTGGGCTATGCGGGCGTTCACTTCCATTTGCTGCGCGCGCAAGCCGGTGATGTCGCCGGCCTGGATGCCGGCCTGCAGGCCCTGGCCCGCAACCGGCCCGCCGTGCCTGCCGCACCGGCGCGCTTTGCCGTCGCCCAGGAAAAGCGCAGCACGCTGGACATGGCGCTGGACCACCTGATACAGCAGGCGCCCGCTGTGCTGCCCGAAGCGATTGCGCTGCCCGCCCAAGGCTCGCCCTTTGGCAGCCTGGTGGTCAATGCCGACAGCTGCACCTTGTGCCTGAGCTGCGTGAGCGCCTGCCCGGCCAGCGCGCTGCAGGACAACCCGGATCGCCCCCAGCTCAAGTTCATCGAGAAAAACTGCGTGCAGTGCGGCCTGTGCGCCACCACCTGCCCCGAGGACGCGATCACGCTGCAGCCGCGCCTGCTGCTGACGCCGCAGCGCAAGGAGGCGAGGGTGCTCAACGAAAGCCCGCCCTACCATTGCATACGCTGTGCCAAGCCCTTCGGCACGCTCAAGGCCATAGAGTCCATGCTGGGCAAGCTGGCGGGCCATGCGATGTTCCAGGGCGCGGCGGCCGACCGCCTCAAGATGTGCGGCGACTGCCGCGTGATCGACCTGTATTCCGCGGAGAACGAAGTCAAGATCACCGACATCCGTTAGCACCTCCCGCAAGAACAAGACATAAGACGCCACGCATGACGCCAGCCTCCCTCACCGCCACCACCCTGGACGAAGAAACCGCGCGCGCCGAGGTCTACGGCCTGCTGGCCGCGCTGTATTACGCCGTGCCGTCGGCGGAGCTCTATGACAACCTGCGCGTCGCCGTGACGGCCGCGCCCGCCGAAGGCGCGCTGCTCGAAAGCTCCTGGGGCGAACTGGTGGCCGCGGCGCGCGCGCAAAGCCGGGAGGCCACCGCCCAGGAGCACGATGCGCTGTTCGGTGGCGTGGGCAAGCCCGAGCTATACCTCTTTGGTTCCCATTACCTCAGCGGTTTCCTCAATGAAAAGCCGCTGGCCGCCCTGCGCACCGAACTCGCGGCGCTGGGCCTGGCGCGCGACGAGGCCATGCCCGAGACCGAAGACCATGTGGCCTACCTTTGCGAGGTCATGCGCTACCTGATCGCTGGCGACGACGTGGCCGTGGCCAACCTCACGCGGCAGCGCGAGTTTTTCGCGCGCCACCTGCAGCCCTGGCTGCCGCTGATGTGCGAGGCCATCACGCAACACCCCAAGGCGCGCTTTTACGCGGCGCTGGCGGCCTTCACGCAGACCTTCATGAGCGTCGAGGCGCAGGGCTTTGACATGCTGGCCTGAGGGGGCGCCGCTCGCAGGGGCGAATGTTTTCTCAATATGAGACAGTCCGTGGCGGCGCGATCATAAGATAGCCTATCGTTTTCCCTAGCCCCCCGGATTGAGTCGGACAAGCCATTGTGGCGCGGGGCCCTCTGACGTACAGTACTATGCAAACGGTTGCATACCGAGCAAGCCTTCCCCTGGAGAACACCATGCAGGACAGCCAGCCAAAACCCTCGCGACGGGGATTCTTTTTCGGTGCCGCCGCCACGGGCGCGGCCGCAGCGGCCGTTGTGGCCTTGCCCGGCGCACCCGCCCTCCAGGCCGAACTCCCGGCGCCCAAGCCGGCTCCTGAAAAAGGCGGCGGCTACAGCCTCTCGGAACACGTCCAGCGCTACTACAAGACCACCCGCGTCTAGCCGTTCGACCGCCAGCGTCCAGCCCGGTTTCACTTTCCCACGGAGAGCTTCATGCTGCTCACGAAAAAAACTTCCGAAGTCCATCCCGCGCACCGCGCCTCCACGCGTTTTGTGCACAGTCTGTCGCGGGGCCTGTCCAACGCCCTGCCCACCATGGACCGCCGCGCCTTTTTGCGCCGCTCCGGCCTGGGTGTCGGCGTGGGCCTGGCCGCGACGCAGCTGAGCCTGGTTAAAAAAGCCGAGGCCGCCACGCCCGGCGCCGGCGCTGCTGGCGGCAAGATAGAAGTCAAGCGCACGGTGTGCGGCCATTGCTCGGTCGGCTGCGCCGTCGATGCCGTGGTCGAAAACGGCGTCTGGGTGCGCCAGGAGCCGGTGTTCGACTCGCCCATCAACCTGGGCGCGCACTGCGCCAAGGGCGCCGCGCTGCGCGAGCACGGCCACGGCGAGTACCGCCTGCGCTACCCCATGAAGCTGGTGAACGGCAAGTACGAGCGCATCAGCTGGGACACGGCGCTCAATGAAATCAGCGCCAGGCTGCTGGAGCTGCGCAAGGAAAGCGGCCCCGACTCGGTCTACTGGGTGGGCTCGTCGAAGCACAACAACGAGCAAGCCTATCTGATGCGCAAGTTTGTGAGCTTCTGGGGCAGCAACAACTGCGACCACCAGGCCCGCATCTGCCACTCGACCACGGTGGCCGGCGTCGCCAACACCTGGGGTTACGGCGCCATGACCAATTCCTACAACGACATGCAGAACAGCAAATGCGCGTTGTACATAGGCTCGAATGCGGCCGAGGCCCATCCGGTCAGCATGCTGCACATGCTGCACGCCAAGGAAACCGGCTGCAAGCTGATCGTGGTGGACCCGCGCTTCACGCGCACGGCAGCCAAGGCCGACGACTACGTGCGCATACGCTCGGGCTCGGACATTCCCTTCCTCTTCGGCGTGCTGTACCACATCTTCAAGAACGGCTGGGAAGACAAAAAGTACATCAACGACCGCGTCTACGGCATGGACAAGGTCAAGGCCGACGTGATGGCCAAGTGGACGCCCGACAAGGTGCTGGAAGCCTGCGGCGTGGACGAGGCCACCACGCTCAAGGTGGCCACCATGATGAGCCAGAACCGCCCCAGCACCATCGTCTGGTGCATGGGCCAGACCCAGCACACCATAGGCAATGCCATCGTGCGCGCCTCCTGCATCCTGCAACTGGCCCTGGGCAACGTCGGCAAGTCCGGCGGCGGCACGAATATTTTCCGCGGCCATGACAATGTGCAGGGCGCGACCGACGTCGGCCCCAACCCCGATTCGCTGCCCGGCTACTACGGCCTGGCCGAAGGCTCGTGGAAGCATTTCGCCAAGATCTGGGGCGTGGACTTCGACTGGATCAAGGGCCGCTACGCCTCGGCCGCCATGATGGGCAAGCCCGGCATCACGGTGTCGCGCTGGATAGACGGCGTGCTCGAGAAAAACGAGCTGATAGACCAGGAGTCCAACCTGCGCGGCGTGTTCTTCTGGGGCCATGCGCCCAACTCGCAGACGCGCGGCCTCGAGATGAAGCGGGCCATGGACAAGCTGGACCTGCTGGTGGTGGTGGACCCGTATCCCTCGGCCACCGCGGCCATGGCCGCCATGCCCGGCAAGGCCGAGGACCAGAACCCCAAGCGCGCGGTCTACCTGCTGCCGGCCGCCACGCAGTTCGAGACCAGCGGCTCGGTGACCGCCTCCAACCGCTCGCTGCAATGGCGCGAGAAGGTGATAGAGCCGCTGTGGGAAAGCCGCAGCGACCACATGATCATGCACCAGCTGGCCGACAAGCTCGGCTTCGCCAAGGAGCTGTCCAAGAACTACAAGATGCAAAAGGTCAAGGGCATGGACGAGCCCGTGCCCGAGGACATCCTGCGCGAGATCAACAAGACCTGCTGGACCATAGGCTATACCGGCCAGAGCCCGGAGCGCCTGAAGGCGCACATGCGCAATATGCACCTGTTCGACGTCAAGACCCTCAAGTCCAAAGGCGGCAAGGACAAGGAAACCGGCTACGACACCACGGGCGACTATTTCGGCCTGCCCTGGCCCTGCTACGGTAACCCGGAGCTCAAGCACCCCGGCTCGCCCAATCTTTATGACACCTCCAAACACGTCATGGACGGCGGCGGCAACTTTCGCGCCAACTTCGGCGTTGAAAAAGACGGCGTCAACCTGCTGGCCGAAGACGGCTCGTGCTCGCTGGGCGCCGAGATCGCCACGGGCTACCCCGAGTTTGACCACCTGCTGCTCAAGAAACTGGGCTGGTGGGACGACCTGACCGACGCCGAAAAAACCGCGGCCGAAGGCAAGAACTGGAAGACCGACTCTTCCGGCGGCATCATCCGCGTCACCATGAAGCTGCACGGCTGCCATGTGTTCGGCAATGCCAAGGCGCGCGCCGTGGTCTGGAACTTCCCCGACGCGATCCCGCAGCATCGCGAGCCGCTGTATGGCAACCGCGCCGACCTGCAGGCCAAGTACCCCACGCATGACGACAAGAAAGCCTTCTGGCGCATGCCCACGCTGTACAAGACCATCCAGCAGAAAAACATCGCCGACAAGGTGCACGAGAAATTCCCGCTGGTCATGACCTCGGGCCGGCTCGTCGAGTACGAAGGCGGCGGCGAGGAAACCCGTTCCAACCCCTGGCTGGCCGAGCTGCAGCAGGAAATGTTCATCGAGATCAACCCCAAGGTGGCCGCCGAAAAAGGCATACGCAACGGCGAACGCGCCTGGGTCAGCACCCCCACAGGCGCACGCCTGAACGTGCAGGCCATGGTGACCGAGCGCGTGGGCCCCGACACGGTGTTCATGCCCTTCCACTTCTCGGGCCGTTGGCAGGGCGCCGACATGCTGGCTTATTACCCCAACGGCGCGGCGCCGGTGGTGCGCGGCGAAGCCATCAACACGGCGACGACTTACGGGTATGACAGCGTCACGATGATGCAAGAAACAAAAACGACGGTGTGTAACGTCGAGCGAGCATAAGGAACCGCCATGGCACGCATGAAATTTGTCTGTGACGCTGAGCGCTGCATCGAATGCAACGGCTGCGTCACCGCCTGCAAGAATGAGAACGAGGTCCCCTGGGGCGTGAACCGCCGCCGCGTGGTGACGCTTAACGACGGTGTTCCCGGCGAAAAATCGATCTCGGTGGCCTGCATGCATTGCAGCGACGCACCCTGCATGGCTGTCTGCCCCGTCAACTGCTTTTACCGCACCGACGAGGGCGTGGTGCTGCACGACAAGGACATCTGCATAGGCTGCGGCTACTGCTCCTATGCCTGCCCCTTCGGCGCGCCGCAGTTCCCGGCGGCGGGCACTTTCGGCGTGCGCGGCAAGATGGACAAGTGCACCTTCTGCGCCGGCGGCCCTGAAGTCAACGGCAGCCAGGCCGAGTTTGAGAAATACGGCCGCAATCGCCTGGCCGAAGGCAAGCTGCCGGCCTGCGCCGAAATGTGTTCCACCAAAGCCTTGCTGGCCGGTGACGGCGACGTGGTCGCCGACATCTTCCGCAACCGCGTGGTGCAGCGCGGCAAGGGGGCAGAAGTCTGGGGCTGGGGCACGGCCTATGGGTCCAAACAAGCGGGCCAGCCGCCCGCGGGAGCCAAATCATGAAGCGCCTCGCGATACTGGTTTGCGTCACGGCGGCCTTCACCGCCTTGAGCGCTTGCGGCGAAAAACCGCAAACCCTGGGTAGCGGCGCGCGAAGCGACACCGCGGCCTTCCAGGGCACCGACAACGCCTTCGCGGCACCGGGCTGGACCAAGGGCGACAAGGCCAGCTGGGAGCAGGGCCTCAAGGCCCGTGCCCAGAACAGCCAGAACGAATACACCAAGACGGGCACGTCGAAATAGCGAGCGGAGGCCTTATGTTTCTTGCGCGACCCGTTCTTCTATTGCTGGCAGCCGGCCTGGCCGGGCTGGCAGCCGCGCAGGCCCCTGCGCCGGCAGCCGCGCCGCAGGCCCAGGGCGTTGTCGCTCCTGCCGCCGCGCCGGCGGCCACCAGCGGCATCCAGAGCCAGAACATCTTTGAGGTCAAGCCCGACGCCAGTGCCGATCCCAATTACGCCAAACAAAACAATGGTGAACGCGCCAAGGTCCAGCCCGGCAACAACGCGCCGATGTGGCGCCAGGTGGGCGAGGGCGTCACCGGCTACAGCAGCCTGCCCAAAAGCGAAGCGCCCGAGGCCGGCAACCTGATCCAGCCCTTTGTGCAATACCCCGGCTCGCGCCTGACCAACGCCGGCGAGGCCTGGCGCCAGGTGCGCAACAACTGGATCATTCCCTACGGCGGCTCCCTGTTCCTGATCGTGCTGTTGGCGATCGCGATTTTTTACTTCAGCAAGGGTTCCATCAAGACGCACGGCGCCGACACCGGCCGCAAGATAGAGCGCTTCACGCCCTTTGAGCGCGCCGCGCACTGGTCCAACGCGATCGCGTTTTCCATCCTGGCGATCTCCGGCCTGGTGATGGCCTTCGGCAAGTTCTTCCTGCAATCCGTCATTGGCGGTGCGCTCTTCGGCTGGTTGACCTGGGTGCTCAAGACCCTGCACAACTTCGCCGGCCCGCTGTTCGCGGTGTCGCTGGTGATCGTGTTCTTCACCTTCCTGCGCGACAACTGGCCGCAAAAGGGCGACCTGCGCTGGCTGGCCAAGGGCGGCGGCCTGGTCACCGGCGGTGAGGAGCCGCCTTCGAACCGCTTCAACGCGGGTGAAAAACTCATCTTCTGGGGTGGCGTGTTCCTGCTCGGCATCGTGGTCGTGTCCTCGGGTTTTGTGCTCGACAAGCTGCTGCCCGGCCTGGTTTACGAGCGCGCCACCATGCAGGTCGCGCACATGGTGCATGCCGTGGCCACCGTGCTCATGATGTGCCTGTTCCTCGGCCACATCTACCTGGGCACTATCGGCATGCAGGGCGCCTACAAGGCCATGCGCACCGGTTATGTCGACGAGACCTGGGCCAGGGAGCACCACGAATACTGGTACGACGAGGTCAAGGCCGGCAATATTCCCGCCCAGCGCAGCAAGCCCGCGGTTGAGCCGCCGGGCCAGATCGCGCAAGCCTAAACAGTAGTGAGGACTCCATGAAAAAACTCCTGATCCTGGGCCTGCTGGCCGCCGCGTCGGCCACGGTGCTGGCCAAGCTGCCGCCGCTGAGCGACGAAGCCAAGGCCAAGGCCGCCGAAGCCGCCGCCAAGACGGCCTGGACCGGCAAGCTCGAGGCCTACCAGCTGTGCAAGGCGCAGGACAAGGTGGCTGCCGCTTATTACAAATCGGCCAAGGCCGCCGGCAAGGACACCAAGCCGCCCGCCGCCGCGCCGGCCTGCGCCGACCCCGGCCCCTTCGCCTACACCCCGCCCGAGGCCAAGCCGCTGGAAGCCGCCGGCGCGCATTCGCCGGCCGGCAATGCCACCAGCCCGCCCAGCACCAAACAGCCGGATGCGGTCGGCAACCCCGCCAAGAAGTCCTGATTCCTTCCCGCTCTTCAAAAAGCCGACTCTGAAGAACCTGTTCACGGCCTAAACGGGGCCGCGCAAGCACCTTCTCGGGATGGGATGCAAGGCGCGGTGCGCCAGCCCATAGCACTGCTATGGGCCAGCGCCGCAACGCCGCAGACCGCCCGAGAAGGCGCTTGCCCTCCGGGTTGGGGTGAAATCGGGCGAGTGAACCACCCGAGCCCTTGCATGGGCATTAGCCCATGCGGCGTGCCCGGGCGGCCCACTCATCCCGATTGCACCCCAACGCGGCCCCGTTTAGACCGTGAACAGGTTCTAAGGGCCGGCTTTTTTGTTGTAGTCTTGCCGCATGCCTTCGCCATCACCTTTACCCCGCCTGACAAACGCCAGGGCGCCCCTGACCTGCGAGGTCCAGACCGTCAATGAATACGGCGAAACGCAGCAGGTCTCCATCCCGGCCGAGCGCGCGCTCACGGTGTATGTCGACAAGCGTGAACTCGTGACCTTGATGACGCTGGGCGCGCATCCCGAATTGCTGGTGCTGGGCTATTTGCGCAACCAGCGCCTGGTCAAGGATGTGGCCGACATTGACTCCATCACCGTGGACTGGGAGGTGGGTGCCGCCGCCGTCAAGACCCGTCACGGCATCGCGGACATTGAAGAAAAAACCGCGCGCCGGGTGGTCACCACCGGCTGCGGCCAAGGCAGTGTGTTCGGCGGCCTGATGGACGAGGTGGACGGTATTGTGCTGCCCGCCGATGCGCGCATCAGCCAGGGCCAGCTCTACGCGCTGGTCAACACCATACGGCTCAAGGAAACGACTTACAAATCCGCCGGCTCGGTCCATGCCTGCGCGCTGTTCGCGATGACGGGCGGCGACCCCGAGATGCTGTTGTTTGTGGAGGATGTGGGCCGCCATAACGCCATAGACACCATTGCCGGCTGGATCTGGATGCAGGCCAGCCCTGTCGTGAGCAAATCGGACAAGGTGTTTTATACGACGGGCCGCCTCACCAGCGAAATGGTCATCAAGTCCGCGCAGATGGGCGTGCCCATTGTGGTCTCGCGCAGCGGCATCACGCAGATGGGGCACCAGGTGGCGCAGACGGTCGGCCTGTGCGCCATCGGCCGCGCCACCAACAAACGTTTTGTCTGCTATGCCAATCCGCAGCGGCTCACGCTGCAGCCTGAACTCGCTGGCGCCAGGCCGGCCTCTTTTTCCACCGCGCCGACATGACCGCTACAGATACCGACGTCCAGCCCACGCTTCCTGGAATTCCCGAAGCCTTGCCGATGCGCGGCAAGCCGGGCACCGGCCTCTCGCTGCTGCGCTGGATGGGCGAGGGCCTGCGTGCGGGAGTGTTTTTGAAACCTCGCGTGGCGGGGAGCGCGCCCACGCCGCTGCAAGTGCTACTCCTGACGGTGCTGGTCCTTGGTTTTGAACTGGCCTTGTCCCGCCTGGAAGTGGCCGGCCCCGCGCGCCTGGACTTGCAGGCGTGGCTGTCGGGCTGGTGGACCGCCGGCCTTTTCCTGGGCCTGGCCTGGTGGGCGCTTCCCACGCGGGGCACCGCGCCGGATGCCGGCCCGGATGAACCCTCTGGCGAAGGCCTGAAGGGCATCGCCGCCTGCTTTGTCCTGTGGCTGCTCTCGTCGCTTCCGGCCACGGTGCTGTACCAGGGGGTGATTGCCGCCTTCGCCCAGGGTTGGGTCAAGAGTTCGGTGTTTTCGTCGCCCTGGGTTTACTGGGGCTTTTACGGCCTGTTCATCACCTGGGGCGTAGGCACGGCCATCGTGCTGGTCTGGCGCTTTGCCGGGCCAGGCTGGCGCACGGCGGTGTTCGCGCTGGTGCTGGTAGTTTCCAGCGGCCTTATGGCCTGGCAATTCGAGGCCCGCACCTGGCAACAAGACTACGCCGCGCGCGGCGATGCCGATGACCGGCCCCGGCTGCAGCTGAGCCAGCAGACCTTTGAGGAGCAGCAGGCGCTGTGGGAAAAAACCATGGCCGCGATTGCGCACGAGCGCCCAGGCGTGACCGACGTCTACGCCGTGGTGTTCGCCCCCTATGCCGCGGAAGACGTCTTCCTGCGCGAAAGCACCATGGTCAGCCGGGTGCTGGCCGAGCGCTTTGACGCCGACGGCCGCGTGGTGCACCTGGTCAACCACGCCAGCACCGCGCAAACCCACCTCTGGGCCACAGCGCTCAACATGGAGCGCGCCATCGACGCGATCGCCCAGCGCATGGACCGCAACAACGACCTGCTGGTGGTCTACATGACCTCGCACGGCGCCAGCGACTTCAAGCTGGCCGCCGCCCACTGGCCGCTGCAGGTGCCGCCCGTGAGCCCCGATGAACTGCGCGAGGCGCTGGACAGGTCGGGCATACGCCATCGCGTGATCGCGATCTCGGCCTGTTATTCGGGCGGCTGGGCCGATGCGCTGGCCGGCGACACTACCCTGGTCATGACGGCGGCCGATGCCACCCACACGTCTTATGGCTGCGGCCGCCGCTCCGAGCTGACTTTCTTCGGCCGGGCCCTGTTCGACGAGCAGCTGCGCAAGACGCATTCCTTCGAACAGGCTTTTGCGCGGGCCGTGCCGCTGATCAAGCAGCGCGAAATCGACGCCGGCAAGGAAGACGGCTTTTCCAACCCGCAGATCCGGGTGGGCGCCGGCATCGTGCCGGTGCTGCGCGCGCTGGAAAAACGCCTGGACGCGCTGCCGCCTGCCGCCAGCGCTGCCCGGCCTTAGCGCTGCTCGCATAACCCGGCTCCAAACCCGGCCATCGCGCGGAGCCCCGGACTTTGCGTTATGGTCTGCGCATGAACACCCTTTTCCTCAAGCTCGGCTGGAAAACCATGCTGCGCGACCTGCGCGCGGGCGAGCTGCGCCTGCTGATCGTGGCCGTTACCCTGGCCGTTGCGGCGCTTACCGCCGTCGGTTTTTTTGCTGACCGCCTCAAGGGTGGCCTGCAGCGCGACGCACGGCAGCTGCTGGGCGGCGACGCCGTGATCCGCAGCGACGGCCAGACGCCGGCGGCCTTTATCGCCAAGGCGCGGGAACTGGGCCTGCAGGGCATTTCCACCGTCACCTTTCCGACCATGGGCCGTGCCGGTGATGCCGACGGCGGCGCCAGCAAGCTGGTAGCCTTCAAGGCCGTGCCCCAGGGCTATCCCTTGCGCGGCAGCATGAAGGTGGCCGCCAGTCTGGACGAGCCCGGCGCCGACACGCGCGAGGTGCCGGCTCCCGGCACGGCCTGGGCCGATGCCTCGCTGCTCGACGCGCTGGGCCTCAAGCTGGGCCAGACCCTGCTGCTGGGCGACGCCGGTTTCAAGCTCACGCGCATCATCGTGCAGGAACCCGATCGCGGCGCGGGCTTTATCAGCTTTTCGCCGCGCGTGATGGTCAACCAGGCCGATGTCGCGGCCACCAACCTGATACAGCCCGCCAGCCGTACCAATTACCGTTTTGCCGTCGCCGGTGATGACAAGGCGGTGAAAGCGTATGTGAAATGGGCCGACGCCGAAATCAAAAAACCGTTTGAACAATCGGGCGTGCGCGGCGTGCGCCTGGAGTCGCTCGAATCGGGCAGCCCCGAGATGCGCCAGACGCTGGACCGCGCCGAAAAATTCCTCAACCTCGTGGCGCTGCTGGCGGCCTTGCTGAGCGCGGTGGCGGTGGCGATTGTGGCGCGCGGCTTCGCGGCCAAGCACCTGGACGACTGCGCCATGTTGCGTGTGCTGGGCCAGCCGCAACGCACCATCGCGCTGGCCTACACCTTTGAGTTCGTGCTGGCGGGCTTGTTCGCCAGCGCCCTGGGCGTGGCCCTGGGTTTCGCCGTGCATTACGGTTTTGTGCTGCTGCTGGCCGGCCTGGTCGAGACCGCGTTGCCGGCCGCCACCTTATGGCCGGTGCTGTTCGGCATGGGCATGGGCCTCACGCTGCTGCTGGCCTTCGGCCTGCCGCCCGTGCTGCAGCTGGCCCAGGTGCCGCCGCTGCGCGTGATACGCCGCGACGTCGGCAACCTCAAACCCGCCTCGCTCGCGGTGCTGGGCGTGGGCATGGCCGGTTTCGCGGCCCTGCTGGTGGCCGCCAGCAGTGATCTGAAGCTGGGCCTGATCGCCGTGGGCGGTTTTGCCGGTGCGGTGGCGGTGTTTGCCGTCGCCAGTTTCGCCGCCGTCAAGCTGCTGCGCGCCAGCGTGCATGAGGCGACAGCGCCGCGCTGGCTGGTGCTGGCCACGCGCCAGCTCTCGGCGCGGCCGGTGTACGCCGTGGTGCAGACCAGCGCGCTGGCCGTGGGCCTGCTGGCGCTGATGCTGCTGGTACTGCTGCGCACCGACCTCATCAGCAGCTGGCGCAGGGCCACGCCGCCCGACGCGCCCAACCGTTTTGTCATCAACGTGCAGCCCGAGCAGGGCGAGGCCTTCCAGCAGGCCCTGCGTGACGGCGGCGTGAAAAAATTCGACTGGTACCCCATGATCCGCGGCCGCCTGATCGCGGTCAACGGCAAGCCCGTCACGCCCGACGACTTTGAGGACGACCGCGCCAAGCGCCTGGTGGACCGCGAGTTCAACCTCTCCAACAGCGCGGACATGCCCTCGCACAACCAGCTCAGCGGCGGGCGCTGGACGGCCGGCGAACAAGGCGCCGTCAGCGTCGAGGACGGCCTGGCCAAGACCCTGGGCCTCAAGCTCGGCGACAGCCTGCGCTTTGACATAGGCGGGCAGGCCAGCGAAGCAAAAATCACCAGCCTGCGCAAGGTCGACTGGGGTTCCATGCGCGTCAACTTTTTTGTGATGTACCCGGTGGCCAAACTGCCGGCCGATGTGCCTGTCTCCTTCATCAGCGCCTTCCGCGCGCCCGAACCCGTGGCCGCCGTGGCCGGCCAGCCGCGCCCACAAAGCTTTGACAACACCCTGGTCAAGGCTTTTCCCAATATCACCAATGTTGACATGAGCAGCACGCTGGCCCAGGTGCAGCGCGTGCTCGACCAGGTGATACGCGCGGTGGAGTTTTTGTTCGGCTTCACGCTCGCGGCCGGCCTGGTCGTGCTGTTCGCCGCCATCACCGCCACCCGCGAGGAACGCGCCAAGGAATTCGCCATCATGCGGGCGGTGGGAGCTCGCGCCTCGCTGCTGCGCCAGGTGCAGCGCGCCGAGCTGGCCGGTGTCGGCCTGCTGGCCGGCTTTTTGGCCTCCGTCGTCGCGCTGGCCGTGGGATGGGGCTTGGCGCGGTTTGTGTTTGATTTCAGCTGGAGTGGGTCTTGGACTGTGCCTTTGCTGGGGAGTCTGGCGGGGGCTGTGCTTGCTCTTGCTGCGGGGTGGTGGGGGTTGAGGTCGGTTTTGAATACGCCTGTGGTGGAGACCTTGCGGAAGGCTCAGTAGGAGGCGTAAGGTCTTGCTCCGACGGCGCGCACTCTTCTGAGTTCTGCTGGCCGGGATCGCCCGGCATGCGACTCACTGTTTTTGCTTCGCCAAAAAAAGTAAGCAAAAAAAGGCGACCCTGGTTGCTGCGTCCCTTCGCTTCGCTATGGGCAGCCTGCGGTGCTCGGTCCAGCCGGGGTCAAAAACAACTCGCTTCGCTCAAACAAGTTTTTGCCCTGATCCGTCTGGCCCTGCGCTCCTCGGCGCATCCACAAGGGGGTGGGGATAGGAATACCGAACAGCCAAACAGCCGAAGATAGATGCGGCCAATTAGCCCTAGGCCTGAATCAGGCCGGCGCTGCTTCGATAATCAACCCATGCAGATAGAAGAACGCCCTCCCGGAAACCCTCCCTTTGAAACCCCCTTCGCCTGGATAGGCGGCGAGGAGCGCGTCAAGGCGCTGGTTGAGCGGTTTTATGACCTGATGGACCTGGAGCCGGGCTACACAGCCCTGCGCGCCGCGCACGGCAGCACGCTGGACAATGCCCGGCAGCGGCTGTTCTGGTTTCTGTGTGGCTGGCTGGGTGGGCCGCAGTATTACACCGACCGTTTTGGCCATCCGCGCCTGCGCATGCGCCACATGCCGCAGCAGACCGGCGGCGGCTCCATCGGGATTGCCGAGCGGGACCAGTGGCTGGCCTGCATGGACCAGGCCATGCGCGAGACCGGGGTGGACGAGGGCTTGCGTGTGCGGCTCAATGCGTCTTTTTTCCAGACGGCCGACTGGATGCGCAACCGGGGCGAATAAACCGAAGGCGCTTGCGGCCTCAGCTCTGCGCCAGGAGCACCACCAGCGCCCCGGCGCCGCCTTCGGCCGGCCTGGCCTGCACAAAGGCCAGCACTTCCTGCTTCTGGATCAGCCAGCTCTGCACCTTGCCCTTGAGCACCGGTGTCTTGCCCGGTGAACCCAAACCTTTGCCGTGCACCACGCGCACGCAGCGCCAGCCCATCTTGTGGGCGTCCTTGATGAAGTGAGCCAATGCTTCGCGCGCGTCCTCGCGGCGCAGGCCGTGCAGGTCGAGCTGGCCCTGTATGCTCCAGCCGCCTCGGCGCAGCTTGCGCACCACGTCGGGCCCCATGCCGGGCCGCCGGAAGCTCAGCGCCTCGTCGGTGTCCAGCAGGGTTTCCACATCGAACTCGTCGGAGATCGCCTCGCGCATCACCGCGAGTTCGTCGCGCTGCTGCTGCACCGGGATGGGCGCGGCCTGTTGCACCGGCAGCGCGGCCTTGTGGCCGGGCAGGTGTTTGGCGGGCAGGGCCTTGACGGTGCCGACGGCGCGCGCGAACAGCTCTTTTTCGGCCTTGGCTTTGGCGGCGGCGGCGACCTTTGCGGCGGCGGCTTCTTTCTCAAGCCGGGCCCGGGTTTCGATTTCCCGCTTGACGGCCTTGAGGTCCTGCAGGCTTTTGAGGGCGGGGGATTTCATGGACTTACCTTACAGCATTCCCAGCTCGGCCATGGACACCGCCTGGGTGCTGGTCACCACGAAGTGGTCAAGCACGCGCACATCCACCAGCGCGAGCGCCGCCTTGAGGTTGTGCGTGAGCGCCTCGTCGGCGCGTGAGGGCTGGGCCCAGCCGCTGGGGTGGTTGTGGGCCAGCACCACGCTGGCGGCGTTCAGGGCCAGGGCGCGTATGACAACCTCGCGCGGGTAGACCGAGGTCTGGGTTAGCGTGCCGCGAAACAGCTCCTCGAGCACGATCAGGCGGTTCTGGCTGTCCAGGAACAGCATGGCGAAGACCTCGTGCGGCCGGCTGCCCAGCTGCAGCTGCAGGTAGTCGCGCACGGCCTGGGGTGTGTCGAACAGGGTTTTCTGGCTGAGGTTCTCGGCCAGCGCGCGGCGGGCCAGCTCCAGCACGGCGACCAGTTGCGAGCGCTTGGCGCCGCCCAGTCCCTTGATGCGCTGCAGGTCCGCGGCCGTGGCGTGCAGCAGCCCGGCCACGCCGCCGAAGGTGTCCAGCAGTTCCTGGCCCATCTGCAGCACGTTCTTGCCGGGGATGCCGGTGCGCAGCAGCAAGGCCAGCAGTTCGGTGTTGCTGAGTGCGCCGGGGCCGCGGGCCAGCAGTTTTTCGCGGGGGCGGCTGTCTTGGGGCAGGTCTTTCAGGATCATGGATCGATCTCTTGTTATGGGGCTGGCAGGAGAAGCGGCCAGGGAGGCCACCGCGCAAAAAAGGCCAAAAAACCGGGTTTAGCCCGGCCGGGCCGTCCTTTCTACAATAGAGGCAGTTTACAAACATTGGCCCGCCGTTCCGGCCGGCCCCGAAAGCCCCAGCCTTATGTCCACCGTGGAACTCTCCGCCGCCCCCCTGATCCAGCAGGGCTCTTTCCTGACCCTGCACTACCGCATGGCCGGGCCTTCGGTGGACGGCAAACCGGGCGCCGACATCATCAACACCTTTGAGGGCAAACCCGCCACGCTGAGCCTGGGCACGGGCGAACTTTCGCCGGCCATAGAGCAGCGCCTGCTGGGCCTGCCCGAAGGCACACGCACCACCTTCGAGCTGCCGGCCGGCGAGGCCTTCGGCGAGCGTAACCCGGAGCTCGTGCAGTGGGTGGCGCGCAAGCTGCTCAATGAACTGGGCGACCCGGATGAGCAGTACAAGGTCGGCGACGTGGTGCAGTTCCCCACGCCCGACGGCCTGGGCCAGTACGCCGGCGCGGTGCAGCAGGTCAAGGAAGGCGGCGACGCCGTGCAGTTCGATTTCAACCACCCGCTGGCCGGCCAGCCCGTGGTGTTTGAAGTGCAAGTGATTGGTGTCCTATGAACAAGACTGTGCTTCCCCAGGAAATCCTGCTGGCCGAGCCGCGCGGCTTTTGCGCCGGCGTGGACCGCGCGATTGAAATCGTCGAGCGCGCGCTGACCAAATTCGGCGCACCGATTTATGTGCGCCACGAGATCGTGCACAACACCTACGTCGTCAACGACCTCAAGCAAAAGGGCGCGATCTTCATTGAAGAGCTGGACGACGTGCCGCCGGGCGCCACGCTGGTGTTCAGCGCCCACGGCGTGAGCCAGGCCATCCAGAAGGAGGCTGAGCGCCGCGGCTTCCAGATCTTCGACGCCACCTGCCCGCTGGTCACCAAGGTGCACGTGGAAGTCGCCAAGCTGCACAAGGAAGGCTACGAGTTCATCATGATCGGCCACAAGGGCCACCCCGAGGTCGAAGGCACCATGGGCCAGCTGGACAGCGGCATCCACCTGGTGGAGGACGCGGCCGACGTCTGGCGCATCACCCCGGCGCAGACCGAACGCCTGGCCGTGGTCACGCAGACCACGCTGAGCGTGGACGACGCGGCCGAAATCAGCGCCGCCGTGAAGCAGCGCTTTCCGCAGGTGCGCGAGCCCAAGCAGCAGGACATCTGCTACGCCACGCAGAACCGGCAAGACGCCGTCAAGGTGCTGAGCCCGCAGGTCGACATCCTCATCGTGGTCGGCAGCCCGACCAGCTCCAACAGCAACCGCCTGCGCGAACTCGCCGCCAAGCTGGGCACCGAAGCCTATATGGTCGACGACGCCAGCGAGCTCAAGGAGTCCTGGTTCGAGGGCAAGGGCCGGGTGGGCCTGACGGCTGGCGCCTCGGCGCCCGAGATCCTTGTCAAGCAGGTGATAGACCGCATCAAGGCGCTGGGCGCCGTGTCGGTGCGCAAGATGGACGGCATCGAGGAAACCATCAAGTTCCCGCTGCCCAAGGGCCTGAAGCTGGACGCGCAAGGCCACATGCTGGAAGTCAACGACAGCCAGCTCCACCAACTCACCTGACCCCCCTACTCATGACCGATCGCGATCACATCGAGCGCTGCCTGCGCGCGTTCAAGGCCGGCTACAGCCACTTCATCCGCCAGACCCCGCTGTGGCAACTGCCCGGCAAGGCGCTGGGCGTGGACTGCGGCGAGGTCTGGCTCAAGCTGGAGCACCTGCAGACCGGCGGCAGCTTCAAGGCGCGCGGCATGCTCAATCGCCTGTTGTCCAACCCCATCCCGGCCAGCGGCGTGATCGTGGCTTCGGGCGGCAATGCCGGCATCGCCACCGCGGCCGCGGCGCGTGAGCTGGGGGTGCGCTGCGAGGTGTTTGTGCCCGAGGTCTCGCCCCCCGCCAAGCGCGCCAAGCTGGCCGCGCTGGGCGCCGAGGTGGTGGTGACGGGCGCGGCTTATGCCGACGCGCTCAAGGCCTGCCTGGCGCGCCAGCAGGAAAGCGGCGCGCTGCTTACGCATGCCTACGACCAGCCCGAAGTGCTGGCCGGCGCCGGCACCATGGCTGCGGAAATCGAGCAGCAGGGCGGTGTGCCCGACTCAGTGCTGGTCAGCGTGGGCGGCGGCGGCCTGATTGGCGGCGTCGCCGGCTGGTTCGGGCAGCGCAGCCGCGTGGTCGCGCTGGAGCCTGAACTGGCGCCCACGCTCTACAAAGCCCGCGAGGCCGGTGAGCCGGTGGACGTCGCGGTCAGCGGCATCGCCGCCGATTCGCTGGGCGCCAGGCGAATCGGCAGCCTGGCCTGGGAAGTCACCCAGGCCCATGTGCGCGACGCGCTGCTGCTGACGGATGAATCCATACGCGCGGCGCAGCTGTGGCTCTGGAAAGAACTCAAGCTGGCCGTGGAGCCTGCCGCGGCCCTGCCGCTGGCCGCGCTGCAAAGCGGCCGCTACCGCCCGCGCGCCGACGAAAAAGTCTGCCTCATCATCTGCGGCGCCAACCTGGACCCGGCCAGCCTCAATTGAGCCGAGCGGGCCCCCGCACAAAATACAATGGCCCCATGCTAGACATCAACCTGCTCCGCAAAGACCTGCCGTCGGCTGTTGCCCGGCTGGAAACCCGCAAGACCCCGCAAACCTTCCTCAATGTGGAGGCCTTCCAGGCCCTGGAGGCTGAACGCAAGGCCCTGCAGATCCGCACCGAAGAGCTGCAGAACCAGCGCAACACCCTGTCCAAGCAGATCGGCCAGCTCAAGTCCAAGGGCGAAGACGCCAGCGCCGTGATGGCGCAGGTGAGCGCTTCCAAAGCTGAACTTGAATCCTCCGCTACCCGGTTGGAGCAGATCCAGGCTGACATGCAGTCCCTGCTGCTGGCCGTGCCCAACCTGCCGCACGAGAGCGTGCCCCAGGGCGCGGGCGAGGCCGGCAATGTGGAGGTGCGCAAATGGAGCCCCATCGAGGGCCCAGGCGGCGAACCGGCCGCATTTGCCTTTGAGGTGAAGGACCACGTCGACGTGGGCCAGCCCCTGGGCCTGGACTTCGAACTCGGCAGCAAGCTCACGGGCGCGCGTTTTACCGTCATGAAGGGCCCGCTGGCGCGCCTGCACCGCGCGCTCGCGCAGTTCATGCTCGACGTGCAGACCCAGGAGCACGGCTATACCGAGTGCTACACGCCCTACATCGTCAACGGCGATTCGCTTCGCGGCACCGGCCAGCTGCCCAAGTTTGAAGAAGACCTGTTCGCCGTCAAGAAGGGCGGGCAGGAAGGCGCGGCCGAAGCCGAAAGCGTCGCGCTGTACCTGATCCCGACCTCGGAGGTCTCGCTGACCAACTTCGTGCGCGATGAAATCGTCGCCGAGGCGGACCTGCCGCTGCAGTTCACCGCGCACACGCCGTGCTTTCGCTCGGAGGCCGGCAGCTACGGCCGCGACACGCGCGGCATGATCCGCCAGCACCAGTTCGACAAGGTCGAGATGGTGCAGGTCACCCATCCCGACAAAAGCTATGAGGCGCTGGAGGCCATGACCGGCCATGCCGAAGCCATCCTGCAAAAGCTGGGCCTGCCTTACCGCGTCATGCTGCTGTGCACCGGCGACATGGGCTTCGGCGCCAGCAAGACCTACGACCTGGAAGTCTGGCTGCCCGCGCAGAACACCTACCGCGAAATCAGCTCGGTCTCCAACTGCGAAGCCTTCCAGGCGCGCCGCCTGCAGGCCCGCTTCAAGAACGCGCAGGGCAAGAACGAATTCGTCCACACACTCAACGGCTCGGGCCTGGCCGTGGGCCGCACCCTGGTGGCCGTGCTTGAGAACTACCAGCTCGCCGACGGCTCCGTCGCCGTGCCGGCGGTGCTGCAGCCTTATATGGGTGGCATCAAGGTGCTGACTCCCGCCGGGAAATAGGCGGCCAGGGCCTGCTAGAATTGCGGGTTCACTCTTGGAGAGGTGGCAGAGTGGCCGAATGTACCTGACTCGAAATCAGGCGTACCGCAAGGTACCGTGGGTTCGAATCCCACCCTCTCCGCCAAAACCGGTTTAAGGACGTCCACGGAGGTCCAAAAACCCCTGAAAGCCCCGCTAGCCGGGGCTTTTTTGTTTTCCGCGGTCCGAGACGGGGGCGTCTCCAAAAGGCCGTTATGGCTTTGGGAGAGGATGGCCTCTTCGGGCGAGCGAGAAGCCTACGAGCCTGTCGAAGCGGCCGGAGTTGCCGGTCGAAACCCTTGGGATATCATCGCCGGTCCAGGGCAAAACATGGGGGCGGAAGATGAAACCTGTCCATATAAAAATACTGACGGTTTGCGTACTCGCGTTCGCAGTGCCTGGCATCTACGCCAAAGGCCCATCCAAGATTCACTGCACTGTTCAGACCTCCTCAGAGGAGGCTGAACGCCAGTTGCTAAAAGTCAGGGAGCTTGCTGCAGACGCAATCGTTGCTGCCGCCTACTCGAGAGGATTTTGTGCGAGGTTGGCAAAAGACTACCAGGACAGAGGCCGCACTGCAGAGGCGGTGCTGCGGAACCACCAGCTTTTGGGGAAACCGGTGGACCCGGCAATGCTCCACAGTCTCTGCTCAACGCATGCGGATATTTATAACAACTTGCGTCATCATCACTGCCTTCCGGGTCAAGTCGGGTATTAGTCATTTCCGTTCGCTCGGCAGATGCCCGCGGCATCGGCCCTGAGCTGGGCCACGGACGCGGGCACCAAGTTCAGCGCGGCAGGCATGTGCCCAAAAAAAAGCCCGGGACAAACCGGGCGTGGAAGCTGGCAAGGCCAGCGAGGGAGGGAGCGGCTCATGACAAGCCGCGAATTGAATATAGCTGCTCATTTCCTGGGGCCTTGTAGGAGAATGCCCAAAATGCATCCCCTGATGGTTTCCAATCCCGATTCCGTCGTGGCCGAGCTGATAGGCCGTATCGCGGCCATCGTGATGCGGACCTATGAGGTGGAGCAGTTGCTGCCGCGGGGCAGCGAACACCGGCTCTCGCTCGCGGGCCACGAACTGGTCAGCGCGATCTCGACGGATGCCGGGCGCATCGATTTTTCCTGCGAGCTGATGCTGGAGGCCCGGGAGCGCGGCAGCTCCTTTCTGGTCAAGGTGCAGGGCCAGGCCGCCTATGAAAGCCCGGTCTGGCGCATCAATGAAATCTACGAGGTGGTGGTGGATCCGCTGGACCGGGGGGCCACCGGGCATGGGGACTTGCAATAAGGACCCGGGGGCCGCGACTGTCGGCTTATGGCGCCGAATAAGTCCTAAGTACCAGCTTTTCCCGCGATGATGGCGCCGGTTAGGCCAAAGAAGGGTGTTTTCCTACAGAGCTTCCCCTGCCTTGGGGTCTAAAGTGGGCACTGAGCAATCTGGTGCCTCCCCGCCGCAGTGGGGGCGGACGCCATGGACATTCAAGGAGGACAACAAAGATGCTCGCACTGCTCAAGGTGAAGCTTCAGCCATCGGGGGAATACATCCTCAAGGAAGCGGGTCAGGACATGACCTTCAATCAAACCATAGGCCCCTTGGCGGATGCGGGCGAGTTCTACAGGCGTGTCGCCTCGCGCATCGCCGAGCTGGCCAGGGCTGGCATGCAGATCAAGTACATAGACCACGGCGAGTACGACTCGCATCCGGGCGCGCTCTGAGGCCCGGGGAGGGGCGCCCGCGCACCCTCAGGCCAGCTCGAAATGCAGCAGCCGGATGGGGTGAAGCTGCTCTTCGGCGAACTGGGTTTTGCCGATGGCGGCTTTTTCAAGGTCTTCCCGCTCCAGTTCAACCAGCACCAGTTCGTCCTCACGGGTGCGCAGGTAGATGCGCAGCTTGATGTCCTTGCTGGAAAGCAGCATAGGGCTTCCTTTGATGTCAGGGCTTGCGGATGCGGCCGGGGCGGGTGCCGGCCGCTCCGGGCGCCGCCGCTTTGTCGCGGGAGCCGGGCATGGTCACCGCGATCTTGCGGGTTTGCCGGAAGGCCAGTGCCCTTGTCGCGGGGTCGCGGTAGCGGGATGGCCACAAGGCCTGGGGCGTGGTGTCCAGGGCCTTGGCCACCAGTTGTTCGGCCGCCAGCCAGGGGCTGGTGAGCACGCGCTGGATGTGGCTGTAGCCGTTGTCGTGGGCGATCTTGCGAAGGCTGGTGCCGCGTTTGCGCAAGGCGGCAATGACATCGGCGGGGTGCATATCTTCCTGTGAGGTTGTTGTTTTATTTATGCTCATATCCACTATTTTGAGCTTGAGAAGCGTGAAGTCAAGCACACCTGGGCCCATAGTTATGAGTATTGCTTATATTTTTATGCATATCTGGTAAATCGAAGGGGTTGAGGTTTGCGTGTCTGTGTTCATTGACACAAAATAGTGTTCATGAGCACAAAAGACGCGGCGCCTTCCGACCAGGCGCCTATGGAAAAAGCGCCAGGCGCGCAGAACGCCAACCAGCCCTACCCCTTGGCCTCGGTGTCGCCGGTCAAGGCGGATGAGCCGGTGGCCTGGTACCGTTACCACGCCGCGGCGGCCGCCAGCAAGGAGGAGGTCAAAACCGTCAGGACCGAGGCGCGCAACGTTTTTATGCAGCAGTTCGGCCAGCGCTGCCGCGCCGCGCGCGGCGCCCGCGAGATCAACGACGTGGCGGCCGCGGTGGGCGTTCACCGCAACACCATCTGGAACGTCGAGCGCGGCGACAGCCTGCCCGATGCCTTCGAGCTTGAAGTGCTGGCCCGCGAATACAACACCACGCCGACACAGCTGCTGGGCGGCCAGGCGCAGGACGCGGGCCGGTCCGCGGGTGTGCCCCACGGCGTGCGCGCGGTGCAGGCCGATGAGCTGATTTACGTCCCGCTGTTCGACCTGCGCGAGCAGGCGGAAGGGGCTGCCTTCACCGATGCCGACTCGGTGCTGGCCATGCGGCCTTTCGATGCGCAGTTCATACGTTACGACCTGGGCATCGCGCATGACGACCTGGCGATGTTCGGCGTGGTGGGCGCATCCATGGAGCCGTGGCTGCATGCCAGGGATGCGGTGCTGGCGGACCTGCGCGACCGCGATGCGCTGACCGAGGGTGTGCACCTGATACGCCTGGACGGCGCGCTGCTGATGAAAAGGCTGCAGCGCCTGCCCGGGAAAATCCTGCGGGTCAGCAGCTACAACCCGGCCTACGAGCCCTTCGACATCCAGGGCCACGAGTCGGCCGACCGCGACTTCGCGGTACTGGGCCGGGTGCGCTGGGCCGGCGTCACCTTCAACTGAAGGGTTGCGCCGCATCGCGCGGTGTTGCGGTTTTGCCGCGCTGCGCGCCGGCAAATATTTCCATCGCGGCCTTGCCGCGCCACAGCCTAGGGTTGTTCCTATGCCCCACCAGCAGGCAAGGCGGGACACTGTGGCGCCTCGCATCGCTATGCCGTGGTGCCGATGATTTTTGTCGCACAAACGTGCTACAGGTATATGGCTCGGCCCGGCTCATTTTGCTGCATGTTTTCGCGGCCTCCGCCCCCTGCTTTTTCCTCCGTATTACGGCTGAAACATGGCTGTTTAAATCAAAGGATATCGAGTACTATCGTTTTCGACTTGTTACACGTGTGAAACGTGTGGCCTCCCCTCAACTCTCACCGTATCGAAGGAAACCACCATGGCAACCGATGGGTCAGTAGCACCAAAAGAGCGTGTCAACATTGTTTATCGTCCCGCCACGGGGGACGCCAAGGCCGAGGTTGAGCTGCCGCTCAAGCTGCTGGTCATGGGCGACTACACCCTGCGTGAAGACGAGACGCCGCTGGAGGAAATGAAGCCGATCAACATCGACAAGGACAACTTCAACGAAGTCCTGAAGGCGCAGAAACTTTCGCTGAGCATGTCGGTGCCCAACAAGCTGGACCCCAAGGCCGACAAGGACGCGGTGCTGGCCATGAACATCGACTTCAGCTCGATCAACGACTTCTCGCCCGACGCCATCGTCGACAAGGTGCCCGAGCTCAAGCAGATGATCGAGTTGCGCGATGCCCTGAAGGCGCTCAAGGGGCCGCTGGGCAACATTCCGGACTTCCGCAAGAAGGTCCAGGAACTGGTGCAGGACGAAGGCGTGCGCGCGCGGCTGATGTCCGAACTCGGCGTCAAAGACCAATAAAAGAACCGCACCGAAGGAACCATCATGGCTGAAACCAACAAGCAAACAGAAGCGGCGCCAGGCGCGGCGGAAGACGCGGGCGGCTCACTGCTCGACCAGCTGGTCAACTCCGCGCGCATCAAGCAGGGCGACGACGCCTATTCCATCACCCGCCACGGCATCCAGGCCTTTGTCTCGCAACTGCTGGAGCCCCAGCGCTCGGTCGAGCGCGTCACGCAGGCCACGGTCGACGACATGATCGCCGACCTGGACAAAAAGCTCTGCGCGCAGGTCGACTCCATCCTGCACCACCCCGACTACCAGAAACTGGAATCGGCCTGGCGCTCGCTGAAATTCCTGGTCGACCGCACCAACTTCCGCGAAAACGTCAAGATCCAGATGCTCAGCGTGAGCAAGAGCAAGCTGCTCGACGACTTCCAGGACGCGGCCGACATCACCAAGTCCGGCCTCTACAAAAACCTCTACACGGCCGAATACGGCCAGTTCGGCGGCCAGCCCTTCGGCGCCATGATCGGCAACTACGAGTTCGGCCCGGGCGGGCAGGACATCAAGCTGCTGCAGTACATGGCCAGCGTCGCGGCCATGGGCCACGCGCCCTTCATCGCCGCCACCGCGCCCGAGTTCTTCGGCGTCGAGTCCTATGAACAGCTGCCCAACCTCAAGGACCTGGCCTCGGTCTTCGAGGGCCCGCAGTTCGTCAAGTGGAACGCCTTCCGCGAGACCGAGGATGCGCGCTACGTGGGCCTGACGCTGCCGCACTTCCTGCTGCGCGTGCCCTACAGCGCCGACACCGTGCCGACCAAGAAGTTCAACTACAAGGAAGACGTCTCCGGCGGCAACAACAGCTTCCTGTGGGGCAACGCGGCCTTCGCCTTTGCCTCGCGCCTGACCGGCAGCTTCGCCGACTACCGCTGGTGCGCCAACGTCATCGGCCCGCAGGGCGGCGGCGCGGTGGAAGACCTGCCGGTCTACACCTACGAGTCCATGGGCGAGCTGCAAAACAAGATCCCCGCCGAGGTGCTGATCTCCGAGCGCCGCGAGTTCGAGCTCGCGGAGCAGGGCTTCATCGCGCTGACCATGCGCAAGAACAGCGACAACGCGGCCTTCTTTTCGGCCAACTCGGCGCAAAAGCCCAAGTTCTTCGGCAACAGCAAGGAAGGCAAGGAAGCCGAGCTCAACTACAAGCTCAGCACCCAGCTGCCCTATATGTTCGTGGTGAGCCGCCTGGCCCACTACATCAAGGTGATCCAGCGCGAGAACATCGGCACCTGGAAAGAGCGTGCCGACCTCGAAAGCGAGTTGAACATGTGGATACGCCAGTACGTGGCCGACATGGACAACCCGGGCGAGGGCGTGCGCAGCCGCAGGCCCCTGCGCCAGGCGGAGATCACCGTGGCTGACGTCGAAGGCGATCCAGGCTGGTACCGCGTCGACCTCAAGGTCCGCCCGCACTTCAAGTACATGGGCGCGTCCTTCAGCCTGTCACTCGTTGGGAAGCTCGAGAAAAAGTGACGGCCGGCGGGCGGTTTCCCGTGGGGAAATCGCCTGTATGTCGGTTGTAACTTTGCCGCCTGGCTTCTGACATGGACCCGAAACAGGGGCCTTCCAGAATACAGGTCATGCACAGAGCAGATGTTTAAGAGATGTGCAGATCACCCGGGTGGCCAAGGGGCGGGGTGGTAAAGAGGTTCAAGCCCCGCTGAGTGTTGCGGGGGCCTTGAGCGGATCTGAAACAGTTTTACGACAGTACCAACTTAAAGGAAAAATCATCATGCCAATGCCATGCTACCTCATCCTCGAAGGCGAAAAACAAGGGAAGATCGAAGGCTCCGTCAAGGTCAAGGGCCACGAAGGCAAGATCCTCGTGCAAGCCGTGGACCACGTCATCGAGATCCCCAAGAGCCCGCAGACCGGCCTGCCCACCGGCAAGCGCGTGCACCAGCCCATGACGGTCACCAAGGAAATCGACAAGGCTTCGCCCAAGCTGTTCCAGGCCCTGACCTCGGGCGAGCAGCTCAAGAGCGTGAGCCTGGAGTTCTACCGCATCTCCCCCAAGGGCACGGAAGAAAAGTACTACACGGTCAAGCTGTCCTCGGCCATCCTGACCAACGCCCGGTCCTGGACGCCCAACTGCCTGAACCCCGACAACAAGCAGATGGGCCACATGGAAGACATCTCGTTCACTTACGAGAAGATCACCTGGACTTTCGAGCCGGACGGCATCGAGGCAGAAGATTCCTGGCTCGCTCCGAAGTAATGACGGGCAAGCGGCACGCCGGCCCGGCTGAGTAGAGAGACCACAACGGTGAAGGAGCGGCGACTGCTGGAAAGAATAGCGGCCTGGGAAGATGGTGGACAACGCACCAACCAGACGCAGGTCGATATTCTTGTCCGGTCGGTCACCAACCACCTTCTTCGCCTGCTCAATACCCGGCAAGGCAGCGTGCAGCTCGATCCCCTCTTCGGCGTGCCCGACTTCACCAATATCGCCGGCGGGCTCACCGCGGGCTCCACCGGCGATATTGAAGAAGAGATCCGCCGCATGGTGCTGAAGTATGAACCCCGCATCAAGTCGCCCCGCGTGGTGATGAGCCGGGAGTCTACCGACGTGCTGTCCATCCGGTTCGCGCTGGAAGGCCGGCTTGAAGTGGATGACCGCGAGATTCCGCTTCAGCTCTCCACCACGGTTGGCGCAAACGGCAAGGTCAACATCAACTGATTTCAACGGCCCTTTAACAGTCCCCCGAGCGAGTGAAAGAACCCCATGTTCAATCGGTACTATGAAGATGAATTGAACAAGCTCAAGGGACTGGCCGTCGAGTTCTCGCAGGCCAACCCCGCGCTGGCGCCCATGCTGGCCGGTTCCTCGGCCGACCCCGACGTGGAGCGCCTGCTCGAAGGCGTGGCTTTCCTCACGGGCCTGACGCGCCAGAAGCTGGACGACGAATTCCCCGAGTTTGTGCAGGAGCTGGCCAACCTGCTGTTCCCCCACTACCTGCGCCCGATTCCCGCCAGCACTCTGGTGAGCTTCGAGCCCAAGGGCATGCTGGCCGAAAGCGTGCGCGTCGCCGCCGGCACCAAGATCGATTCCGTGCCGGTGGACGGCACGCCCTGCCGCTTTCGCACCTGCACCGAGCTGCAGGTCCATCCGGTCGCGCTCGAAAGCGCGCACCTGGCCAGCGGTGCCGGCCAGGCGCCGCGGCTGGTCCTGAAGTTCGCGCTGCAGGGCGGGCTGGACGTGGCGCAATGGACCACGCCCTCGCTGCGCCTTTTCCTGGGCGGCGGCTACACCGAGGCCTCCAAGCTGTTGCTGCTGCTGGCCAAGCACGTCAAGGCGGTGAGCCTGACGCGCGGTGACGGCACGGTGGCCGAACTCGGCCCCAAGGCCCTGCGCCAGGCCGGCTTTGACAGCGAGCTGCTGCCTTACCCCAGCCATGCCTTCCAGGGTTACCGCAGCCTGCAGGAATTTTTTGTCCTGCCCGAGAAATTCCTTTTTGTGGACATCGCCGGCCTGGACAAGGCGCTGGCCGGCGGCAGCGGCCCCCTGTTCGAGGTTTCCGTGCTGCTGGACCAGATCCCCGACTGGATGCCGGAGATACGCGGCGACAGCTTCATGCTCAACATCGTGCCCGTGGTCAACCTGTTCGAGCACGCGGCCGACCCGGTCAACCACGAGCACCGCGCCAGCGAATACCGCCTCATGCCCGAGGCCGCCAACCGCCAGCACTACCAGATTTATTCGGTGGACCAGGTCGTCGGCTACCAGCAAGGGGCTTCGCGCGAGCGCAGCTACGTGCCCTTCGGCATGCTGCGCCACGACGGCAGCAACACCCTGAGTTACCGCACCACGCTGCGCCAGGCCACGGTGGGGCGGGGCAGCGAGGTTTTCCTGTCGGTGGCCTACCCGCCCGGCGACCTGCCCCTGCCCGAGACCCTGTCGGTGCGCATCACCTGCACCAACCGCCAGCTGCCGGAAAGCCTCAAGCTCGGCGACCTGAGCCGGCCCACCAGCAGCTCGCCCGACCGCATGAGTTTTCGCAACATCAGGCCCATGACCGCGCCACTGAACCCGCCCTCGGGCGAGGCCCTGCTCTGGCGCCTGATTTCGCACGTCTCGCTGAACTTCCTGTCCATCGCCAGCGCCGAGAACCTGCGCGAGCTGCTGAACCTCTATGTGTTTTCCGAACGCCAGGAGCAGGGCCCGGAAACCGCCAACCGCCGGCGCATCGACGGCATCCAGGAAGTCACCGCCACGCCCGAGACGCGGCTGGTCGGGCGCGGCAGCCTGCTGCGCGGCCAGCAGATACGCATCAAGTGCCGGCTCGATTTTTTCGCCGGCATCGGCGACATGTATTTGTTCGGTTGCGTCCTGGACCGTTTCATCGGGGACTACGCCGGCATCAATTCCTACACCCGCGTCGAGCTTGAAGACGCTTTCACAGGAGCAGTCTTCAAATGGCCGCCAAGATTGGGTCAACAGCCGCTGCTGTAGAGGAGCAACTCCT
>Ga0209565_1000430_pt1 | contig 33766 bp, 30 predicted proteins | sample Araplaol_mTSA_r2_2_FD_184283 | JGI IMG/M metagenome (GOLD analysis project Ga0209565, IMG submission 184283) | Arabidopsis root microbial communities from North Carolina, USA - plate scrape MF_Col_mTSA_r2 (SPAdes) (version 3) | ecosystem: Host-associated > Plants > Roots > Endosphere | place... | reverse complement strand
TGCTGATCGTGGCCGGCTCGCTGGTGGGCTCGTCGGGCGCGATCCTGAGCTACATCATGTGCAAGGCCATGAACCGCTCGTTCTTCAACGTGATCCTGGGCGGCTTCGGCGGCGAGGCAGTCAGCGCCGGAGGTGCGGCCAAGGAGCAGCGGCCGGTCAAGAGCGGCAGTGCCGACGACGCGGCCTTCGTGCTGGGCAACGCCGAGACGGTGGTCATCGTGCCGGGCTACGGCCTGGCGGTGGCGCGCGCGCAGCATGCGGTGAAGGAACTCGCGGAGAAGCTCACGCACAAGGGCATCACCGTGAAGTACGCGATCCACCCGGTGGCGGGCCGCATGCCGGGCCACATGAACGTGCTGCTGGCCGAGGCCGAGGTGCCCTACGACCAGGTGTTCGAGATGGAAGACATCAACGGCGAGTTTGGCCAGGCCGACGTGGCGATCATTCTGGGCGCCAACGACGTGGTGAACCCGGCCGCGCTCACCAAGGGCAGCCCGATCTACGGCATGCCCATTCTCGAAGCCTACAAGGCCAAGACGGTGATCGTGAACAAGCGCTCCATGGCGGCGGGCTATGCGGGCCTGGACAACGAGCTGTTCTACATGGACAAGACGATGATGGTGTTCGGAGACGCCAAGAAGATCGTCGAGGACATGGGCAAGGCTGTTGAGTAAAGGCTTTGCTGATGAACGCAACAACACAGCGCGATCGCGAAGCGAAGGCAGTGTCCCGCTCAATCGGTCAGTTTCGCCGTAGATACTGGAGCCTTGTCCTATAGCGGCTTCTGTGCCTGATCTCGCTTCTCATCCACCCCATCCGGCGCAACCGATGCCGGACCGCTCCAAAAAAAACAAATGACTTCCTCCCTCCAAGGCAAGATCGCTGTCGTGACCGGCGCAAGCACGGGCATCGGTTTGGCCATTGCCAAACGGTTTGCAGCCGAAGGCGCAAGCGTCGTAGTCACTGGCCGGCGCCAGAAAGAACTTGACGTCGCGGTCGCCGACATCGGGGATCAAGCCTCCGGCGTTCGCGCGGATGTCTCCAGCCTGCAGGATCTCGATGCCCTCTTCCAGACCGTCAAGCAACACCATGGACGCATCGACGTCTTGGTCGCCAATGCGGGAGGCGGCAGCATGGCTCCGCTTGGTGCGATCACGGAAGAGCTGTTCGACCAGACGTTCAGCACCAACGTGAAGGGGGTGCTCTTCACAGTTCAAAAGGCACTTCCCCTGTTGGCGGATGGCGCGACAGTCATCTTGGTTGGTTCGACCAGTTCGATACATGGCGTACCTGCATTCAGCGTCTACAGCGCATCCAAGGCGGCAATTCGGAACTTCGCTCGCAGCTGGATTCTGGATCTCAAAGGTCGCAACATTCGGATCAATGTCCTCAGTCCCGGACCGACGAAGACGCCTGGGCTGGTGGGCCTGGTGCCGATCGAGCATCAGCAGGGGCTGCTCGACGGTTTTGCAGGCCAGATCCCGATGGGGCGGGTCGGGGAACCCGATGAAATCGGCAAGGCCGCAGTCTTCCTGGCCTCGGACGCATCGAGCTTCGTCACCGGCATCGAGCTGTTCGTCGACGGTGGCATTGCGCAGATCTAGAGCGATGAAGCTTACGAACGTCGTATTCACGCGCGCTTCACCGCTGCACCCCAGCCTCTTCCACTTCCTCCAAGGACCCGACCATGAAACTCGACAACGCCACCGTCCTCGTCACCGGCGCCAACCGCGGCATCGGTCTCGCTTTCGCCCGCGCCGCTCTGGCCCGCGGCGCGCGCAAGGTCTACGCTGGAGCGCGCGACCCCGCCAATGTCACATTGGCCGGCGTCGAACCGATTCGCCTCGACGTCACCCGGCCCGATGACATTGCCGCGGCGGCGCGCCATTGCGGCGACGTCACGCTGCTGATCAACAACGCCGGTATCGCGACGCTCGGCGGCTTCCTTGCCGAGGGCAGCGTCGAGGCCGCCCGCGCCCAGTTCGAGACCAATTTCTTCGGGCCGCTGCGCATGGCGCTCGCGTTCGCGCCGGTGCTCGCCGGCCACGGCGGCGGTGCGATCCTGAACGTCCTGTCGCTCGCGAGCTGGATCACGGCGCCCCGTCTCGCAACCTATGCGGCCACCAAATCGGCCGCCTGGTCACTGACCAACAGTCTGCGCCACGAGTTGCGCGCCCAGGGCACCCAGGTACTGGGCTTGCACATGGGGTTCGTGGACACCGACATGGCGCGCGGCAACGATCAGCCCAAGTCCAGCCCCGAGGAGGTGGTGCGCCGTAGCCTCGACGCCCTCGAAGCCGGGGACGAGGAGGTGCTGGCCGACGAGATCACCCGGCAAGTCAAGCAGGGCTTGTCGGCCGAGCCGGGCATCTACCTTCGGACGACCTAAGGCTGAACTGCCTTCCTGGAAGCTGCTGCCCAGCACCTATCTGATTGAACGGTGACCCGAGACCATAGACATGACAGAAGCTCAAACCGGCACCAGGCCCATCTCCGGGTCTCATGCGTTCGACGTCGCCGCCCTGCGGGCGTATCTCGAGGCGCGGGTCGACGGTTTTCAGGGGCCGGTCACGGTCGAGCAGTTCAAGGGCGGGCAATCGAACCCAACCTACAAGCTCAACACGCCGGAGCGCTCTTACGTGATGCGCTGCAAGCCCGGCCCGGCGGCGAAGCTGCTGGCCTCGGCGCATGCGATCGATCGTGAATTCACCGTGATGCGGGCGCTGCGCGCAACCGACGTGCCGGTCCCGGACATGTACCTGCTGTGCGAAGATGAATCCGTGATCGGCTGCGCCTTCTACGTGATGGAGTACATGTCGGGCCGCGTGATGTGGGACCAATCGATCCCCGACGCCGACAGCACGCGACGCAGCCAAATCTACGACGAGATGAACCGCGTGATCGCCGCGTTGCACAACGTGGACGTCAAGGCGGCGGGGCTTGAGAACTACGGCAAGCCGGGCAACTACTTCGAGCGCCAGATCGGCCGCTGGACGAAGCAGTACCAGGCTTCGATCACGCAGCCGATCCCCGAGATGGATCAGCTGATAGATTGGCTCCCTGCGCACATACCCGCCAGCGCGCGCGACGAGAGCCAGTTGTCGATCGTGCACGGCGACTACAGGCTCGACAATCTGATGTTCCACGCCGTCGAGCCACGCGCGATCGCGGTGCTCGATTGGGAGCTCTCGACAATCGGCCACCCGCTGGCCGACTTGAGCTACCACTGCATGTCCTGGCATATCGAACCGGGCCCTACCCTCGGCATTCGCGGTCTCGACCACGCCGCTCTCGGCATCCCCGATGAGAAGAGCTATGTGCGCCGCTACTGCGAGCGGACCGGCCGCACCGATCCCGACGCGGTGATGGCCGATTGGAACTTCTATCTCGCCTACAACATGTTCCGCCTCGCCGGCATCCTGCAAGGAATTGCCAAACGTGTGGAGACGGGGACAGCGTCGAGCGCGCAGGCAAAGCAAGCGAGTGCCGGTGCGCGGCCGCTTGCACAGAAGGGTTGGTCACTTGCGCAATGCGCCTAAATGAGCGTGCGTCCACTTCAGCGACGCCCTCGGGTCATCGACGCATGAGGAAGCAATGCAACCGATGCAGAGGCGATCTGGGAGGCAGTGGGTCGGCAAACATGCACTATGTTCCGGTGAAGCAATCAAGCAGCAGGCAGTATTCGCTGCATCGCATGCGGCATACGCCAAGCCATTGGGTGGATGGCATACGTCATCGTCGCGACTTTCTAGGTGAGTTTGGCCACGAACTTTGACCGCGTGCTGCGCGCGCAGCCGTCGGACCGGCCCCCCCGATACGATCATCTCCGTCTTGGCGTTGCCGAGCGACGGGCTTCTATGCCGCCCGCCGCCGTCGCCGTAGCGCCGTCGCCGCCGAAGATGCCCTGAGTCATGTTGAAGAACGAGCGGTTCATCGCGGCAAGAATCGACGCGAATTGCCGCCCAGTGATCCGAGGATAAGCAGGTTCAGGTTAAAAACGGACCTGGTCATAGCCGGAGTAGCTTTGGGTTAGACGGTCCCAGCCCGAAATGATGGCTCAAAAGCCGGATCTGGCCGCTGGTCTGCGGCTGATTCTGCTGGGATTTTCCGCGCGACGTGGAGCCAGAGACGAGCCCGAGCAACCGTATTTCCGGGTACCTTGACGGCTCCGGCCGTGCGGCTCAGAACCTTTCAGCGATGCGCTTTCCGAGGTCGAGTTCGATTCCCTGAGGCTGCTGCAAACCACGTTCGAAGAGGCTGCGCACGTGAGCTGCGTTCTCCGGACGCCCCGCCGTGCGCCTGAAGGCGGCCATAGCGGCTGCGTACTCCCCCGCCGGGATTGCGGTGGCCGTGTCGACGAACTCCTTCGTGCCAGAGACCCCGGCCTTGCTAAAGCCGGCGATGCGACGGGCGAAGGTGTCGACGAAGCCGTCCAGCTCTCCCTCTGGAAGAACGCGGTTGACGTATCCATATTCGGCAGCGAGCTTGGCCGGGAAGTCGTCTCCTCCGACCACGATCTCCATCGCGCGACCTCGGCCCACCAACTCGGCCAGTCGCCCCATCGGATTGCCGCCGGGTACGGCGCCGAAGCCCACCTCGGGCTGTCCCAGGATGGCGTTAGGCCCGGCGAAGCGGATGTCCGTGTGCAGGACGAACTCGCTTCCCGCTCCTCGGACGCGGCCGTTGATGGCCGAGATAGTGAGGGCCGGAACCTTGCTGAGGCGCAAAAGAGTGTCCGGATGGGGCAGGAGCCCGGTGGGTCCCGGCACCGTGGTGTACACGCGCTGGATGTCGGACTTCAGGTCGAAGTGCGCCATGAAGAAGTCGGGGTTAGCGCTCTGGAACACGACGACGGTCAGATCGGGGTCCTGCTCCATGCGGGTCACCAGTTCGCCAAGCTCATCGATGGTGTCCGGATCGATGAGGTTGATCGGGCCGTTCTCGAAGGTCACCCTCCAATAGGACGGCGACACCGCGTGTACTTGAAATTGGGCTTGTTTGCTCATGAAGATGATTTCTTAGGTTTAGATCGACACCAGATGTCGCAAAAAAATGCAGGCTCGGTCAGCCCCGATCCTTGTTCGGATTGATCAGGTACTTCTCGCCGGTTGCCGCCTTGCCGTAGACCGCGATGGCGTCGAGCTGCAGCGCCTCGCCCATCGACACCTCGCGCGTGTAGTGGCTTGCAAAGGTTGTCTTGAGTTCGGATGCCACGCGCTGCTTCAGCCGCGCGACCTCGGTCGCGCCGACCTTCTGCAGAAACGGGAACAGCAACCAGCCGCCCATGCCCCACGTCATGCCGAAGCCACGGGTGAATTCCGTCGCCCCCCGATCGAGGCTGCCGTAGATGTAGACCTGCTTGTGCACGGTCGAGCCGTAGCGGTTGTATTCCTTCGCGTTGCGGTTCGCGGCGGCTTCCATTGCCATGAGGATCTGGCCAGCCAGCTTGCCGCCGCCGATGGCGTCGAAGGCCAGCGTTGCGCCGGTCTCGGCCAGCGCGTTCGTCAGGTCATCCATGAAGGTCGGCGACGTGCTGTTGCAGACATGCTTCGCGCCGAGCTCGCGCAGCAGCCTCTCGTGCTCGGGCTTGCGTACGATGTTGACGAGGCCGATCCCGTCTTTCAGGCAGACCTTGTTGAGCATCTGCCCCAGGTTCGACGCCGCCGCGGTGTGGACCAGCGCGGTGTGGCCTTCCCGCTTCATCGTCTCGATCATGCCGAGGGAGGTGACCGGATTGACGAACCACGAGGCGCCCTCGGCGGCTGTCGTGCCCTCGGGCAGTGGCAGGCACTGCGCGACGTCCACTGCGCAGTACTGCGAATACATCGCGCCGCCGATCACGCCCACCGTCTTGCCGAGCAAGGCCTGCGCGGCCGGTGAACGCCCGGCGCCGACCACGACGCCGGCGCGTTCGTAGCCGACTGGCACCGACTCGTCCAGACGGCCCGCCACGGCCGGCAGCATGCGCGGCGGCACGGTGGCGGTGACGACCGGCCGGTCGGCCGTGCCGGAGGCCCTCGCGGTCGACATGTCGGCCATGCCGAAGAGCACCATCAGGTCCGACGGGTTCATCGGGGCCGCGTCGATGCGCACGAGCACCTCGTCGGCTTTCGGTTCGGGTATCGGAACCTCTGCGAGCGAGAGTTCAAGCTCGCCGCCGGTGCGGACGATGGAGCGGAGTTGCAAAGGCATGGGGGTGTCTCGTGAGTTGGACGAAGGCGGGTTCATGGAAGCTGAACGCTTCCGATCACCAGGACTCGCGGAACGGCCGCACTTCGGTCAGGAACGACCAGGCCGAACGCGGCTGGTGGGTAACGTGCCAGACCTCTTCGGCGATGTCGGATGGCTTGATGAAAAACTCATCCGGCTTGTCCGCCATCCGCGCGCGGGCCCAAGGCACGTCGATGACCGCGTCGATCATCATGAAGGACACGTGCACGCCTCGGGGCCCCATCTCGCGGGCGATGGACTCGGCCAGAATGCGCTGCGCCGCCTTGCTCGGCGCAAAGCCGGCAAACGCGGCCTTGCCACGAACGGCCGAGGTGTTGCCTGTGACCAGCAAGGCGCCGCCCCCTGCTGCCTCCATCCGCGGCGCCGCCCACCGGGCCAGGTGCAGCAGGGCCATGACATTGATCTGGAAATTCTGCTGGAGGACTTGCGGGTCGATGTCGAGGAAGTTGCCGAAGGCCCCACCCACGGCGTTGTGGATCACCACCTTGGGGACGCCGGCACGTTGCTCGATGCTCTCGAGGGCGGCCGCGAGCGCCGCGGGGTCGGCCACATCGCAGGGGACCGCAAAGGCGTTCGGAAGTTCGCCCTCGAGATCGGTCAAGCGCTCGGCCGTGCGCGCGAGCATGGCCACCTGGTAGCCGCCATCGTGGAACCGCCGGACCATTGCCGAGCCGGTGCCCGGCCCTACGCCGGTGATGATGACGAGCGGCTTCATGCGGCCTGCTCCAGGCGAGCTTGCACGAAGTGCAGGCGGTCATTGCCGAAGAACATGTCGTCCCCCACGAACAGGGTCGGCGCACCGAACACGCCGCGCGACGCCGCCCCGGCGGTGGCCTCCTCCAGCAGGGCCTGCGCGGCCGGCGAATCCATGCGCCTCTCAAGCGCCTCAGCGTCAAGCCCCACGGCGCCCAGCAGGGCCGCGACCTCGGCCGCCGTCGCCAGCGGCGCCGGCGCCGACCAAAACGCGTCGAAGATCGCGTCCACCGCCGCGGGCATGGCGCCCAGTTGCCCGGCCACGAGCGTGGCGCGCAACAGGCGGCCGGCGTCGATCTCCGAGCCCTGGGGATGCCGGTTGAGCGGAACCCCATAGTGGGCCGCCCATCGCCCCATGTCGGTCATCACGTAGCGACCCTTGGGGGCACAGATGATGCTCGTCGGCACGTTCCCCACCGCTTTCATCAGCGCTCCAATTTCGAATGGACGAAAGGCGACCTCGACATCCATCTTCCGGACCTGAGACAGTGCCAGGAAGCTGTAGGGGCTGCGATAGTCGAAGTAGAAGTCGATCGTTTTCATTGAGGGTTCCTTTGAGAGTCCGTTGTTGTGGAGGTTGTTGATCGTTCGCGGCCGGCTCCGCGCTCGGCTGCCGACACCCTCCGCTGTTCATGCCCTATTCTGCATGACGATCATCATCCTGTCTGTCGCATTGGTTCGCCAGAGAATGTTTCAACTGCACTGATTTACCCGCAGGCGGGATGCACGAGCATTGCAGCTAAAGCGTGCTCGTTTGGCTCGATGTTTCTCAACGAATCGAGCCCCCGCCGGGCGCTTTTTCTTGGTTCGGACGCGGGCCGGGAACTGGGTTTTTATGCAAGCTACCGTGCAACTTTACGAGTGCCGGCTTGCATGCTTCTCGCATGCAGTGACGTGAATTTCAACCCTACTTTGTTTTAGGAATTTTCATGTCCATCCCCCGGAGAACCGCTCTCAAAACGGCATGCGCATCGGCCATCGGCTGCATGAGCGCCACACCCTGGATCTTGGCGCGCGCCAACCAAGCGCTCAAGATCGTTTCGCCTTTTAACGCGGGCGGGGTTAATGACGTATTGGCACGAGCCTTGGCTAAACCACTGGGCGACCTGCTGCACCAAAACGTCATTGTGGAGAACAGACCTGGTGCGGGCGGCAGCATCGGTGCCGGCTATGTCGCTCGGTCGGCACCTGACGGCAACACCTTGCTTCTGGGCATCGTCGATACGCAGTCGATCATTCAGTTCATCTACCGCAAGCTGCCCTACAACCCCGAAACCGATTTGCGTCCGGTCAGTTTGGTCTCCCATATTCCCATCGTGCTGACAGTGGGCCAATCGCTGGACCAGGTCCGCAATGTCGCGGATTTGATCCGGCTGGCCAAGAGCCGGCCCGGCGCGATCACCTATGCCAGCTGGGGCGTGGGCAGCATCGTCCATCTCGCCATGGAACGGCTGGCAACGGCCTTGGGTCTTGAACTGCTCCACGTGCCTTTTTCGGGCCAGGCACCCGCCGTGCAAGCCCTTCTCAGCAAACAGGTGGACATGATGTTCGTTCCTGCGGGCGCCGCCGACGCCGCATCCAAGGATGGCAGGGCCAGGATTGTGGCGAGTGCAACGGCCACGCGCCTGGACCTGTTGCCGCAGATTCCCACGCTCAAAGAGTTGGGCGTCGACTTGTCGATGGGGCTCTGGCAGGCGCTGTATGCGCCGGCCGGCACATCTGCTGCGAAGGTGGACGAACTGACGAGTGCCGTGCACAAGGCCATGCAGGACAAGGCGTTCGTCGACGTGCTGCGTGTGCAAGGCGCCAAACCTGATCCCACCTCCGCCGACGGATTGCGCAAGCTGCAGAGTGAAGAGCGCCAGGTGTACGGCGCACTGGTCAAGCGACTCGACATCCGGATCGACTAGGTGTGATGTGCGCCGAAGGAAACGCGGCGCGGCCGAGGCCGCGGCTCAGGCGTTGTCCCGCTTGCCTGAGAGCGCCCGTACATTGGGTTCGTTAACCGTCACCAGCTGCTCGCGCACGCTGCGCAGCAGGTCGTCCGAACGGGCGGGGTCTGTCATCGCGCGCGACAGGGCCAGAGCACCCACCATGGCGCTGACGGCCAACATCGCTCTGGAATCGTCGTCGTCGCCAAGGTGGCGCCGAGCGGCGGCAATATAGTCCTCGATGGAGCCGGCCATGATTGACTTGGACTGGTCATCGGCGCGTCCGACATCGGAGATCAACGCCGAGACTGCGCACCCAGTGCTGCGGGAGTCCCGATGCCTGGTGCTCAGATAGTCGCTGACGAAGCCCGCGAAGCCGAGCGGACGCGCTGATTTCTGCCTCACCGCCGACCGACGCACACCATCAACCAGGGCGCGCCTGAGCGCTTGGGCGAGCAGCTCCGCACGAGATGCAAAATGGCCATAGAAGCCGCCATGCGTGAGGTTCACGCTCTTCATGAGCTTGCCCACGCTCACCGATTCGAGTCCCCCGTCTCGAATCTGGTCGGCGGCCTCCTTCAGGATCCGCTCTCGACTTTGCGCTTTCTCGGCCTGCGAATGTCCCAAGGCAAATGCCCCCATGCAATCCGACCATCTGGATGACGGTCGACATCCCATTGTAGGCATTGATGATCGGGAGATGCATTCGGCCCTGGCGCATCGTTTGCGCCTCCGCTTCAAGCCACCGAGAGCAGCGCTCGGACCAACTGCTGCGGCATCGACAGGAACGGGCTGTGATCCGAGTCCAGTTGCAGCACCTGCGTCTTGTTGGCAGGCGTGGCGGCGTCTGCCTGCGCCACCATCAGGTCCTGCATCGCCGGCGGGATGGTGTTGTCCGTGCTGGTCCGGATGTAAGTACGCGGGATGGCTCCCCAGCGGTGCACCGATGTGGCAATTGGCGTGACCATCGCACCGATCGGAATATCCGGCGACAGCAGATTGAGAGCGGCGCGCGCTGTTGCAGCGTCCACTTTCCCGTAGAACAATTTGATGAGCCCCGCGCGATAGCTCTCGTCCGTGGATGCGGGGTCGAGTCGCAGCGCGCCGGTAATGCCAGGATCGCTGCGCAGCAGCGGTGTCAGAAGCGAAGGTGGTGCCTGTTCATCCGGAGGGAATGCCACCATCGGCTGGCCGTCCTTGGGCATGAATGCCGCAAGGTAGACCAGGCGCGCAATCTTGCCGGGGCCCAGCAGTTCAGCAGCGGCATGGATTGCACCGCCGCCCATGCTGTGACCTACGACGATCGGCGCCGGGAAGCCCGCGGCGAGCAAGCATTCGACGGCATTGGCCACGGCCCGAGCGTAGTCGGCCAACGTGATACCCGCGATCGGTGAGGGTTCAGTTGCCAGTGCCGCTGTGCGGGGCTGAACGTCGAATGCCGCCGGGAATGCCGCATTGAGGCCATGCCCTGGCAAGTCGATCGCCAGCACCGGGTGGCCGGCGGCAGCCAGCAATGGGCTGATCTTGCCCCAGCACCAGGTGCCATGCCAGGCGCCGTGAACCAGCAGGAATGGGCTTTTTGGCGCAAGTACGCGCGCCGGTTCTGCCTGCGTTCCGGAGCAGCCGGCCAGGGCCCCGCCCGAGGCTGCAAGCGCAGATGAAATGATGGCGCGTCGAGAAAGAAGCATCGCGATGTCTCCATGGAATAGGCTCTGGAGCATCGGTGGTGTGCGGCATTGGCCCTACTGCCTCAGCGCAATTCAGCGGATTGCGTGCAAGCAAATCATCGAATTCGGATTACCCTCTTGTGAGTCGACTGCTGCCGAACCATCGTCGTTTCCAGTGAACGCCATTACACCGTTCCCTCCCATCGAGTTCGATCATGGAGGCACAAGCCTGCAGGGCTTCCGTGTGGCGGACAGCCAAGACGTCGACGAATCTCCCCTGCAAACCGCGCCCTTCTTTGGCGAAATCCGGCTTCAGCGGATGCGGCGTGACGATATGTTCCATGGCACGCTCGACTGCGTGCCAATGGGGGCGGTGTCATTCAACCGCACACGCTGGGGAGCGCGGGTTTCGCTTCAGCCTCTATCAGAGGCCTTGCAGGGCTACTACCTGATCAGCCTGCCGACTCGAGGAGCCGCGCAAGTACGCCAGGGCGGCGAATTGCACCAGTTGGCTGCGCAGAGTCCAGGCGTGTTCAGTCCAGTTCGCACCTTCTCGATGGAAGTGCACGAGGGATATGACCAGCTGCTGATCCGCGTGGACAGCTCGTTGATTGCGGATGCCTGGCAGGGGCTGACCGGCCGGCCGCTGATGGCACCCTTGGTTTTCGACATGCCCCTGCCCGCGCGACCGCAGCTGACGCAGGCTTGGCACGGCATCGTCGCCCTGGCCGGCATGGCGTCGGCGCTCCCGCTTGCCAGCAAGGCGCGGCAATTCGCGCAAGCATCGTTGGCCGACGCTCTGGCATCGCTTCTGCTGACCCAGCATGCCCACAACCAGCAGTCCACGCTCCATGCAGATGCAACCTTCACAGCTTCATTGCGGGTTGTCAGGCAGGCCGAGGAGCTGATGATGCGGCGGCTGCAAGCCCACGTTTCAGTGAACGAGCTCTGCATCGAATGCGGCGTGTCTCGCCGCACGCTGTTCGCCGCCTTTCAGTCTTGCCACGGCGTAGGTCCGATGACGTGGCTACGGGCAAGACGATTGGAAGCGGCCCGGGGCGCGCTACAAAAGCCGAGTCACGGCGGAATGCGCGTAGCGGACGTCGCTCTCGAGTACGGCTTCACTCATGTCGGCGACTTTGCCGGGGCTTATCGAAGGCAATTCGGCGAGGCGCCATCGCAGACGCTGAGGCGCGGCTGGGCATGCGCCTGAGACTCCAGCCTGCCATAGCGTTTCGGCATCACAGCCCTGCCGCGGCCGACGCCGACGTGGTGCTGGCCGCGCGGACCGGCACCGAGATTGAACCCGCCATCGAGGATCCGGGAGCTCGACCACCTAGCGGACACGCCCTCAGTGGATGTCGCCAATCAGGAGGCCATGGCCTGCGGCGATGATGGGCTAGCGCATCGCCCCGGCCAAGGCCTGCGCCAGATCTTCCCGCAGATCGGCAACGCTCTCCAGGCCAATCGAAAAGCGCAGCAGATGCCCGGCATAGCTCTGCTTGCCGCTGCGGATGCTTCCCATGTCATAGGGCATGACCAGACTCATGGGACCGCCCCAGGACAGACCGATCCCGAACAATTGAAGACGGTCACAGAAGGCATCGACTTGCGCGGGGGTGCGGGACTCGTCGATGAGCACTGAAAAGAGGCCGGCGGCTGCGCTGCAGTGCGTCGCCCAGTGCTCGTGCCCCGGGCATGATTCCAGAGCGGGATGCAGGACCCTGCGAATGCCGTCCTGCCCGGCCAACCATGAGGCGAGTGCCCGAGCCGTGGCGTCGTGCAGGTCGTAGCGAGCCTTGATGGACGCCAGGCCCCGCAGCACCAGTTCTGCATCGTTGGCGCCCACGCCCATGCCCAGGTCCAGGTAGGCGACGCGGAGCTTGTCGTGCAGCTTGTCGTCGTTGGTGATGATCGAGCCCATCAGGACATCGGCACCGCCTGAAGGGTACTTGGTCAAGGCGTGAACGCTGATGTCCACGCCCATCTCGAACGGGGCGAATGCGATGCCCGCGCCCCAGGTGTTGTCGAGCGCGACGATGGCACCGGCGGTCTTGGCCGTCGCCACCAATGTGCGAAGGTCCGGAAATTCCATCGTGATCGATCCTGGCGCCTCGACCCAGACCAGCCTGGTACGCCCGCTGAGCTTGGCCTGCAGATCGGCGACGTCCAGGGGGTCGTAACACTGGTGCGTGATGCCCATCTGCGAGAGGGTCGCGCGTGCATGGCGCAGCGAGGGCCCATAGACGTTGGTGGGCAAGAGCACCTCATCGCCGCTCGACAGCAGGCCGAGATTGACCGACGCAATGGCCGCCTGCCCGCTCGGGCAGAGCAGGCAGTGCCGGCCGCCTTCGAGCGTGCACAGGCGCTGTTCGAGCGTGTACGTCGTCGGCGTGCCGTAGAGGCCGTAGCTGTAGCCGTCGCGGTGGCCGAATGCCTTGGCACGTTCGCGCACCGTTGCCGCGTTGGGGAACAAGACCGTCGACCCCTTGAACACGCCCGGGGGGACCGCCTGGTAGCCGGCCGGCGGAACGTAGGCGTGGTGGATCAGTTGGGTGCTGATGTCTTGAGACATGGCGAGAGCTCTTCTGCGGGATCGAGAGCTTCAATGTATCGGAACACGAAGCCGCCGCCACCTCGGAGCCGTGGGCAAAAACGCACGACGGGTTGCGCCGATGCGCCAAGGCGTCTCAAGTACGCAATGTCGGCTAGCCGCGCGGCTGCGCGTCCGCAGGGCCGTTGAGCCATTCCTGCTTCGATTCGAAGAGCCGATGAAGGTACTCGGTGACGGCCCGGATCCGGGCCGAGTATTGAAGGTCATGGTGCACGCTCACCCAGAGCGTTCGCGTCACCCTCGCCGTGTCGGCAAGCACCGGCACCAGCGTGTCCTCCTTCACCACGGAGAACTTGGGAAGCAGCACCAGGCCGAGGCCGGACGCCGCGGCGGCCATCTGCGCGAGCATGCTGTTGGACTGGAAGCTCATCGGGGGCCTTGCGACCAGTTCGTCGAGCCAGCGCACGGCGTCGAGCTGGATCAGGTCGTCCAGGTATCCGACGAACTGATGCTTGGGAAGCTCCGACAGGTTCGCCGGCACTCCGTAGTTCTCGAGGTAGCCGGGCGAGCCATACAGGTACAACGCGAACGAGCCCGCCGTCTCGCATGCCAAGCCCTGGCCGATCGGTTTGAAGAAGCTGACGAAAACGTCGGCTTCCCTGCGGCTCACGTTGACGATCGAGGAAGACGTCACCAGTTCCACCCGGAGCTTGGGATAGTTGCGCAGTAGCGGCTCGAGGTGGCGAGCCACGAAGGTGGTGCCGATCCCCTCCATCATGGCAATACGCACGCTGCCCGATGGTTCCCTGTCGGTTCCGCCGAGCTCCTCTTGCAGCGACAACACTGCGCGCTCCATGTTCTCGGCCTGAAGGGCGAGAACATGTGCCAGCTCGGTGGGTTTGAGCCCGGCGCGGTGACGTTCGAAGAGTGGGCCGCCCAGGCAAAGTTCCAACTGCGAAAGCCGACGGCTGACGGTGGAATGATCGATGTGAAGCTGTCGGGCCGCCTGGGAAAGACTCCCCGTGCGGCTGATATGCAGGAACAGGCGCACATCGTCCCAATCGAGGTTGGCGAGGGGTACTTTCTTGGTCGTCATGCGGCCTTCTCGTGCGTTGTCGTATGCAATCCTGCTCCATCGGCCTGACTGGCCGATGACGCCTGGATAGCATTTCACATCGAGATGCGCAATACAAGGGCAAGCGCAGCGAGCGAACTCAGGCCGTGGTCTGCTCGACGTGCGCCTGGCGGCGGTACAGAAAGTCCATCAGTGCGCGCCTGCACTCCGCATAGGTCGGATCGGTTGCCAAGCTGACGCGATCGCGCGGGCGCGCGACGGGGACATCCAGGATCTCCCCGATCCGTGCCGCGGGCCCGTTGGTCATCATGACGATGCGATCCGCAAGGAGCACTGCCTCGTCCACGTCGTGCGTGACCATCACGACGGTGCTTTCGGTTTTCTCGACGATGCCGAGCAGCTCGTCCTGCAACTTGGCGCGCGTGAGCGCGTCGAGCGCGCCGAAGGGCTCGTCCATCAGCAGGACCTGCGGTTCCATCGACAGCGCCCTGGCGATGCCGACGCGCTGCTTCATCCCGCCGGAGATTTCGCTGGGTTTCTTGTGGGCAGCTTGAGTCAAGCCGACCATAGCAAGCGCCGCCTCGGTACGGTGATCGACCGCGGAAGCGGACTCTGCCCGAAACACGCTGCGCACGGCCATGCGCACATTGTCGAAGCAGCTGAGCCACGGCAGCAGAGAATGGTTCTGGAACACCATTGCACGCCGAGGTCCGGGCCCACGGATCACATCACCGTCGCACGAGACGGTTCCCGCCGTCGGCGATGCCAGCCCGGCGAGAAGATTGAGCAGCGTGGATTTGCCGCATCCGGAGTGACCGATCAGCGCAACGAACTCGCCTCTGCGAATCTCCAGGTTGATCTCGCTGAGCGCCGGAAAATCGCCCTTGGGCGTGCTGAAGGTCTGCCGCACACCGCAAACGCGCAGGAATCCCGGCGTGGCGGTCGAGGCCGTCGAAACGGTCGGGAAAGTTGGCCGCAACATCGTCTGCCCTTTCATTCCCGGAAGCTCAGCTGCTTCATCAAAGCGCCCAGCAATTGGTCGAGCACCAGGCCGACGATGCCGATCATCACGATGGCGACGATGATGCTGGAGATCTGCAGGTTGTTCCACTCGTTCCACACGAAGAAACCGATGCCGCTCTGGCCCACCACCATCTCCGCCGCCACGATCACCAGCCACGCGATGCCGATCGAGATGCGCATGCCCGTGAGGATCATGGGAACCGCCGCCGGAAAGACGATCTTGCGCGCCCGCTCCAGCGGCGTGAGTCCGATGACGCGGCCGACGTTGGTCCAGTCCTGGCGCACGCTCGCGGTGCTGTACAGGGTGTTGATCAGGATGGGCCAGATCGAACAGATGAAGATGATGAAGATCGCCGAGGCGCCGCTGTCCTTCAGCGTGTAGAGCGCAAGCGGCATCCACGCCATGGGCGACACCGGCCGCAGCAGCTGGATGAAAGGATTCAGCGCCTGGCCCAGCCATGGCACCAGTCCCAGCAAGAAGCCCAAGGGGACACCGACCAGCACGGCCATCGCGTAGCCGCTGAACACGCGCCTGAGCGAATCGAGCAGGTGCCAGGCAATGCCGAGGTCGTTCTCGCCGTTACGGCGGAATGGGTCCGCAAACAGTTCGCCGGCGCGCTTGAACACGTCGACGGGCGTCGGAATGGCCGAGCGCTCCACGGATGCGCCGGGGCTCTTGCCCATCAGCTTGTCGTAGTCCGAAAGCTCCGCTGGCGCGCTGCCGCCCCCGCTGGAGGCGAGTGCCTGCCAGACGGCCAGCAAGAGCAGGCCGATCGCCAAGGTGGCCAGCCAGGAGCGTGAGGTCGAGATCGCGCCCTGCATAGTCAGGCCCTGCCCAGCGACTTCAGGTATTCGGCGGGATGCTCGGAGTCGAAGCTCTTGCCCAAGATGGTTTCCTTGCGGAACCCGACCTCCGGCGCCCTGCCGCCGCGCTCTTCGATGAGACGCTTTGCATCGGTGGCCAGCATGACCTGGCGGGCGAGTCCCTTGTAGTCCAGGTCCTCCTTGATCATGTTCCATCGGCGCATCTGGGTCAGAAGCCACACCGCGCTCGAGTAGTGAGGAAAGGGCTGAAAGTCGATGCGACGCGGCAGAGTCTTCACGTTACCAAGGCCGTCGGCATACCGGCCGGTGAGGACCTGGTCCACCACCGTTTCGGGTTGATTCAAATACTGGGGCTGGGCCAGGATCTTGGCCATCCCCGCCCGATTGGCGGGCTCGGACACATGCAGGCTCGCGGCGATGATCGCGCGGTAGGCGGCCATGAAGCTGTTCGGATGGGCCTTGATCCAGGCCTCGGTTGCGGTCACCGAGCAGCAAGGATGCTCCGGCCAGATCTCGCTCGAGACCAGGTGGATGAATCCCGCCCCCTCGTACACCGCGCGCTGTCCGCCCGGCTCGCCGCCAAAGAAGCCGTCGATGTTGCCCACCCGGAGGTTGGAGACGTACTCGGACGGAGGAACGACGCGGTAGGACACGTCGCGGTCCGCATCCAGCCCTGCCGATGCGAGGTAGTGGCGCAGCTGGAGCATCTGGTGGGACTGCTCGAACGGCACGGCAAACTTGAAGCCCTTCCAGTTCTTCGGATCGCGATTGTCCTTGTGCTTCATCGCTAGGACCAGCGAGTTGCCGTTCTGGTTGAGCACCGTCATCACGCGCGCCGGAATCGGAGCGCCGCCGATGCCGGCCGACATGGCCAGTGCGACAGGCATCACCTGCTGGGAGATGTCCAGTTCGCCGTTGACCATCTTGTCGCGGATCAGCGCGATACCGGCGATCTTCTGCAGGCTCAGTTCGAGCCCCTCGCGCGGAAAGAGCCCGAGCTGCTCCGCATAGATCAGCGGCGTCGCGCAGGTGATGGGCAAAAAGCCGACGGCGAGCCGCTTTTTCTCAGGCGCGCCCTTGCTGCTGCGCTCCTGCGCGACGGCGGCAAGCTGGGTCAGCGGCGTGAGCGCCGTGAGTGCGGCCAGCGCCCCTGCCCTCCCCAGCGTCTTGACGAATGCACGCCGCAGGCCGCGCTCGGGAAAGAGGCCGTGCAGCATGCCCTGGGCCATGGCACCAGCCAGCGCATCGTCGGCATTCACAGCCGTGTTCTCCGCGAGGCACTCCTCATCGTCACCGTGGGTACCGCCGCATGCGCAGCGGCCGGTGCGGGAAAGGCGAACATACTCGTGCGATGGGTCCATGGGCCCTCCAGGCTGGGTTGAACGGATCAGGTCCGCGACACGGCAATGGTGAGCATGTTCCGAACAAATAGCCGCCGGGAAATTCACAACCCGCTGTGCGCAGATGCTCCATGGACCCGTGGAGCCCGCAAAAACGCACCTCTTGTTGCGCATTTCGAGCATCTGTGCGGCTGTACCGGCAACTATCCTGTGACCCTCAGCAACGCACAGCGAGTACCTGACATGAGCTCTTTGCCCCGGGTGAAGGTTGCCGCCGCCCACGCAGCGCCGGTGCTGCTCGACAAGACCGCCACGGCCGAAAAGGCCGTGTCCATCATCAAGGAAGCCGCCCTTCATGGCGCCCAGGTGATCGCGTTCCCGGAGACGTACATTCCGGCGTTCCCGGTGTGGGCCGCCCTGTGGGCGCCCATCTACAACCACGATCTGTTCGAGGCCATGGTCGAGAACAGCGTCTACGTGCCGGGCCCGGAGGTGGCCTTGATTGCCGCAGCCGCCAAGCGCTTTGGCGTGTGCGTGTCGATGGGCATCAGTGAACGCAGCACCGTGAGCGCCGGCTGCATCTGGAACTCGAACATCCTGATCGGCGAGTCGGGCGAATTGCTCAACCACCATCGCAAGCTGGTGCCGACCTTCTACGAGAAGCTGGTCTGGGCCGCGGGAGACGGACAGGGGCTGCGCGTCGCGCAGACGCGATTCGGGCGCATCGGCGGATTGATATGCGGCGAGAACACCAACCCGCTCGCGCGCTTCTCGCTCATGGCGCAGGCAGAGCAGATCCATGTCTCCAGCTGGCCGCCGATGTGGCCCACGCGCAAGCCGTCGGGGGGCGGAAACTTCGACAACGTGGCGGCAAACCGCATCCGGGCGTCCGCCCATTCGTTCGAAGCCAAGGCGTTCGGGATCATCTGCGCGAGCTTCATGGACAAGGCGATGCGTGACTTCCTAGTGGATCGCGATCCGGGCGTGGCAGAGGTGGTCGACGGCACGCCGCGCGGTGCATCGATGTTCGTGGACCCCACCGGCACGCAGATCGGCGACACGCTCCAGAACGAGGAAGGGATCGCCTACGCCGAGTTCGACCTGAACAAGTGCATCGAGCCGAAGCAGTTCCATGACGTGGTGGGCTACTACAACCGGTTCGACGTTTTCTCTCTGGGTGTCGAACGCCGCCGCCACGAGCCGGTCGCGTGGTCGGGGCCATCCGACCCGAATTTTCCGCGGCTGCTCGACGATGAAATGACCGCCAGGGTGCTGGATGAATAGCGCCGCCTTCCTGCCACCGCTGCCAGAGGGCGTGGAGCGCTCGGTCGTCATCGGCGGGTCTCCCGGATTCCATCTGAAGCCGCCACCCGCCCCTGCGGCGCTGCGCGACTTCATCACCTCCGATGCGCAGCTCTTCGAGACCATCCACATGGGCTCCGTCGAAGTCGACGCGAAGCGCTGGCGGCTGCAGGTGGACGGGCTCGTCCGCAGGCCCTTCTCGATCGGCCTGGACGATCTCAGGCGGCTGCCTTCGGTCTTCGTCACCGCCTTTCACGAGTGCTTTGGCAGCCCCCTGGTACCGGCCGACGGCAACCTCTGGCGCGTAGGCAACGTCCGCTGGACCGGTGTGCCGCTGGCCGTGCTGCTCGAGCACGCGCAGCTCGAGCCAGGTGCCACCCATGTCTGGTCGGATGGCCTGGACAGCGGCGAGTTCGGCGGCCGAAGCATGAATCGATATCGCAAGGATCTGCCGATCTCGAAAGCGCTGTCTCGCGAGGTGCTCGTGGCTTACGAGATGAATGGCGCACCCCTGACCCGCGAGCGGGGCGGGCCTGTTCGCCTGGTGGTGCCAGGCTGGTTCGGCACCAACATGACCAAGTGGCTCTGCCGACTGTCGGTCCAAGGCCGGCGTGCGGACTCCCCCTTCACGACCATTTGGTACAACCGCGACAGCGAGCACGAAGGCAAAGTCGATCGAGAACCGGTGTGGGCTGTCGAGCCTAATTCGATGATCACCCATCCGGCACCCGGCGACACCGTCTCCACAGATGATGTGGAAGTCAAGGGCTGGGCCTGGAGCGACAACGGCATCGGTGGCGTGGCGCTCAGCGCTGATGGCGGGGCAACGTGGCATGAGGCCGAGGTCCGGCCCCGCCGGGAATTCGAATGGCAGCAGTTCGCGGCGACCCTTCCGCTGCCGCGAACCTCCGGTCCGGTGAGCATCGTCGCGAGAGCTGGGGACGCCGATGGATCGACCCAGCCATTGAGCGGGACACGAAACACTGCCCACTCCGTCCAGGTGGAAAGGCTTCTACCGGACACCAGAACAGCGGACGCCGGAACCTAGGCTGCGGATTGACATTTGCGCGATGCAGCTACGTCGCGCCCGTCGTCTCCAAGATCCCACCAAATTCCCGCCATCACGGCCAGGGCTTCACGCGCCACCGATCCCAACAGGTGTTCGTTCGGCGCGTGCTGCGAGCACGCCGCATAGGAATGGGGAACCCATATCGTGGGCAGGCCAAGAATTTCAGCGAAGATTGCATTGGGAACGGTGCCGCCAATATTCGGCAGCAGTGCAGGCTTCTTCGCCGTGGTCGCTTCGATAGAGCGAAGTGTCCATTCGACCCAGGGATCATTCAGATCAAGGCGAGTTGCGGTTCCGGCGGGCTGCACCGTTACCTTCACAGACGAGATCCCAAGGGCGGCGAAGTGCTCTTCGAGGTACCGGTGCGCGTTTTCCCAGTCCGTGCCGACGACGTACCTCAATTGGCAATGCGCCCGTGCCGTTGGTGGGATCGCACCGACGGGTGCGTCAGGGTTGCCCGCCTTGAACGCGATCACCTCCAACGCGTTCCATGCCCAGACTCTTTCGGCGGGGGTCAACCCAGGTTCGCCCCAAGATGGATCAACCGCGGGGGCATGCTCGTCGCTTCCGAGGGCGAGATCCGAAATTGCGGCACGTACAGCGGGAGAGATGGGAGGAGGAAGGAGTCCTTTCACAAGAATGCGGCCATCCTTGTCGATCAGCGTCGCAATCGCATGCGACAGAACGACGGCGGGGTTGCGTAGCGCGCCTCCCCAGTTGCCCGAGTGATGCGCGCCATCTCGAAGATCAACCTCGAGCTGGAAGTTGAGCTCGCCGCGCGAGCCGAGAAAAACGGTCGGCCTTTCCGCGGCAACGCGCGGCCCGTCGGATGCCAGGAAGAGATCTCCCGCCAGAAAGTTTTTCTCTGCCGCGCAAAGGGCTTCGAGCCCGGGTGAGTCGATCTCCTCGCCGGTTTCGAATATCAGCTTGACGTTGTAACCGATCCGTCCGCTTCGGGCCGCGACCACCGATTCAAGTGCGGCGATGTTGATCGAATGCTGCCCCTTGTTGTCGGCGGTGCCGCGTCCATACCAGCGATCTCCTTCGACGACCACCTTCCATGGATCCAGACCCGTTCGCCATTGGTCGTCGTAGCCACGGACAACGTCTCCGTGCGCGTAGGTGACGACCGTCGGCAGGCCCTCCCCCTCGACCCGTTCTGCCAGAAGAACCGGAGCGTCGACGCCCGCCGGGTTGGGGACAATCCGGAATGTGAAGCCAAGGCGACCGAGAGTCGGTGCGATCTCGTCCTGCAGGTACGCGTGAAGTCGCGAGGCGCTGCTTTCGACCTGGCTTTCGGTGCGATACGAGACACGGCGATTCAAGTCGACGAGGAATCGGCCCGAGTCGAACGTTTCCAACGCCGCTGAAATCGCCGATTCTCGAGTGAAGTGGTTGGGATGATGCATATCAGGTCAGCCCCTATTCGATCGGATAGACCATCGCGTGCGCCGTGTCGAGATCTACCTCAACGCGCTGGCCAGCATGAAACAACTGCCTGTCAGGTGTCATCTGCGAGCGGGAGAGAAGCCGAACGTCGCCGAACTCGACGAGCACCACCTGGGTCGTCCCGGCATACGCGGATTCAACCACGCGAGCAGGACCATCCTCTGACAGTCGCAGTTGCACGTTCTCCGGGCGAATTGCAAGGCGGCCCGAGGTTGAACGGGTGAGGACCCGTTCAACGGGTATCGACCTGCGAATTCGCAGAGAGGCGATTTCTGCGTTGATTTCCGTTCCATCCGGCGACAACACCACGGGCAGGAAGCTGGTTTCCCCGATGAAGTCCGCCACGAACGCGCTCGCCGGGCTCTCATAAAGGTCGCGAGGCGAACCAAACTGCTGCAGGCGGCCTCCTTCGAGAACCGCGACCCGGTCTGCCATCGACAGCGCTTCTTCCTGGTCATGGGTCACGAAGATGATCGTGCTCCCGATCTGCCGGTGGATCTGCTTGATCTCCAACTGCAATTGCTGGCGCAGCTTGCGGTCCAGCGCTCCCAAGGGCTCATCCATGAGCAGGAGGGGCGGCTTGAATACCAGGGCGCGCGCTAGAGCCACCCGCTGCTGCTGTCCACCGGACAGTTGGGCTGGAAGCCTGTTCCTCAGGGTCCCAAGAGCCACCAGGTCCAGCGCCTTGGCGACCTCTGCCTCAACCTCCTTGCCTCTCAATCCGCGACGGAAGAGAGGGTACGCCACATTTTCAGCGACCGTCATGTGTGGAAACAGGGCATAGCGCTGGAACACCACTCCGAAGCCGCGCTTGTATGCAGGCTGGTCGTTGACGCGTATACCTTTCACTAGAAGGTCGCCTGAGCTCGGCGTTTCGAAACCGGCGATCATCATGAGCAGGGTCGACTTGCCTGAACCACTGGGGCCCAGAAGCGCGACGAACTCCCCCGGTTCGACAGTGAGCGAGACGTCGTCGAGCGCCTTGAACGCGCCATACGACTTCGAGACATTCGCAACGCTGACCCCAGCGCTTTGCCTCCCCACTTGCGCCTCGGGAATGTCGCTGACCGATTTCATGCGGCCAGTCATCATGCTTCCACCCCAGTTTCGAAGATCTTGCGGGGCGTGCGAGTCAATCGCTCGGCGCCGGATTCAGTGACCAGGACCGTCTCGCTGACGGCCAGGCCTCGAGCGGAGGTGTACATGTGGAACACCATGCCCTTCTCGAGCAGCCAAGTGGCGGTCGGTACGAAAGACCTGTAGAGATCGCTGACGCGCTGGGACGAGGGTGCCGAAAAGCCCAAGGTGTAACCTGTGATGTTTTCGTAATCGGGTCGCAGGCCTGCCGACAGTACGCCCTGCCGCACGATGACGTCGACATCGGCTGCTACCGCGCCAGGACGCATGGCTCTGAACTGTTCGTCCTGAAGCGCACAGAGGGCCGAGAAGGTAGATTTCTGGTCTTCGGTAGCCCTCCCCACAGCCACGGTGCGCATGATCCGCACCGAGTAGCCCTTGAGTTTTGGCAGAAGCTCGACGTGAACCAGCGCGCCGTTCCCAATCGGCTCGTCGCTCATTGAGGTGTGCAGACAATCCCAGTCGGAACCGGCCGTCACGTAGCCAACAAATCCATCGTCAAAGCCGAGTCGGTAGTACTCGGCGGCGGCAACGGCGCCAACGTCTCGCTGCGAGGCGTCTGGCCGAATGGCATCTGCCACTTTCAAGACTACGCGATCCAGCAGGCTCGCAGCCGCGCGAAGGTGTTGAATCTCCTCGTCCGATTTGCATCGACGCGCGTCCCAGACCGCCCGTTCCAGGTCGCAGAAACTCGATTGAGGAAGCGCGTGCTCAAGAAAGGCTTGTCGGTGACGGGTGAAGGAGTGGGACTGGAAGTCGACGCCGATTCGCGCATGTGCTCCCCGGGACCTCAGCGCAGCGGCCAAAACCGAGACCGGCTCCTCCCAGTCCGAAAAGGCAACGATGTCTTGCAACCAACTCTTCGCACGTGCAGGCGCCACGTCGAGTTTTCGGATCAGGAGGAAAGGTTCACCGACTACCGGAACGAGGCACGCGCGCCACAAGTTCTCTCCGACGGCGTAGCCGGAGAGCCAGCCCATGGTTTCGGGCTCGTCAAGAATCGCCCAATCAAGATGACGAGCGCGCATCACGTCTTGCACCATACAGAGGCGGCGACGGTACTCCTCGACGGAGAAAGCAAGGGGTCCAATGCTGCTCATGTTCAGATGTCCTTCAGGTGCGAGCGATGGTGGAGAGCCGCTGACACAAACGCCTTGACCGCGACGAGCGCCGCCAGGCTAGCCAGAAAGAGCGCCGCTACGACGGCGATCTGCGGACTGATTTCGAGGCGGATGTCGTCCCACATGCGGATCGGCAGGGGCGTTGCGGACGGACCGCTCACAAACAGGCCGTAGACCACGTCGTCGAATCCCGTGATGAACGCGAATACGAGCGCACTGGCCAGGGAGGGAAGCAGCAGCGGGAGCGTCACGGTACGCAGCGCAGTGAGGGGATGCCCGCCGAGGCTGATCGCGGCCTGTTCCAGGCTCCGATCGAACTTCTTGAGGCCCGCGATCAGGATGACGACCACGTAGGGGGTTGCAATGATGGTGTAGGCGAGCACGAATGCGGTCGCAGTGCCGATGAGCGGAGTCTTTGCAAAACTGAAGAAGAAGGCCACCGCCATGACCACATGGGGAACGATCATGGGAGAAATCAGCAGAAGATAGAGCGGAACCCGGCCGACGAAGCGAAACCGCACGAGCGCAAATGCGATGGGTACGCCGATCATGATGGCGAGAAGCGAGGCCAGAAGCGCCGTACGGCCGCTGAACGAAAGCGCGCTCAGCCATTGCGAGTTGCTGAAGAACTTGGTGAACCAGCGCAGCGAGTACCCGGGCGGAGGAAAGCTCAAGTAGGCGGCGTCGCTGAACGCAAGCGGAATCACCACGACAAACGGAAGGACAAGCAGGGCGAGCGTGAATGCGGACAGCAGCACGAGCAGCGGTGAGCGAACCGAAGAAATCACTTCCAGCGCGCGTTGAAGCCCCTTTGCAAGAGGTGCAGGTATATGCGCAGTTGCGGAAAGATCCCGAACCTTCTTCGCCGATTGGCTGGACTGCGATTCGTCCTCCAGCTCCGTCGCAACCTTGGTGCGGAAGATCACGAAGACCGTTGCAACCATGGCGAGCAAGACTGTCGCCTGGGCAGCAGCAGCCTCGAACTCACCGAGCGTCAGGACCCGGATGGTGATGCCCTGGGCAATCATGTAATCGTTCGGACCGCCAAGAAGTGCGGGCGTGATGTAGAAGCCGAGGCAGGAGAGAAACACGAGGGTGCAGCCGCTGACGATGCCGGGCATGGAACTGGGGAGCGTGATGCGCAGGAAGGCGTCTGCCGGCGAACTTCCCAGGCTTTGTGCCGCGATACTCAGTTTCCGGTCGAAACGAGCGAGTGCGGCATACAGCGGAAACACCATCAGTGGCAGTTGCACCTGGATCATCCCGATATACACGCCGATCTTGTTGAAGACCAGGCGCAGCGGTTCTGAAACGATCCCAAGGTACAGCAGCAACTGGTTGATCAGGCCGGCGGGACTCAGCAGGACGGTCCACGCGTATGTCCGGATCAAGATGCTGGTCAGGTACGGGAGAGTGACCAGCACCAACAGGAGGCTTGCCAACCATGGAGGGCAGCGAGAGATTGAATATGCGAGCGGATAGGCCAGGATCAGGCAAGCCAGCGTCACCACGACCGCTAGCAGCAGCGTCTGGAACAGGACCCAGGCAAAAACCCCTGAGCTCGCGATCTCCTGGTAGTGCTGCAGCGACCAGGTGCTTTCGTTGCGGAAACTCTTGAGTACCAGCTGAGCTACCGGGAAGAGATATCCCGCCGCAAATATCGCCAACGCCGGCACGACCAAGAGCAGGATCATTGGCGCACGGCTATGGCGTGCGCTTTTCCAACCAAGCTTCATGAGAACTTCCGAATGGCTCTAGAGCCGTGTCCAATCGACGACGCGCCAGCTGGGCCGTTCAGCGTGCCCCGACCAGCCACCGCTCCCATTCCGCCACCGCGGTGAGGTTATTGGGGCGACCGTTCTTGCCCAGCGCGTTCCAGAAGGCGTAGTCCTGAACGATCTGCTGCTTTTTGAATTCGGCGTATGTCGGCAGCATCTTTGCGCGTTCCGCAGGGATGAAGTCGTAGGCGCGCGAGTTCGGCGGTGCGTACAGAATGTGCTTGGAGAAGTTCGCCTGCACCTCCGCACGTGACATGAACGCGAGCAGCTTGTTTGCGTTGTCGACGTTCTTGGAACCCTTTAGCACCACCCAGCTGTCGTATTGCAGGATGCCTTGGTTCCAAGTGAAGCCGATCTTCTGGGTCTTTTCGTTTGCAGCGTAGATTCGCCCATTCCATCCGCTGCCGGCGGTCACCTGCTTGTCGATCAGCAGCTGAGGGCCCTCGGCACCGCTGTTCCACCATTTCACGATCTCGGGCTTGATGCGGGAAAGGCTCTTGAATGCGCGATCCCAATCGATCGGATAGATTTTGGCTGGATCCACGCCGTCTGCCAGGAGTGCCGCCTCGAAGACGGCGCCGTCCGGCCCGCGTGTGCCCGTACACAGGGTGCGCCCGCCCGGAAACTTCTTCGTGTCCCACACATCGGCCCAGGAAGAGATCGAGTTGCTGCCGAACTTCACGGGATCGTAGGCAATCAGCAAGGAATAGATGATGTGAGGGACGGTGAACTTGCCTGTAGCAACAGGGTTGAAGGCGTCCAGATCGGCCTTGTTGAAGTACCCGTAGTCGATCGGAACCAGTAGGTTCTCGCGCTCGAAGGCCGTGGTATTGCCGCCCGTCAAAATGGTAACGTCGTACCGCGGGGAGCCAGCCAACGCGCTGGCGCGAACAGCGCCCAGATCAGTACGCGGCTGCGCGATGACCTTGATCCCGGTCTCCTTCTCGAAGGGGTCGAAAAGCGCCACCCGCTTCGCCTCTCCCCACGATCCACCGCCGTCGTACACGACGACCTCGCCGGTGCCCTTGAGACTCTGGGCCAGTGCCGGTACTGCGAGGAACGACGGTGCAATGGCTGCACCGCCGGCTCCTGCGACACCCTTCAGAACTTGGCGGCGATTGATGCTCATGAGCTTGCTCCTCTAGATCGTCAGTCTGCTGAACTTTGTGGACCCCGGTGTGATGAAGTAGGTTTTACGCCCGTCGCCGCCATCGGTGAGGAGAATTCTGGTGCGCACGGGGCGGAGAAAATCACCGATCCCGCTTGTGGTTGCGGAGGATCGACGCGTTGTGGCCCGGTTTTTTGCACGTATGGTGCAAGGCACTGTCCTGGAGCGGCACGCCCTCTGTAGAAGCGGATCAGTGCCCTCTTCCGGTCACTTTTCGGCGAGGGGAACGTTCAGTGTGACCTTGACCCGCTGCATGGCGACATAGGTCCTGAACCCCTTGACGTTCCCAGAGCTGAAGAAGAGGTCGCGGGTGAGTTGCTCGTACTCCGTCATGTCCTTGACGACCATCACCAGAACGAAGTCGTACTCCCCCGTGACGTAGTAAACCTGCTGTACCTGCGGGCAGGCGGCAAAACGCGTCTTCACCTCGTCGAGCAAATCAAGCCTCTCGCTCTCGAGCTTGACCTCGACGAGGATCGTGATGAGGTGACCTACTGAAGTCGGATCGACGATGCACACGGTGCTGGCGATCACCCCCGCAGATTCCAAAGCTGCAATCCGACGATTGACCGCGGACGGAGACAGATTGACGGCCTCCGACAGTTCGCGCTGGGAGATTTTGCTGTCCCTCTGGAGCAAGCCCAATATCTTGACGTCGTAGTTATCGAGGTGCATGCCAGCCATTATCTGCGCCGCTATGGCCAAGGCGAGGGGGAGCCCCAGCACGCAACAGCCTTCCATCGTTCCCCCTGAATCTGGTTCGTTGTCCTGTTTTTGCCATCCAGATCGCGCCAAGCAACACCACAGGCGGTCCTAGGATTCATGAACTCCTGGCGTTCAAGCCAAGGGAGCGAAAACAACCAACGGAATCCAAGATGCTGATTGCCAATGAGCGCGCCACGCGCAGTACCTATCCCAGTGAACTCCATTCAGTGATGTCCATCGCCAAGGCCCAGGAAAGCCGCGACTGGATCTCGTCATGGAACAGTTTGAATCCGGGGTCCACGCCGTTGTACGAACTCGATGGCCTGGCTCGCAGCCTCGGGATCGGAAAGCTTTATCTGAAGGATGAGTCCGTCCGATCCGATCTCGGCAGTTTCAAGGCACTTGGGGCGCCGATCGCTTTGGCCCGGCTGATCCTTCGTCTGTGGCCGGATCACAACTTGAATCCGAAGCTGCTTTTCAACGGCGGCTACAGGTCATTGCTGAAAGACTTCACGGTGATCAGCGCGACAGATGGCAATCACGGCAAAGGCCTTGCGGCGGCAGCGCAGAGCATGGGCTGCCGTTGCGTGATCGTCCTCCACGCGAATGTGAGCGAGGAACGAGAGCAGGCGATTGCCAAGTTTGGCGCCAGGATAATGCGCGTCCAGGGGAACTACGACGCTTCTGTCGAGGAAGCCGCTCGCCTTGCCAAGGCCAACGATTGGCATGTTGTTTCGGACACTTCATACGACGGCTACGAAGAAGTCCCTCGGGACGTCATGCAAGGGTACGGGACGGTCGCTGCTGAAATTGTTGAGGCGTCAGGTGGCGACCCCGCGGTACCGTTCACACATATCTTTCTTCAAGGGGGCGTTGGCGGCCTCGCGGCGGGAATCCTTAGCTACTTTTGGGAGTGCTATGGGGAGCGTCGCCCCACCGTGGTCATCGTCGAGCCGGTACAGGCCGACTGTCTTCTTCAAAGTGCGTTGCGCGGCGTTGCATCCAAGACAACGGGCTCGGTCGACTCGGTCATGGCTGGCCTGGCCTGCGGCGAAGCATCTCCACTTGCATGGAGATTTCTTGTGTCCGGGGCTGACTACTTCATGACCATCACCGATGACGATGCGGTCGCTGCAATGCGGCTCCTGGCGATCGGCAATGAATTGGATCTCCCTGTGGTTTCAGGTGAATCAGGTGCAGCCGGCCTCGCCGGCCTGGTCGAGCTCCAAAGCGACGCGGCACTGGCTGCCAGGGTTGGGCTGGGCCGCGACGCGCGCGTGCTGCTGATCAGTACCGAAGGTGCCACTGCCCCTGCCGCCTATCAGGCGTTGGTTGGGCAATCTGAAGCGCAAGTCCTCGCGCGTCAAAGAAGCAGCGTGAGACTCGGCCAGAGCACCTGAGCAAGCTCCACATCCCGTGCGACTAAGGGCGCATTTCAGCGCTCGGCTTCGCTTAGCGTTCGGCGATCACCGCTGCCAGAACACGCATCCCCTGATCGATCATCTCCACCGTCAAGCTGGCATATCCCAGGATCAGTCCGGCCGGCCGGGGTTGCATGCCCTGCGGCGGCTTGGCGAACAGCGGCGACACCGGGTAGACACCCACGCCCTTGCTGCGGGCAGCAGCCACCAGCGCAGGCTCGTCCTTCGGACGCAGGAACGGCAACCAGAGCACCACGTGCAACCCGGCCGCCGCGCCGATGACCGTGGCGCTGGCGGGCAGGTGGCGCGCGATGGCATCGAGCAATGCCGCCCTACGGCGTTCGTGCGCGCGGCGCGTGCGCCGCACGTGGCGCTCGTAGGCGCCGCTGTCGATCAGCGACGCCAGCACACGCTGCTCCAGCACGGGCGCGTGGCGGTCCGCCAGCCGCTTGGCCTGCCTGAACACCGGCAGCAGCTCGAGCGGCAGCACCAGGTAGCCGAGCCGAAGCTGCGGCGACAGCGCCTTGGAGAAGGTGCCTATGTAGACCACGCGGCCATCGGTGTCTACGGACTGCAGTGCGTCGATCGGCCGCTGGCCGTAGCGAAACTCCCCGTCATAGTCGTCCTCGATCACCCAGGCGCGGTGCGTCTGCGCCCAGCGGAGCAGTTCCAGGCGCCGGCCGATGGGCAGCACGCCCCCCAGCGGAAACTGGTGCGAAGGCGTCACATAGGCCAGGCGGGTGCGATCGTCGCTCGGCAGCATGGCCGTGTCCAAACCTTGGGCGTCCACCGGGATCGCCAAGGCCTCGGCGCCCGTGGCCTCGAAGGATCGGCGCGCCATCAGGTAGCCGGGCTCCTCGAACACGAAGGCGTCGCCGGGATTCAGCAGCAGCCGCGCGCACAGGTCGATGGCCTGCTGCGAGCCGTGCACCACGAGGATCTGCTCTACATCGCAGGCCAGGCCCCGCGCGCGCCGGAGGTAACCCTGCAGCGAGCGTCTCAGCGACGCGTCGCCTTCGGGCCCAACATAGTAGAGCCGGCGCTGATGGCGCAGCAGTTCGGCTTGGTAGGCGCGCCGCCAGGCCTGCGCCGGAAAGTCGCGAGAAGCCACCGCGCCGTAGAGGAAGTCGATCTGGCAAGGTTCGGCCGGAGCAAGCCCAGGCATGTCGATCGCCTCCACTCGACGGCCGAAGTCCGAGAGTGCCGGTGCAGTCCTGCCGCGCTGCTTCGGCTTCGTATTGCCACGTTCGGGCGCGGCCAGCGGACTCGCGACACGGGCAGCGCGCCCGGCGGATGTGGCAAGGAAGCCCTCGGCCGCGAGCTGCTCGTAGGCAGCGGTGACGGTGGTGCGCGACACGCCCAGGTCGGCCGCCAGGGCACGCGTGGACGGCACCTGCGCGCCTGCGGCGAGCGTCCCGTCGGCGATCTGGGCACGCAGCAGGTCGTAGATGCGGCGTCCGGCCCTGTCGGCACCGGAACCCTGGCGCGGTCGCGTTGAAAACTGGTCCATGCAAAAGAGATAAAACTGGACCTTCCCATTGTGCCGGTTCCGCGCGACAGTATCAGCTGCCCACACCACTCACACCCTCTCCCGATGTACCTCCCCACGCACTTTGCCGAAACAAGCTCCGAGGAACTGAACCGCATCATCCGCGAGCACCCGCTGGGTGCGCTGGTCACGCATGGCGCATCGGGACTGGATGCCGATCACGTCCCCTTCGAGTTCGAACCCGGCGTGGGATCGCATGGTTTGCTGTCGGCGCACGTCGCTCGCGCCAACCCGCTCTGGCAGCGCTGCCCCACCGGAACTCCGGTGATGGTCATCTTTGGCGGTGCGCAGGCCTACATCTCGCCCAGCTGGTATCCGTCGAAGCATGAGGCGCACCGCCAGGTGCCGACCTGGAACTACGAGGTGGTGCACGCACACGGCGTGCTCACCGTGCACGACGACGAGCGCTTTGTGCGCGGCATCATCGCGCGCCTGACGCGGCGCCACGAGGCGGCCGAACCGAAGCCCTGGAAGATGGGCGACTCCGCGCCCGAATACATCGACAGCATGGTGCGCAACATCGTGGGCATCGAGATCGCCGTGACCTCGCTGGTGGGCAAGTCCAAGCTCAGCCAGAACAAGGAAGCGCGCGACCGCCTCAATGCCGCAGAAATTTTGAAGGCGCGTGGACACGAGGCGATGTCGGAGCTGATGCGCAACGCCGGCGGTTCGAACTGACGGGGCATGCGCGACCGATGTACACGTCCACCTTCACTTTTGCAAAGAGCAAGTTCGACGACGAGTTCCACGCCTTGGACGACGTCATTGCGCAGCTTGCCAAATCCATCCCTGGCTACCTTGGGGAAGAGAGTTGGGAGAACCCTGAAACGGGGCTTATCTCCAACGTGTACTACTGGAAGACGATGGAGGCGCTGCAGGAGCTCATCGGACACCCTGCGCACATCGCTGCAAAGCAGCGCCAGGCGCGTTGGCTCAAGGGCTACCAGGTGGTCATCGCACAGGTTGTCCGCTGCTATGGCGATGGCGGCATTTCGCACCCGCTGGCCAACTGAATACGGCAACCATCAAGAAGTATCATGGCGATCGAAACACTTGACCGGCCGCTGCGGTATTTTCTTTGCATCGCGGAGCTGGGCTCGCTTTCCAAGGCCGCCGACAAGCTCGACCAGACACAGTCCGGATTGAGCAAGCAACTGGGCACGCTCGAGTCGAACCTTGGCCAATCGCTGTTTGTCCGCACGGGTCGCGGTGTGGAGCTGACCGAAGCCGGTACGAAACTCTACGACGCCCTGGCGCCGGCCTTCAGAGAGATCGATCGCGCAGTGGACAGCGTGCGCCGGCAAGGGGTTACGCACGGCACGGTCCGCCTGGCGACGGTCCATACGCTCAGCTACTACTTTGTCGCTGAAGTGTTCTCGCTCTTCGTCAGCACGCACCCGGATGTGAATCTTTCGCTGCTGAGCCGCAGCTCGCCAGAAGTCGTCGCTCTGGTCGAGAACGGCAAGGCGGATCTGGGTTTCGTCTACGACTCCGCGGTGGACTGCGGAACCTTGACATCGAAGCCGCTGTTCGAGGACGAAATGGCGCTGGTCGTCCTCGACAGCAGCCCCCTGGAATCGCCTCAGGACCTGTCGACCCTCAGCCTGCGCCTTGTCGGCTTTCCCGCGCACTACGCCTTGAGGCGGATGATCCACAGCGCTGGGTTGCAGGCCACCTATGTGGCCGAAGCAGAGACCATAGACGCCATGCTCAAGCTGGTTTCGTCCGGGGTCGGCCATTGCATCTTGCCGTCGCGCATTCCCGACAGGCTGCTTGCCGACTACGGGCTTCGCAAGGTGTCCATCGATCGCCCTGCACTGCGCCGGCGAGTGGTGGCCATCTCCAGCACGGGCAAGACAATGGCGCCGTTGACCTCCGACCTGCTCGCTTGCGTCTTGCAGGTCGCCGAACAACTGCAACGCTCGACCTGATCTTTTCAGCGCCGCATTGGCTGCCTCGGGAGTACCGGCTTCCTCTCGCTACTGCAATGAATCCAGTGCCTGCCGAAGGTCGACAAGGATGTCTTCCACATCTTCCAGGCCGACAGACAGCCTGATGAGGTCCATCGTCACGCCGGCGCTCAGGCGCGCGGCAGGCTCGACCTTCTGGCGCGCCAGGATCAGGGTGCCGGGATGGGTGATCAGGGTTTCGGTGTCACCCAGGCTGATGGCCCTGGAGATGAGCTTCAACCGGTCGATCATTGCAATGGCGCCGTCTCCACCGGCATGCAGCTCGAACGAGAGCATCCCACCACCCGCACTCATCTGCGAAAGGCCGAGTGGACGATCCGGGCTGCCTTCGAGATATGCATACCTCACGAGCTTCACCGCCGGATGGGCGTGCAGCATGCGGGCAACCTTCAATGCGCTCTCGCTGTGCTGGCGCATCCGCAGCGTCAAAGTCTTCAGCCCGCGCAGGACCAGGAAGCACAGCATGGGCGAGAGCGTCGCGCCGGTCATGTACTTGAGGCCCTCCGACCTGATCCGCTTGATCGTCGTCAGGTCTCCAAGCACGACGCCTGCGAGCAGATCGCCGTGCCCGTTGATGTACTTTGTCATGGAGTGCACCACGAGGTCCGCACCGTGCTCGATTGGCCGCTGCAGCGCGGGCGAGCCGAATGTCGAATCGACGAGCACCCGAACGCCAGGACGGCTGTGCGCCACTTTTGCAAGCTCGCGAATGTTCAGGAGCTGAGCCGTCGGGTTCACGGGTGTTTCGAAGTACACGAGCCGTGTCCGATCGGACAGCGCCTCCTTGAGGTTCTCAGGCTTGGTGAGGTCGATCTTCGTAACCTTCACTCCAAAGCGCGGCAGGCCCTCGTCGACCAATGAAGTCGCAGTCGAGTACATCGTGTGGTGCACGATCAGTTCGTCTCCGGCCGAGAGAAGCGTGAGCAAGGTGGAGCAGATGGCTCCCATGCCCGAGCCGGTGGCCAGCGCGGCCTCGGCCCCTTCGAGCTCTGCGAGCCTTGTCTCCAGGAGATGCTGCGTCGGGTTGTGCTGCCGGCCGTAGACGTATCGGTCGCTTTCTCCGGAGAACACCGCCGCAGCCTCGGCCGTGTTGTCGAAGGCGAAGGTGGAGGTCATGTAGATCGGCGGAGAAACGGCGCCATAGGGATCGGATCTGTCGTGGCCATGGTGCAGCGCGCGCGTCTGGAATCCCAGGCCTTGCGAATCCTCGTTCATGCTTGACTCTTTCATTCTTGATTCCGTCGATAAAAACAAGCTGGCGTCCCGGCGGCGGCGCCTAGTTGTGAAGCGTCAAGAGGTTGTTTCTTGACGAGTTGAGTCTGGACATGGGCGCGACGCCACCGATGCCGCTGTGCGGGCGATGCCAGTTGTAGTGGTGCTGCCAGCTTGCCAGGGCATCGGTTCGATGAGCTGAGTTCTGGTAGGTCCAGCCGTAAGCCCACTCTCGCAACGCGGACTGGATGAACCTCTCGGCCTTGCCGTTGGTCTGCGGCCGGTAGGGCCGCGTGAAGCTGTGCTTGATGCTCAGTTCAATGCAGGTTGCCCTGAACTCGCGCGAGCGGAAGGCCGCACCGTTGTCCGTGAGCAACCGCTTGACGATGATGCCCAGGCGGGCGTAGTAGGCCACCGCATTACGCAGGAACAGGACCGCCTGCGCTTGCTTCTCGTCTGGGTGCATGGCGGTAAATGCCAGCCTGG
>Ga0209565_1000426_pt1 | contig 34052 bp, 28 predicted proteins | sample Araplaol_mTSA_r2_2_FD_184283 | JGI IMG/M metagenome (GOLD analysis project Ga0209565, IMG submission 184283) | Arabidopsis root microbial communities from North Carolina, USA - plate scrape MF_Col_mTSA_r2 (SPAdes) (version 3) | ecosystem: Host-associated > Plants > Roots > Endosphere | place... | reverse complement strand
AGCAGAACTTCCGCTTCGCCGCGCCGCTGGCCGACCGCTTCTACGTGATGGAGCACGGCGCCATTGTCGAGCGCTTCGCCGCCAGCGAGCTGCAGGCCAAGATGCCGGTGCTGAACGAACTGCTTGGCGTATAACCACGGACCCCACGTTTCATGACTTTCGATATTGGAATTCCCCTGCCGGCGCTGATGTCGCAGCTGCTGCTGGGGCTTGTCAACGGCGCGTTCTACGCGATGCTGAGCCTCGGGCTGGCCGTGATCTTCGGCCTGCTCAACGTGATCAACTTCGCCCACGGCGCGCTGTTCATGCTGGGCGCGGTACTGGCCTGGGCCGGCATGGAGTACGCCGGCCTCAACTACTGGGTCATGCTGGCGCTGTCGCCGTTGGTGGTGGCCGTGATCGGCGTGGTCATCGAGAAATCGATGCTGCGCTGGATCTACAAGCTAGACCACATCTACGGCCTGCTGCTGACGCTCGGCATCACGCTCGTCATCGAGGGTGTGCTGCGCTCGATCTACGGCGTCTCCGGCCTGCCCTACTCGCCGCCCGATGCGCTGCAAGGCGCCACTGACCTCGGTTTCATGATCCTGCCGAACTACCGGGCCTGGGTGGTGGCCGCGTCGCTCGTGGTGTGCCTGGGCACCTGGTTCACGATCGAGCGGACCAAGCTCGGCGCCTACCTGCGCGCCGGCACCGAGAACCCGAAGATCGTGGAGGCCTTCGGCGTCAACGTGCCGCTGATGGTCACGCTGACCTACGGCTTCGGCGTGGCGCTGGCCGCGTTTGCCGGCGTGCTGGCGGCGCCGGTGATCCAGGTCTCGCCGCTGATGGGCCAGAACCTGATCATCGTGGTGTTCGCCGTGGTCGTGATCGGCGGCATGGGGTCGATCATGGGCTCGATCGTCACGGGCCTTGGGCTGGGTGTGATCGAAGGGCTGACCAAAGTCTTCTACCCGCAGGCATCGTCCACCGTGGTGTTCTTCATCATGGTGATCGTACTGATGCTGCGCCCCGCGGGTCTGTTCGGGAAGGAAAAATAATGCTGCAAAACCCTCCGCGCCGCGCTCCGTTCGCGTCGCAACTCGCCATCTACGGCACGCTGCTTGCCGTCGTGCTGCTGGCACCGGCGCTGGGCGCCTATCCGGTGTTCGTGCTCAAGGTGCTCTGCTTCGCGCTGTTCGCGTGCGCCTTCAACCTGCTGATTGGCTACACCGGGCTGCTGTCGTTCGGCCACGCGGCATTCTTCGGCGGTGCCGGCTACGTGGCCGGCCACGCGATGAAGGCTTGGGGGCTGACACCCGAACTGGGCCTGCTGCTGGGCACCGCGTTTGCCGCGCTGACCGGGCTGGCCATGGGCGCGCTGGCCATCCGCCGCCAGGGCATCTATTTCTCGATGATCACGCTCGCGCTGGCGCAGATGCTGTTCTTCTTCTGCCTGCAGGCGCCGTTCACCGGCGGCGAGGACGGCATCCAGGGCATTCCGCGCGGCAAGCTGCTGGGCCTGCTGCCGCTCGATAACGACCTGACGCTGTACTACGTGGTGCTGGCAATCGTGGTGGCCGCGTTTGCGCTGATCGTGCGCACCATCCACTCGCCGTTCGGGCAGATCCTCAAGGCCATCAAGGAGAACGAGCCGCGTGCCGTGTCGCTGGGCTATGACGTCGACCGCTTCAAGCTGCTGGCCTTCGTGCTGTCGGCCGCGCTGTCGGGCCTGGCCGGCTCGCTGAAGGCCCTCGTGCTGGGGTTCGAGACGCTGACCGACGTGCACTGGTCGATGTCGGGCGCCGTGATCCTGATGACGCTGGTGGGCGGGCTCGGCACGCTGACCGGGCCGATCGTGGGCGCGTTCGTGGTGATCGCGCTCGAAAACAAGCTCGGCGATCTCGGCACGTTCCTGGCCAGGGCCACCGGTGTGGCGTGGTTCGATACCCTGGGCGAATCGGTGACGATGGTCACCGGCGTGATCTTCGTGATCTGCGTGCTGACGTTCCGCCGCGGCATCGTCGGCGAGATCATCGGGCTGGCGGCGCAGTACCGTCCGCCGCGCAAGCCCGCCGCGCCGGCCGGCTCACATCTCGTCGATGGCGGTTGACGCCGTCACCACGCCGGCGTCTTTCTCCAGCGAGAAGCGGTCGCGCGTGGTGACGTAGAAGCTGGCGCCGAAGCGGCCCACCGGAAAGTACTCCTGCAGCCGCACGCGCCAGCGCTCCGTGTCGATCAGGCCGTCGCGCGCGTGCAGGCGCAGCACGCGGCCAATGAAGATCTGCCGGCTCTCGGTTTCCAGCGTCTCCCAGAGCCGGCATTCGAAGGCCACCGGCGCCTCGGCGATACGCGGCGCCTGCACGTCGGTGCACGGCGCCGCGGTCAGCCCCACGTGCGCGAGTTCGCTGACGTCGGGCGGCAAGCGTTCGCCGCAGCGGTGCATCTTCTCCGCCATGGCTTCGTCGCTCAGGTGCACCACGAACTCGCCGGTGCGCACGATATTCGCTGCGGTGTCCTTCAACGCCCCATCCCCGAGCCGGTTCACGCTGATCATCACGATGGGCGGCTCCTCGCCCAGCATGTTGAACATCGAGAACGGCGCCGCGTTGGCCGTGCCATTCGCACCCAGCGTGGTTACCAGCGCTATCGGGCGCGGCACGATCAGGCTGGCCATGAGCTTGTAGCGCTGGTACTCGCCAATCGCGCTGAAATCGATTTCCATGAAATTCCTTCGGTACTAGGGTTGCGGCAGGCCGAGCATCTGCGCCAGGCTCTTCTCGCCCTGCATGCGCGACGTCTCGATGCGCTGTTCCAGTTCGCGCAGATGCGCTTCCATCAGCGCCACGGCGCCCGCGGCGTCGCGCGCCTCGATGCAGGCGACGATGGCCGCGTGTTCGTCGTGCTCGCACGGTGCGTGGCCGGGCGGCTCGTACAGCCCGACGATCAGCGAGCAGCGCGACACCAGTTCGGTCAGGTAGCGCTGCAGCACCGGGTTGCGCGCCAGCGCCGCAATCCGCAGGTGGAAGCCGCTGGCCAGCCGCGCCCAGGACGGTTGGTCGAAGCGGTGCATCGCGTCGTGCTCGTCGGCCAACTGGCGGCGCAGTTCGCGCAGGTCGTCCGGCGTGACGCGCTCCACGGCCAGTTCCACCAGCACGCGCTCCATGGCCCGGCGGGCCTCGAAGATCTGGCTGGTTTCCTCGGGCGTGGGTTCGGCAATCACGGCGCCCTTGTTAGGCCGCAGCGCGACGATGCCGTCGTGCGCCAGCTTCTCCAGCACGCGGCGCACCACGGCACGCCCCACGCCGAACAGGCTGCACAGCTCGGGCTCCGGCAGCTTGGTGCCCGGGGTCAGGCGGTGATTGAGCACACCGTCGAAGATGGACTGGTAGATACGTGCCTCGGCATCGACCGGTTCGGGTGCCTCGACGTTTTCCGCCGCCACGGCGGGGGCTTTTCTTGCGGCTTTGGTGGACATGACGTCGGTCAGTGAAACGATGGCCATGATGTTAGCGCGCCGTTGCCACGCCGGTGGGCACGGGCGAGAGCGCCTCCATGGCGTCGCAGATCGCGCCCGGCGTGGTCAGCCACACGTCGCCCTGCGCGCGCCGCGCCGCGATATGCGCCAGCGCCCGGCGCAGGTGCCGTAGCCGGTACGGCTGCCCCACCAGGTACGGATGCAGCGCGATGCCCATCACCAGCGGCTGCGGGTGCTGCGGGTGGCTGGCCTGCAGCAGCATCTCGTCGAACTGGTCGATGATCATGTCCGCAAACGCCGCGCCGTCCATCTGGCGCGCGATGATCATCGGGATGTCGTTCAGCTCCTGCGGGTACGGGATCGACCACAGCGCGCCGCCATCGCGCGTCTGCATGCGCACCGGCCGGTCGTCGTGCGCCCAGTTCAGCGTGTAGCGGTAGCCGGCCTCGGCCAGCAGGTCGGGCGTGACCATGGTCTCGGCGATCCACGGCGACAGCCAGCCGCCCGGCGCCCGGCCGCTGTGCGCACGGATGCGGTCGCGGCAATGCTCGATCAGCGCGCGCTCGCCGGCTTCGTCGAATTCGCTCTGGCGGTGCGCGTTGGTGTGTCCGTGCCCGATCAGTTCGTCTCCGCGCGCCAGGCACGCGTCGAGCGCCTCGGGGCAATGATCGTAGAGCGCCGTGTTGAGCAGCACGCCCGCCGGCATCTCCAGCTGGTCGAACAGCTCCAGGCAGCGCCACACGCCTACCCGGTTGCCGTATTCGCGCCAGCTGTAGTTCAGCACGTCCGGCTGGGGCGATACCGGCCCGAGGTTGGCGCCCAGGCCCTCGCCGAACGCGAAATGCTCGATGTTGAAGCCCAGGTAGACCGCCAGCCGCGCCCCGTTGGGCCAGCGGAAGTCGTCGGCATCGGTAATGGGCCGGTACGGAAAGCGGCCGTGGTGCCGCAGCCGGCCGAACGTCGGGCCTACCGTGGCATGGCTGGCGTGCGTGGCCTCGGTGGCCTGAGTGACCTGTGTAGTGGCCAGCGGATTCGGATTCAGTGTCATGAAGACTTGCCTTTCTTCTGATTGGTGCATCCACCTGCAGCAGCAGCACCGGCTTCGTGCGCCGCGCCCCGTTGTGGATCGTATGCATGGCTACGCCACAATCGTTCGCAATTTGCGGGCCAGATCGTCGACGTATCGAAACCCGTGATGTCGCGGGTCTTGCGGGTGATTCGTCAACGCGTGGCACGGCTCTTGCGAGCTACCGCCGCCGAACCCCAACCCATCCGGAGATCCGCCATGTTTCGTCCCCAACGCCGTGCATTGATCGCAGCCGCTGCCGCCGCCTGCGTGATGACCGCCCTGCCCGCGCACGCCGCCGACACGATCAAGATCGGCCTGATCACCGCGCTGTCCGGTCAGTCCGCACGGGCCGGCGAATCGCTCACGCGCGGCATGACCATCGCCATCGACGAGATCAACGCGCGTGGCGGCCTGCTGGGCGGCCGCAAGCTCGAGCTGGTGCGGCGCGACGACGAAGGCAACCCCGCCAAGGGCGTGCTGGCCGCGCGCGAGCTGATCTACAAGGAGAAGGTGGCCGTGCTGTTCGGCGGCCTCGATACGCCGGTCTCGATGGCCATCGTGCCCATCGCCAACCAGGAGAAGGTTCCGTTCATGGGCCCGTGGGCCGCCGGCACGCCGATCACCCACAACGGCGCCAACCCGAACTTCGCGTTCCGCGTGTCGGCCGTGGACGAAGTCGTCGACAAGGCGATGCTGCAATACGCGCAGAAGTCGTTCAACGCCACCAAGCCCGGCCTGATCCTGGTGAACAACCCGTGGGGCGAGTCGAACGAGAAAGGCATCGTCGCCGCCATGGCCGCAAAGGGCGGCAAGCCCGTGGGCGTGGAGAAGTTCGAGGCCAACGACGTGGACATCGTGCCCCAGCTCGGGCGCCTCAAGGCCGCCGGTGCCGATGTGCTGCTGATGGTGGGCAACGTGGGCCCCTCGGCGCAGGTCGTGAAATCGCTGGACCGCATGGGCTGGAAGGTGCCGGTGGTGTCGCACTGGGGCCCGGCGGGCGGCCGCTTCACCGAACTGGCCGGCCCGAACGCCAGGAACGTTCACTTCGTGCAGACCTACAGCTTCTTCGGTGCGCAGACGCCGGTCAGCACGCGCGTGGTGACCAGCCTCAAGGCCAAGTACAGCGACATCAAGGGCCCGGACGACATCACGCCGGCGGTTGGCGTGGCCAACGCCTACGACGCCACGCAACTGGCCGCGCTGGCCATCGCCAAGGCCGGCAGCACCAAGGGCGACGCCGTGCGCGAGGGCTTCTACAAGATCGACCGCTACGAGGGGCTGATCAAGACCTACGTGAAGCCGTTCTCGCCGCAACAGCATGACGCGCTGACCGAGAACGACTACGTCTGGGCGCAGTTCATCGACAACCGCATCGTGCCGGTTCAGAAGTAAGGCGCCGCGGCTCGCCGCTTGTTGCAGCCCTGTTGTGTCCCCTCCCCCGCACGGCGGGAGGGAGAGAAGGAACCAAAGGAAGAAGGACTTCACCATGTTATGGATATCCGCCCTCATCAGCGGGCTTGGCCTGGGCAGCATGTACGGGCTGATGGCGCTGGGATTTCACATCACCTACGCGGTATCGGCCACCGTCAATTTTGCGCAGGGCAGTTCGATGATGCTGGGCGCCGTGCTCACGTACACGTTCGCCCAGACCATGGGCTGGCCGATGCCGCTGGCCATCGTGCTGGCGCTGGCGCTGTGCGCGTGCTACGGGCTGGCCGTCGAGTTCCTCGCGGTGCGGCCGTTTGCCAGCCGGGGCTCGAACGCCTGGCTGATGGCGACGGTGGCGCTGGGCATCGTGCTCGATAACGTGGTGATGCTCTGGTTCGGCACCGAGCCCCGCAGCCTGCCCTCGCCGCTGGCCGCGCAATCGGTGCAGCTGGGCAGCACCGGCGTGGGCGTCTATCCGCTGCAACTGGTGATTCCGGTGGTGGGCCTGGCGCTGGCGGCGCTGCTGCACTACGTGCTGCGCAAGTCGCGCTGGGGCGTGGCCATGCTGGCCGTGGTGCAGAACCGCGACGCCGCGCGCCTGATGGGCATTCCAATTCGCCGCACCATCGCCGGCGCTTTCGCCCTCTCGACGCTGCTCGCCGGCATTGCCGGCGTGCTGATCGCACCGCTGTTCAACGTGCAGGCCGACATGGGCACCGTGTTTGGCCTCAAGGCGTTCGCCGTGGCCATTCTCGGCGGGCTGTCCAGCGCCTGGGGCGTGATGGTGGCCGGCCTGATCTTCGGCGTGGCCGAAGCACTGGTGACGGCATCGCTCGGTTCCAGCTACACCCAGATCATTACGTTCGCCCTGGTCATCGCCCTGCTGGCGCTGCGCCCGGACGGGCTGTTCGGACGCGCGGAGGTGCGCAAGGTATGACCAAGTCCATGGTGTCTTCCGTTTCGCCGGCCCCGGTTGCCAACGCGCCGCGCGCCGCCACGCCGTGGCTGGGCCTGGGCACGCCGCTGCAGATTGCGGCCATGGTCGCGGTGCTGGTGGCCGGGGCTGGCCTGGCCCTCACGCTCAATGGCTACTTCGTGTTCGTGATTGCCGGCGTGGCCATGCTGGCGATCTGTGGCGTGGGCCTGAACCTGTTGCTCGGGCTGACCGGGCAGGTGTCGTTCGGCCACGTGGGCTTCTATGCCATCGGCGCCTACGCCGTGGCCATCCTGACCGGCCAGGCCGGCTGGAGCTTCTGGGCCGCGTGGCCCGTGGGCGCGCTGGTCGCGGCCGTGCTCGGCGCGTTGCTGGCGCTGCCCGCGCTGCGCGTGAAGGGCCCGGGGCTGGCCATGGTCACCATCGCCTTCGGCTTCATCGTCGAACACGGCGCCGTGGAATGGCGCGCGCTGACCGGCGGCCAGAACGGCCTGATGGGCATCGCCCAGCCGTCGCTGCCGGGCGTGGATGGCGGCGAGCGGGCGTTGGCGCTGATCGCCATCGCCGTGCTCGGCCTGGCGCTGGCCGCCTACGCACGCATTGCGCGCGGCAGCTGGGGCGCAGCCATGCGCGCGGTGCGCGACAGCGAGACCGCCGCTGCCTCGATTGGCGTCAACCCGCTGGTGGTCAAGACCGTGGGCTTCGCGTTCTCGGCCGCGCTGGCCGGCCTGGCCGGCGGCCTGTTCGCGCCGCTGCAGGGCATGGTCACGCCGGGCATGTTCTCGTTCCTGCAGTCGATCCTGTTCGTGCTGGTGGTGATGATCGGCGGCGCCGGCACGGTGGCTGGCCCGGTGGCCGGCGCCATCGTGGTGGGGCTGCTGCCTGAAATGCTGTCGAGCCTCGAGAACCTGCGCCTGCTCTGCTTTGGCGTGCTGCTGCTGGTGGTGCTGTGGGTGGCGCCGTCCGGCATCGTCGGCGTGGTGACGGCGGCGTTCCGGCGCCTGCATCCGGCCACCCGCGCGCCACACGAGGCGGCGCCCGGGGCCTTGCTGCCGGTGCGCGCCACGGACCAGCGCCGGGGGCTTGCGGCGCAGGGGCTGTCCATGGTCTTCGGCGGCGTGCGGGCCGTGGACGACCTGTCGTTCGAGCTGCCGCCAGGGCAAGTGACGAGCCTGATCGGCCCCAATGGCGCGGGCAAGTCCACCGTGCTCAATATGCTGTCGGGCTATTACCGGCCCCGCGCCGGCGGACGCCAGCTCGGCGCCGATGCGCTGCCCGCGCGTGGCGCGTGCCACAGCGCGCGGCACGGCATCTCGCGCACCTACCAGACCACCCAGCTGTTCTCGGGCATGAGCGCGCTGGACAACGTGGCCATCGCGCTGACGCGCGGCAAGCTCGGCACGCTGCTCGGCATCGCCGGCTTCACGTCGGCGGCGGTGCGCAACGAAGCGCGCGCGCTGCTGTCGGCCTGCGGCTATACCGGCGACCCGGACGCCAGCGCCGCCGACCTCGCGCACGTCGACCGCCGCCTCGTGGAAATTTCGCGGGCGCTGGCCACGCGCCCCGCCGTGCTGCTGCTCGACGAGCCCGCCGCCGGCCTTTCGCGCGAAGACAAGGCCACGCTGGGCCGGCTGCTGCGCAGGATTGCCGACAGCGGCATCGCGGTGGGCCTGGTCGAACACGACATGTCGCTGGTCATGGATGTCTCGGACAGCATCGTCGTGATCGATGCCGGCCAGCGGCTGGCGGCCGGCACGCCCGAGGCCGTGCGCACCGATCCGGCCGTGCGCCGCGCCTATCTTGGCGATGCATCGTCCACCCCGGTGCGCCGCCGCGCCACCACGGCCGATGCCTCGGCACGCGAAGCGCTCGGTGTGAGCGCGCTGCGCGCCGGCTACGGTGCGGCACCCGTGCTGCACGACGTGGACCTGCAGGTGCGCGAAGGCGAGATGGTGGCCCTGCTGGGCGCCAACGGCGCGGGCAAGTCCACGCTGATGCGCGCGCTCTCGGGCCTGCATCGGCCGGTGCAGGGCGGCATCACGTTCGACGGCACCGACCTGGCGCGGCTGGACGCCGCGAAGATCGCCGAGATGGGCGTAGTGCTGGTGCCGGAAGGCCGGCAGGTGTTCCCCGAACTGTCGGTGCTCGACAACCTGCGGCTGGGCGCCTTCCCGTCTGGCCGCATTCCGCGCAGCGAGGTGACGCGGCGCATCGAGACCATGTTCGCGCGCTGGCCCCGCCTGCGCGAACGGCAGCATCAGCGGGCCGGCCTGCTGTCCGGCGGCGAGCAGCAGATGCTGGCCGTGGCGCGCGGCCTGATGTCGAACCCGGGCGTGCTGCTGCTGGACGAGCCATCGCTGGGCCTGGCGCCGAAGGTCATCGACGAACTGTTCGCGTCGCTCGACAAGCTGCGCGAGGCATCGCTGACCATCCTGCTGGTGGACCAGATGGCCGCGCTGGCGCTGTCGCTGGCCGACCGCGCCTACGTGCTCGAAGAAGGCCGCGTGGTGGCCAGCGGCGATGCCGCAACGCTGGCACAGGACCCGGCGCTGGTGCAGGCCTACCTGGGCGGTGACCACTGATGTCGCGCCTCGCCATCTCCAACGGCGGCATGGTCACCAGCCCCCATGCACTGGCCAGCCAGGCGGGCCTGGACATCCTGCGCGCCGGTGGCAACGCCATCGAGGCCGCCATTGCGATGGGTGCCGCGCTGTCGGTTACCTATCCCCACTTCACCGGCCTCGGCGGCGATGCATTCTGGATCGTCAGCGATGCCCACGGCCAGGTGCGCACGCTCTCCGGCATCGGCCAGGCAGCGGCCGCGTTGCCGATCTACAGCGATGCGATTCCCACGCGTGGCCCCGGCTCGGCGCTGACTACCGCGGCCACCGTTGACACATGGGACCGCGCGTTTTCGATCAGCCGTGACCAATGGGGCGGGCAACAGCCGTGGAGCGCGCTGTTCGCATCGGCCATTGCGCTGGCCCACGAAGGCTTCGAGGTCACGCCGTCACAGCGCTTCTGGCAGGCGTTTCGCCAGGACGAACTGCCGACGTGGCCCGGCTTCGCGGCCACCTTCATGCCCGACGGCCGGCCGCCCGAGGCCGGCGACCGTCTGCGCCAGGTGGCGCTGGGACGCAGCCTCGAGCGCATCGCCCGCCATGGCGCGCGCGAATTCTACGAGGGCGAACTGGCGGCGCGCATCGTCTCAGGGCTGCGCGCGGCCGGATCGCCCTTGACGATGGGCGACCTGGCCCGCACCGCCGCGCGCGACGAGGCGCCGCTGCGCGTGCCCTATCGCGGCGGCGAACTGCTGAGCCTGCCGCCACCCACCCAGGGCGTGACCACGCTGCAGATCATGGGCATCCTGGAGCGGTTCGATATCGCCAGCCTGCCCGAGGGCAGCGCCGACTACTATCACGTGCTCGTGGAGGCGGTGAAGCAGGCCTTTATCGAGCGCAACCGCCACGTGGCCGACCCCGAGTTCGTCGACGTGCCGGTGGCGGCGATGCTGTCGGCACCCCGGCTGTCGGGGCTGGCGGCGCATATCGATATGCAGCATGCCCGGCCCTGGCCGCACGTCTACCAGCACGGCGATACCGTCTACCTGAGCGCGGTGGATGCCGAAGGCCGTTGCGCGAGCGTGCTGCAAACCGTGTATTTCGACTGGGGCAGCGGCGTGGTGGCCGGCGACACGGGCATCCTGTGGCACAACCGTGGCGCCGCCTTCAGTACCGACCCAACGCATCACAATGCGATTCGACCGGGCAAACGCCCGTTCCATACACTGAACCCCGGCATGTACCTGCGCGACGGCAAGCCCCGGCTGATGTATGGCACGCAAGGTGCCGACGGCCAGCCGCAGACGCTGGCTGCCGTGCTCACGCGCCTGATCGACTACGGCATGGACCCGCTCACGGCGTTGGCACGGCCGCGCTTCCTGCTTGGCCGCACGTTCTCCGACACGCGCGACAGCCTGAAGGTGGAAGCGGACATTGGCGACGATGTGATCGCGGCGCTGTCGACCCGCGGTCACGAAATCAGCGTGATTCCGGCGCAAAGCCCGCTGGCCGGCCATCCTGGCGCCATTGCGTTGTACGACGACGGACGGCGCGCGGGCGCGCATGATCCGCGCAGCGATGGCATCGCCATGGCACTGCCAGGGACATCGCCCACCGCGCCAGCGGCGTGAGGCATCATGCGGGGCATGGCGGCGCCCCGCGTGACGTGCCGATGAAAGCCCTGCTCTGTGTAGCGGTTTTGTATCGGGCCGGAACCCGCCCAGGGGTTGCACGTCCAATGCAATGACTGTCGACTGGCCATCACGATGCAATGCAGCGTGCATGCGCCGGCGCGATGGTCCACAATCCCGTCGGAGGGACGCAACCCGGCTTCGGCCACACAGCTTCGGCAACGCGTCCCCCATGTCCCCAGCAACCGCTCCCCTCTCGCCAAGGAGAACACTGTGCTGAGTCCACATGAACTGGCCACGCTGATGCTGATCGGCAATGGTCCTCATACGCGCGACGATACGTCGAGCATTCCTGCCCGCGAAATCGACCCCGTCGATCTCGACGCCCTCATCACCCGGGAACTGGTGATCCTGCAATCCGAACAGGGCAAACGCCCTTGCCCGCAAATCACCGCGCACGGCCGCACCATGCTGGCCGCCGTGGGTCGTCTGAACTAGCTGACGGGGGCGCGGGTTCGTTCCCGAACCCGCCCTCCGCCGCATCCCACCGCATACCCACCGCGCCCCGCCGCGCCCCGCTTTCTTAGTCGTTGCTTTCTTAATCGTTTCTTAAGCGCCGTGCCACCGCACTGCGCCGTCTACCGGCTAACGGCGGCCGCCTTCATGGCGGCCGCCGGTGCCTGGTAGCCGTCGGTCAGCGTCTTCAGGAAGGCAATCACATCCCGCATCTCGGCCTCGGTCATCAGCGGCTTGTCACCGGGCTTGCCGCCGAACGGCGCTTCCATGTTGACGTTGCCGTGATACTGCGCGGGCAAGTCGTCGAACTTCTGCACGCGCCCGTCCTTGCCGCGCGGATACCACTTCTCCGGCTTCACGTCACGTTCGGCGTAGAAGTGCAGCACCTCGTCGAGCGAATGAAACACCCCGTTGTGGAAGAAGGCCTGGCGCAACGCCACGTTGCGCAGTGACGGCGTACGGAACAGGCCGCAGTATTCCGCGCGATCCTTCATGTCGGTGCGATCCGGGCCGCACAGGCCCATGTCATGGAACGATGCATCGGCATTGCCCGGGAGCTTGCGGTTGCGCGGCACGCCTACGGCAATGAAGCCGAAGTCCGAGAACGCGGGGAACGCGCCCTCCCGGATATCGCCCGGATGGCAGGCGGCGCAATTGCCCTTGTTCGGATCGTTGAACACGCGCAGGCCGCGCAGCTCCTGCGCGCTCAGCTGCGCCTGGCCACGCAGCACGGCGTCGTACTTGCTGGTGTACGGATAGAACTCGGCCGGCGTCTGCTGGAAGACCTCCAGCGCCATCAGCACCGCGCTGAACGCGGTGTCCGCGTCGTCCAGCACGTCCTTGCCCAGCACCGCGCGGAAGGTGTCGGCGTACGGGCCGTTGCGGATCTTCTGCACCACCACGCCCGGATTGCCGTTGGCCATCTCGTGGGGCGACAGCAGCGGAATGCGCGCCTGCTCGTGCGCGGAGTTGGCGCGTCCGTCCCAGTTGTGGCCGCCAGTGGGCCCCTGGTCTTCAGAGTCGTCGCCGTCGTTCTCATGGTAGTGATCGGTATAGGCCGGCACGTTCTGCACGTAGCGCAGCGACGGCGCCGCACGCACGCCGGTACGCGTCATGTCTGCGCCGCCGAGCTGCACCGACAGGTTGTTGGCCGGCCCGTATGCGTGGTCGGGGCTGTGGCAGCTCGCGCACGACTGCTGGCCCGAGGCCGACAGCGACGGGTCGAAGAATAGCGCCTTGCCCAGCGCGTTGAGTTTGGCGATATCGGGATGGCGCTCGGCCATCATCGCGTAGAACGGCTTGGGCTTGCCTGCCGTCGGTGCGCTGGCCGGTGCGCTGGCCGATGTGGCGGGCAGCGCCTGCCCCTGTGGTGCCTCCGGCTTGCCGCAGCCCCACAACAGGCTGGCCATCACCGCGATCAACAGGCTGCCCGCAACGCGCAACCAGGCAAGGAACGACGGGAACGCGGCGTTCCACAACAGCGGCGGCAAGCTCATGACAAACCAGTGACGGGGCGATGACGGGGAATGGCGCCAGAGCCTATGCCGTGTTTGTGACAGCGACATGTCAGTGCATCGCACCGGCACCGCGCCACGGCCGCGCTGTAACGCGCTGTAAACCGCCGCATCATCAATCTGACATATGGCCGGCTCACACTCGCCGCGCACCCAGAAGTACCCCACGGTTGTTTCGCAGTACGCAGTTCTCCCACATATAAGAAAGAGGAAAGCCATGAGCCGTAACCCCCGTCTGTGGCCGCTGGCCGCATTGGCCGCCGCATGCCTGTCCGCCTGTGGCGGCAGCGATTCCGGCAGCAGCGCTGCGCCCGCCGCCACCACCTCGGGCGTCGTGACCGGTAGCTATTTCGAGCACGCCAAGGTCTGTATCGACGCCAATAACAACGCCCAGTGCGACAGCGGCGAAGCATCGACCTACACCGACGCCAAGGGCGCCTTCACCGTGAACGGCCAGGGCGCCGTTGTCGCGGAGATCGGCACCGATGCATTCCGTAACGACGACGCCGGCGCCCACGCCGCCGTCACGCGCAAGCTTCTGTTCCGCGCCCCGGCCGGCGCCAACGCCGTACTGAGCGCCATTTCCACGGAACTGGCCGCGCTGATGGACAGCAACGGCGGCAACCTGGGCGCCGCGCGCACGCAGCTGGCCGCCCGCCTGGGCGTGGCCGCGGACAAGCTGCTGGAAGACCACAACAAGGAGGCGGACAGCACGATCAAGGCGGCGCTGCAGGCCGAAATCGACCAGGCCATCGACCTGATCGCCGACGCCGTGGCGTCGGGCGGCGACATCGGCGCCGCGATCAAGGACGGCGTGACCAAGCGCCTGGCGCTGAACAACATCCAGACCGTGGTGGTGATCTACGCGGAAAACCGCGGCTTCGACAACCTGTACGGCCTGTTCCCGGGCGCCAACGGCATTCCGGGCGTGAACCCCACCGCCGTGGGCAGCGTCGTGCCGCAGAAGGATTTCGACGGCTCCACGCTGGCCTCGCTGCCGCCCACCTGGGGTGGCTTCACGGCGTCTGGCCAGGCCGTGACGCTGCCCGAAGCCAACACCGTGGGCTGGGCCAACAAGCCGTTCCGCATCGACGATCCGGCCGGCGTGAACGGCACGGGCACGGTGGTGAACCAGAGCGTGATCACGCGCGACCTCGTGCACCGCTTCTACAACAACCAGATGCAGATCAACGGCGGCGCCAACGACAAGTTCGCGGCGTACTCCGACGCCGGCGGCCTCACCATGGGCTACTACGACGGCAGCAGCATGGGCATGTGGCAGTACGCGAAGGACTTCGTACTGGCCGACAACTTCTACATGGGCGCCTTCGGTGGCTCGTTCCTGAACCACCAGTACCTGGTGTGCGCCTGCGCGCCGCAATGGCCGAACGCCGACACCTCGGTGGCCTCGGCCACGGTGGCCGCCGTGAATGCCGACGGCAAGAGCCTGACGCTGGTCGACACCTCGCCCGGCAGCATCCTGACCGGCACCGCCAAGTACAAGAACGACGGCGCCATCACGCCGAAGGACAGCAGCGGCATGTTCTACGCCGTGAACACGGAACAGCCGCCGTACCAGCCGAGCGGCAACGCGCCGGCCTCGAACGGCGACGCCAAGCTGGCCGACCCGGCCAAGGCCACCACGCTGCCGGCCCAAACCCAGAGCACCATCGCCACGATGCTGGACCAGAAGGGCGTGAGCTGGGCCTGGTACTCGGGCGCGTGGAAGACCGTGTCGGATGACCGCACCAAGGTGGGCAGCGGCTCGGCGGCAAACTTCCAGACGCACCACCAGCCGTTCAACTATTACACGGCGTTCAGCCCGGTGGAGCACGCCGACTACCGTGCCGCCCACCTGAAGGACTTCGACAGCCAGTTCTACGCCGATGCCGCCGCGGGCAAGCTGCCGGCCGTGACGTTCTACAAGCCGCAGGGCAACCTGAACCAGCACGCCGGCTACGCCAACGTGGCGGACGGCGACGCCCACATCGTCGACGTGATCAAGCACCTGCAGGCCAGCCCGCAGTACAAGAACATGCTGATCGTGGTGACGTACGACGAAAACGGCGGCTTCTACGACCACGCCCCGGTGCCGACCGGCGACCGTTGGGGTCCGGGCACGCGGATTCCGGCGATCATCGTCTCGCCGTTCGCCAAGCGCGGCTTCGTGGACCACACGCAGTACGACACGGCGTCGATCCTGCGCTTCATCACGCACCGCTTTGCGCTGACGACACTGCCGGGCCTGAAGCTGCGCGATACGTCGCTGCTGGCCAACGGCAAGCCGGCCATGGGCGACCTGAGCAATGCACTGACGTTCCCGGCGCAATAAGGCGCCCGGGCCGAGGGCTTCGATCGGCGCGCCGAGGGCTTCAGTCGGCGCGCCTGCCTTCCTCGCCTTCCTCGTCGTTATCTTCCTCGGCCTCCTGGAGCAGGTGTCCGTACGCCGCCACCTCCTGCTGCGTGCGGGCCTCGCTGGCGGCGATGGCAGCCGGCGTGACCTCGCCCTCGACAAACTCGACCGATACCCGCTTGATGCGCGGATGCTTGTCCACGCCGTCTTGCAGGACCTTGCCCAACAGCTTCTCCCCGGCCTTCATGCCCAGCGCGCGCGGCACCAGCACCTTGACCAGCAGAATCTCGTCGTCGCCCGCGCCCTGCGCCGCATCGGCGAGCGCCGTCCTCAGATACCCCTTCAGCTTGAGAACACTGAGGTCTGCCGGAATGCTGACGTGCGCTACCCGAATCGATTTCTTGTCCATGCCGTCCGTCCCAAAACGCCGTAAAAGCTCATAAAGGCGCCGAATATACCGCAGCGCCGGCCGGTGAAGCGGGCCGCGCGAGCGAAGTCGCCCTCCAATACGCACCAGCTGCCGCGGCAGCCTGAAATCGGCCGACGTCGGCCGTTCACCGACAGGCAGACGGCGCCCGGACGGCTATAGTCGTGCGAGTGCCTTCTTCCTGGAGCCCGCCATCGCCGCCTGGCATTCGGATATCCCCGCCCGGCTCGACCGCCTGCCATGGTCCGCATGGCACTGGCGGGTGGCCATCGCGCTCGGCGTGGCATGGGTGCTCGACGGGCTCGAAGTCACGCTGGTGGGGTCGGTGGGCGCCGTGCTGGAGCGCCCCGATACGCTCGGCCTCGACGCCGCGCAGGTCGGCTGGACCGGCTCCCTATATATATTAGGGGCGGTCACCGGCGCGCTGGTGTTCGGGCGGCTGGCCGACCGGCTAGGCCGCAAGCGGCTGTTCCTGGCCACGCTGGCCGTGTACATGGTGGCCACGCTGGCCACCGCCTTCTCGCCGAATTTCGCGATCTTCGCGGCATGCCGCTTCGTGACCGGCCTTGGCATCGGCGGCGAATACGCGGCCATCAATTCCGCCATCGACGAACTGATTCCGGCGCGCGTGCGTGGCCGGGTCAACCTGGCCATCAACGGCAGCTTCTGGCTGGGGGCCGCGCTGGGCGCCGGGCTGAGCCTGCTCCTGCTGGACCCGCGCACCTTCGGGCCGGTACTGGGCTGGCGCCTCTGCTTCGCGCTGGGCGCGGTGCTGGCCGTGGCCATCGTCCTGGTACGCCGCCACGTGCCGGAAAGCCCGCGCTGGCTGACCACCCACGGCCGGCACGCCGAAGCAGCGCAGATCATCACGCAAATCGAAGCCGAGGTGTCGCGCCAGCATGGGCCGCTGCCCGCGGCCGGCTCGGGCACGGTGGCCTACGCCGGCAAACCCGTGCCGGCGCTGCGCGATATCGTCCGGCTGCTGGTGCACACCTATCGGTCGCGCAGCGTCGTCACGTTGGCGCTGATGGTGGCGCAGGCCTTCTTCTACAACGCCATCTTCTTCACCTACGCGCTGGTGCTCACGCGCTTTCACGGCGTGCCCGAGGAACGCGTGGCGCTCTACATCTTCCCGTTCGCACTGGGTAATGCGCTGGGGCCGTTGATCCTCGGCCCGTTGTTCGACCGCGTGGGCCGGCGCCGCATGATTGCCCTGACCTATGTGCTGTCCGGCGTGGGCCTGGCCCTTACCGGCTGGGCCTTTATGGAAGGCTGGCTCGACGCGCGGTCCCAGGCGCTGTGCTGGTCTGCCGTGTTCTTCCTGGCTTCGGCGGCGGCAAGCTCCGCCTACCTGACGGCCAGCGAGGTGTTTCCGCTGGAAATGCGCGCGCTGGCCATCTCGGTGTTCTATGCCGTGGGCACTGGCACCGGCGGCTTCATCGCCCCCGTGCTGTTCGGCATGCTGATCGAAACCGGCAGCCGTACGGCGGTGGCCATCGGCTATGGCATTGGCGCGGCGCTGGTGATCGTGGCCGGCAGCCTGGCGCTGCGCTTCGGGGTGGACGCGGAGCGGCGCGCGCTGGAAGACATCGCCCCACCCTTGGGGTCGACACGCGACTGATCCGGCATCTCTGCGTCGACTCGACCGCATCTTTTATTTTATTTCATAAGTTTGGCGCCTATACTATGCCAATACATAGCACCCGCGCCGACGTCGCATGTCCGCCTTCCACACCCAGCTTCGCTCGCTCCGCCACGCCCGCCAGCTCTCGCTGACCGATATCGGCCGCCTGATCGGCATGGCTGCCTCCAATCTGTCCGTCGCCCTGAGCGGCAAGCAGGATGTGCGCGCCTCGACACTCAATGCCATCGCCTCGGCGCTCGATGCCGAATGGGTGCTGGTGCCTAAGGAGCAACTGGACGAAGTGCGTCAGGTGCTGGCCGGCAAGTCGGCCGGCCCCGATCGGGCGGCGCCTACCTCGGTAGACCTGCTGCTGGGGGATGAAGCGTGACCGACGACCTGCGCCCACGCTATCTGACGGTCAGCCTGCATGGCATTTTGTGCGGCTATCTTTGCGAAGCCGGCCATACCACGCGCTTCGTGCCCGGCGAGCAGTTCCGGGGCGACCCGGGCCGCCCCACGCTGAGCCTCTCGCTGACCATTCCCGGCAACGAGGCCCTGACCGCCACCATCCTTTCGAATCCGTTTCATCCGGCGCTCTACAACACCCGGGGCGAGCTGCCGCCCTACTTCGCCGGCCTGTTGCCCGAAGGCGAGTTGCGCAAGCGCCTGGAAGCCACGCGCCACCATCCCGCTGACCGCGACGATTTTGGCGTGCTGGCCGCGGCCGGCGAAGACCTGCCCGGCGCACTGGTGGTGAGGCCCGCCGACATCGACGCCTTGCCTGACTACGTGCGCACGGTGGGCGTCACGGGCGGCGCGGACAACCTCGAGATTGCCGTGGTCGAAGGCGCCACCGAAGGCGCCGCGTCGATCTCGGGCGTGCAGAACAAGCTCGCCCTGTCCACCGCGAACAACGGCAAGCGCTACACCATGCCCACCCACGGGCGGCTGTCGGACCTGATCGCCAAGCTGCCGGCCCGGAACGACGACAGCCAGATCTTCAACGAATATGTGTCGATGCAGCTGGCACAAGCGGCCGGCGTGGCGGTGGCCGTATGCAAGCCGCAGCCGCTGACCACCATCGACGTGCCCGGCCTGGCCGACGCCCTCGGCGACGGCATGCACTTCCTGGCCGTGGACCGCTTTGACCGCGAGCCCGGTGGCCGCGTGCACGCCGAGGATGGCTGCCAGATCCTGACCCGCATGCCGGCGCGCAAGTACGCCGCCAACGACGCGTATGTGGCGCTGGTGCGCCTGCTGGACCGGCTCAGCGTGCGCGGCATCGAGGATGTGCGGCAGTTCTTCATGCGCCAGGCCGTACACACGCTGCTGGGTAACAGCGACGCGCACCTGAAGAACTTCTCGTTCCTCTATCGCAATGGCGCGATGCCGGAGCTGTCTCCGGCGTACGACATCGTCAGCGTGGCCGCGCTGCCCGGCTTTGCGGCGTTTGGCCAGAACGTGGCCATCGACGTGTTGCAGCGCAAGCAGACGCTGGAGACCTACCGCGACTTTGCCCGCGAAGCCCGCATCGCCGAGCGCATTGCGCTGGCGGCCGTCAAGGACGCGGTGACGATGGCCCAGGAACGGTGGCCGGCGCTGCTGCAGAGCCTGCCGACCCCGCCCGCCATGAAGACCGTGGTGCTGGAACGGCTGCGCACGCTGCCGCTGGCGCAACTGGCCAAGCGGTAGCGCGACAGCAGGCGGCTCGGGCCTGCGCCCAACCCGCTCAGCGCCCAACCCGTCAGCTCAGGCCATCGAGCACCAGATGCTGGCCGTGCATGGCCTCGGCCGCGTCGGAGGCCAGGAATGCCACGGCCCGCGCGGCCGCGCCGGTCGACACCCACTGCGCCGGGTCGGCCGACGGCATGGCGTGGCGATTGGCTGGCGTATCGAGAATGCTCGGGGCGATGCTGTTGACGTTGATGCCCGAGGCGCGCACTTCGCGCGACAGGCTTTCCACCAGCCGCTGCAGCGCGCTCTTCGACGCCGTATAGGCCCCCATCGTGGCCGCCCCGCTGGACGCCCCGCGCGCCGAGACCGCCACGACCTTGCCGCGCCGCTGGAACATCATGGCGGGAATGAAATGCCCGGTCACGGCCACGAACGACCACGCGTTCAGGTCCATCATGCGCTGCCACGACTCCCGGCTCAGCGCGTGCGTCGGTTCGCCCATCTCGAAGCCGCCCGCCACATGCACGAGCACGTCGACCGCGCCGAAGGCGTCGAGGATGGCCGCCGCCACGGGCGCCATTGCCGCATCCGACGTCACGTCCGCCGCGTGCAGCAGCGTGCCGCCATGATCGGGTTCGGGATGCGCGAACACGCTCTGCAGGTGCTGCAGGTTGTGGTCGATCAAGGCCAGCCGCGCACCCTCGGCGGCAAACCGGCTGGCCACGGCGCGACCCAGCGCGCCGGCCGCGCCGGTGATCACGACATGTCGACGGGGACCCTTCGCTTCCATGGCGGACTCCGCAAAAGAGGTCCTTCAACCATAGTGCGTGGGCCCGGACTCCGCCAGCCGCGGGGGCGGCGCCAACTGTACAGCACGCGGTGCCGGCATCTGTGCATGGCCGGATGACCCACATTGGGGCAAGATGCCGCACCGCCCACCACCGGGCTTATCGCACCAGGACCGGAATTGCCCCTCACCCGCCTCAAGCAGAGCGAGACGCTGCTGGCCGTTGCCGCGCTGATCGGCTCCATGGCCTCCCTTTGCATCGGGACGTCGTTTGCCAAGAGCCTGTTCGGCACGCTGGGCGCCCAGGGCACGGTGGCCCTGCGGGTGGGCTTTGCCGCGTTGATCCTGATCGCCGTATGGCGGCCCTGGCGGTTCAGGCTGTCGGGCGCGCACGCACGGGCCATCGCGCTGTATGGGGCGGCGCTGGGCGCCACCAACCTGCTGTTCTACATGTCGTTGCGGACGATTCCGCTCGGGCTGGCCATTGCCATCGAGTTCACCGGCCCGTTGACGGTGGCCGTGCTGTCGTCGCGGCGCGCCATCGATTTCCTGTGGATCGCCTGTGCCGTGGCCGGCCTGGTGCTGCTGCTGCCGCTCGGCGAAGCCGCCACGCACCTGGACCCCGCAGGCATTGCCTACGCGCTGGCGGCCGGCGTGGGCTGGGCGCTCTATATCGTGTTCGGCCAGATGGCGGGCAGCGCGCACGGCGGCCAGGCCACGTCGCTGGGCATGACCATGGCGGCGCTGGTGGCCCTGCCCTTCGGCCTGGCCCATGCCGGCACCGAGATCTTCAGCCCGGCCGTGCTGCTGTCGGGCCTGGCGGTGGGCCTGATGTCCAGCGCCATTCCCTATTCGCTGGAAATGGTGGCGCTCAAGCGGCTGCCCCGCCGCACCTTCGGCATCTTGCTGAGCCTGGAGCCGGCCATGGGCGCACTGGCCGGCCTGGCATTCCTGCACGAGCAGCTCACGCTGATCCAGTGGGTGGCCATCGCGGCCATCATCACCGCCTCGATCGGCTGCACCGCCACCTCGCGCGGCAAGTCCTGATACAGCGCTTGGTAGAAGGCTCAGTTCTCGGCGAACCAGTCGCGTGGCAGCCAGTGTTCACGCTGCGGCCGCGCGGACGCTGACGCTGACGCCAGCGAGAGCGTGACCTCGTGCAGGTGGCTGTCTTCGGGGTTGCGGCGGGTGGCGAACCCGCAATCGCGCATGATCGCCAGCATGCGGCGGTTCTCGCTTAGCACATCGCCGCGCATGCCGCGCAGCTGGCTGGCCCGTGCCACCTGCTGCAGCCGCTGGATCAGGCGGCGTCCCAGCCCCTGCCCCTGCCAGCCGTCGGCCACCACCACCGCCAGTTCGGCCACGTCGTCGGCGCTCACCACATATTCCGCATTGGCCACGATGGCTTCGCCGCCATCTTCGGTGCGCGCCGTCACTACCACGGCCACATCGCGGTGCGGCCGATGCTGGACGAACCCGTCGATGGTCTCGTCCGCCACGCGGCCCCCGGTCAGAAAGCGGTAGTAGCGGCTTTCGCGTGACAGGCTGTCGATAAACGTCCGCAGGCCGTCGCGGTCGGCCGGGCGCACTGCGCGCACGGTCACCTGCGTGCCGCCGCGCGCCGTCCAGCGCTCCTCGCCACCCTGAACATCCACCACGCTGACGCCTGCCGACTGGTTCATGATCCACACCTGACTTCATTTTCCGTAGGCAGAACTATAGTCAAAACCCTGACTTTTGCAAATGAAGTTAGAGTGCTATGCTCAAAACCATGGATAAGCCACTGCCTCCCTCGCTGCCGTTGCCCACCGACTTCGCGCAATGCTCGATCGCAGCCACGCTGTCGTTGATCGGCGAGAAGTGGACCATCCTGATCCTGCGCGACGTCTTCTCGGGCGTGCGCCGCTTCGACGACTTCCTGGCGCGGCTGCAGTGCTCGCCAGCCGTGCTGTCGGCACGGCTCAAGACGCTCACGGAAGCCGGCTTGCTGCGCAAGGTCAGCTACAAGGCGCCCGGCGAGCGCGAACGCTTCGGCTACCACCCCACCCGTTCTGCCGTGGAGCTGCTGCCGGTCATCGTCGGCCTGATGCAATGGGGCGATGCCCACTTGAAACCCTGCGGCCAGGGCCCGGCCGAGATCCGCTCGCGGGTCACCGGCCTGAAGGTACGATCCGCGCTGGTCGACGAACACAACCAGCCCGTGTCGCCCGCCGACATGCAGCTGATCTCCCTGCTCCCGGCGGCGGAACCGAACGACTCCGCCGCCTGAAGCCGCGCGCCCGCGCACCATTCCTCGACATTGCACCGCACCATAGCCGTGCGCGCGCCCAGGTCTGGCGCCGCACCATGATGCATCTTTATGCATCAAACATCACTTTTACCGCCGATTTAGGCCAGGAAAGTCTCCAACGCACCACCTGACGGGGCTGGCACACCGCTTGCGATATAGAGCGCGGGCCGGTCAACGACGATCCGCCCAACCCCACATCGCACGGCGGCCGTCTGGCATGACAGCCGCCGTCAGGACAACGGCGTCCCCAGAACTGGCGTATCCCTCGCCAGACTCTCGGGACGCCTTTTGTTTTTGGAGCAAAAGGATGAACGGCAAAGCCACCCGGATCGATCTGCTGAGTCTCAAGACGCCGCAGATGCGTGCCTTCCACCTGACCTGGATGGCGTTCTTCGTCTGCTTCTTCGCGTGGTTTGCCTGCGCGCCGCTGATGCCGGTGCTCAAGGGCGAGTTCGGCCTGACCCCGGGCCAGATCGCCAACATCAACATCGCGGCCGTGGCCGTGACCATCCTGGTGCGGCTGATCATTGGTCCGATGTGCGACCGCTTCGGCCCGCGCAAGACCTATACGGGCCTGCTGGCGATTGGTGCGATTCCCGTGATCGGCGTGGCGTTCGCCCAGAACTACGAGACCTTCCTGTTCTTCCGCCTGCTGATCGGCGCGGTGGGCGCGAGCTTCGTCATCACGCAGTACCACACCTCGGTGATGTTCGCGCCGAACGTGGTGGGCACCGCCAACGCGGCCTCGGCCGGCTGGGGCAACGCGGGCGGCGGCGCCGCGCAGGGTGCGATGCCGCTGCTGCTGGCCGCCGTGCTGTTTCTCGGCGTTGACCACGCCATGGGCTGGCGCGTGGCGCTGATCGTGCCGGGCGTGCTGATGCTGGCGATGGCCGTGGTCTACTGGCGCTTCACGCAGGATTGCCCGGAAGGCAATTTCAGCGACCTGCGCGCCCGTGGCATCGAAGTGAGCGGCGGCAAGGGCGGTGGCGGCTGGGCCAGCTTCCGCGCCGCCAGCGTGAACTATCGCGTGTGGCTGCTGTTCATCACCTACGGCGCCTGCTTTGGCGTGGAGATCTTCATCCACAACGTGGCCGCCACGTTCTATGTGGACCGCTTCGGCCTGTCGCTGTCCGCCGCCGGCATGGCCGCCGCCAGCTTCGGCCTGCTCGCGCTGTTTGCCCGGGCGCTGGGCGGCTACGTCTCTGACCGCGTGGCCCGCCGCAGCGGCCTTGATGCGCGCTCCATCGTGCTGTTCGTGTTCATCCTCGGCGAAGGCCTGGGCCTGCTGGCCTTCGCCCACGCCTCCGGCGTGGCCACCGCCGTGGTGGCGATGCTGGTCTTCGGCCTGTTCACCCACATGGCCTGCGGCGCCACGTACGCGCTGGTGCCGTTCATCGACCGCAAGGCCCTCGGCGGCGTGGCCGGCATCATCGGCGCCGGCGGCAACGTCGGCGCGGTGGCGGCGGGCTTTCTGATGAAGGGCCTGGGCGACCTGCAGCAGACGCTGACGTACCTGGGCGTGGCCGCCACGCTGGCCGCGCTGTGCGCCATCGCCGTGCGCTTCAGCGCCGAGCACAAGGCCCGCGAGCAGGCGCTCTACGACAGCGCGCTGGCCAACTGAGCGGCCGCCTCCCCACACCACATCACGACACCCCAGACAAGGAAAGCACCATGAAGATCATCATCGTCGGGCACGGCATGGTCGGCCACAAGTTCCTGGAATGCCTGGCCGATGCCGGCGCGCAGGACCTCGAAGTGACGGTGCTCTGCGAGGAACCGCGCCCCGCCTACGATCGCGTTCACCTGTCTGAATTCTTTGCCGGCAAGTCGGCCGAAGACCTGTCGCTGGTGCCGCAGGGCTTCTTCGACCAGCACAACAACATGCTGCTGCGCCTGAACGCCCGGGCCACGGCCATCGACACCACGGCGAAGACCGTGACCACCTCCACCGGCGAGACGCTGGCCTACGACAAGCTCGTGCTGGCCACCGGCTCGTACCCGTTCGTGCCGCCGCTGCCGGGCAAGGACCGCAAGGACACCTTCGTCTACCGCACCATCGAAGACCTCGAAGCGATGCTCGAATGCGGCCAGCGCGCGAAGTCTGGCGTGGTGGTCGGCGGCGGCCTGCTGGGCCTGGAGTGCGCCAAGGCGCTGCGCGACATGGGGCTGGACACCCACGTGGTGGAATTCGCCCCGCGCCTGATGGCCGTGCAGGTCGACGATGGCGGCGGCCGCATGCTGCGCCAGAAAATCCAGGAACTGGGCGTGACGGCGCACACCGGCAAGAACACGGTGGAGATCGTTGACGGCGTGGACGGCACGCACCGCATGAACTTTGCCGACGGCTCGCACCTGGACACCGACATGATCGTGTTCTCGGCCGGTATTCGTCCGCGTGACGAACTGGCCCGCGAGAGCGGCCTGGCCGTGGGCCCGCGCGGCGGCATCGTGATCGACAACAACTGCCTGACCTCGCACCCCGACGTCTACGCCATTGGCGAATGCGCACTGTGGGACGGCAAGATCTACGGCCTGGTGGCCCCCGGCTACGACATGGCGCGCGTGGCCGCCCGCCACCTGCGCGGCGAGGCCGCCGAGTTCGCCGGCGCCGACATGAGCACCAAGCTCAAGCTGATGGGCGTGGACGTGGCCAGCATCGGCGACCCGCATGGCAACGTGCCGGGCAGCCGCTCGTACCAGTTCACCGACGAGCGCAAGCAGGTCTACAAGAAGCTCGTGGTATCCGACTGCGGCAAGTACCTGCTGGGCGGCGTGCTGGTGGGCGACGCAGCCGAGTACGGCACGCTGCTGCAGATGATGCTGAACCGCATCGAGCTGCCGGAGTCGCCGGAGTTCCTGATCCTGCCCTCGTCCGACGGCCAGGCCAAGCCAGCGCTGGGCGCCGACGCGCTGCCCGACACGGCGCAGATCTGCTCGTGCAACAACGTCAGCAAGGGCCAGATCTGCGCGGCCGTGACAGACGGCGCCACCTCCATCGGCGCGCTGAAGTCGTGCACCAAGGCCGGCACCGCGTGCGGCGGCTGCGTGCCGCTGGTCACGCAGATCATGAAGGCCGAGATGAAGAAGCAGGGCATGGCCGTGAACAACCATGTCTGCGAGCACTTCCCGTACTCGCGCCAGGAGCTTTACCACCTGGTACGCGTGGGCCAGTTCAAGACCTTCGACGACCTGCTGGCCGCACACGGCAAGGGGCTGGGCTGCGACATCTGCAAGCCGACGGTAGGCAGCATCCTGGCCTCGTGCTGGAACGAGTTCGTGCTCAAGGAAGAGCATGCCAGCCTGCAGGATTCGAACGACTACTTCCTGGCCAACATCCAGAAGGACGGCACGTACTCGGTGGTGCCGCGCATGCCCGGCGGCGAAGTGACGCCCGACGGGCTGATCGCCGTGGGCCAGGTGGCCAAGAAATACGGCCTGTACACCAAGATCACCGGCGGCGCGCGCGTTGACATGTTCGGCGCCCGCCTGGAAGAGCTGCCGCTGATCTGGGAGGAACTGGTGGCGGCCGGCTTCGAGTCGGGTCATGCGTACGGAAAATCCCTGCGGACCGTGAAATCTTGCGTGGGCTCCATGTGGTGCCGGTACGGCGTGGACGACTCCGTGGGCCTGGCCATCGACATCGAGAACCGCTACAAGGGCCTGCGCGCGCCGCACAAGATCAAGTTCGGCGTCTCGGGTTGCACGCGCGAATGCGCGGAAGCCCAGGGCAAGGACGTGGGCATCATCGCCACCGAGCGCGGCTGGAACCTGTACGTCTGCGGCAACGGCGGCATGAAGCCGCGCCACGCCGAACTGCTGGCCGGCGACCTGGACCGCGAGACGCTGATCCGCTACATCGACCGCTTCCTGATGTTCTACGTGCGCACGGCCGACCGCCTGCAGCGCACCAGCACCTGGCGCGACAACCTCGAAGGCGGCCTGGACTACCTGAAGGCCGTGGTCATCGACGACAAGCTTGGCATCGGCGCCGAACTGGAAGCCAACATGCAGCACGTGGTGGACACCTACGAGGACGAGTGGAAGAAGGCCATCACCGACCCGGAGACGCGCAAGCGCTTCCGCCACTTCGTCAACAGCGACCTGCGCGACGACAACCTCGTGTTCCTGGAGGAGCGCGGCCAGATCCGCCCCGCCACGCCGGAGGAACGGAACTTGCAGCGCTCCCGCCTGAGCCACATTCCCGTGGTTGCCGTGCCCGCAAAAGCAGCCTGATTCAAGGAGAACGTGATGAGCCAAGCCCACCACCCCGAAACCTGGACCGCGATTTGCACCTTGCGCGATATCGTGCCCAATACTGGTGTCTGCGCACTGGTCGACCGCCAGCAGGTGGCCGTCTTCCGCATCGGCCGCGGCGAGGAGGTCTACGCGATTGCCAACTTCGATCCGAATTCGCAGGCCAACGTGCTGTCGCGCGGCCTGGTCGGCAACCTGGGCGAGCGCCTCGTGGTGGCGTCGCCGATCTACAAGCACCATTTCGACCTGCGCACCGGCGAATGCCTGGAAGCGCCGGAGCACTCGGTGGAGGCCTACGCGGCGCGCGTCTACGACGGCAAGGTGTGGGTCAACATGACCGTGATGCAGCGCGAGGCCGAGGAAGAGCTGGCCGCCTGACTTCGACACCACCCCACCACCACGCCGACCCGATATGCTGACGCCGCACGCCACCCCGACTCCCGCCACCCCGGCCAAGCCACGGCTGGTTGTCGTCGGCAACGGCATGGCCGGCATGCGCACGGTGGAGGAACTGCTGAAGCTTGCGCCAGACCTGTACGACATCACGGTGTTCGGCGCCGAGCCGCACGGCAACTACAACCGCATCCTGCTGAGCCCGGTGCTCGCCGGCGAGAAGACCGTCGACGACATCATGCTCAACACGCGCGACTGGTACACGCAGCACGGCATCGAGTTGCTGGCCGGCGACCCCGTGGTGGCCATCGACCGCCCGCGCCGCATGGTGCACGCCGCATCGGGCAAGCGCGTGCACTACGACCGCCTGCTGCTGGCCACCGGCTCGAAGCCGTTCATCATTCCCGTGCCCGGCCACACGCTGGACGGCGTGATCGCGTTCCGCGACATCCAGGACGTGGAAACCATGGTGCAGGCCGCGCGCAATCACCGCCACGCGGTGGTGATCGGCGGCGGCCTGCTGGGGCTGGAGGCCGCGAACGGCCTGATGCGCCAGGGCATGGACGTGACCGTGGTGCACCTGGCCGACAGCCTGATGGAGCGCCAGCTCGACAAGCCCGCCGCCGAACTGCTGAAGGTGGCGCTGGAACGCAAGGGGCTGCGCTTCCTGCTGAGCGCGCAGACGGCCGGCATCCTGGGCGACAAACGCGTGACCGGCGTGCTGTTCAAGGACGGCACGCAGGTGCCGGCAGACCTCGTGGTGATGACGGCCGGCGTGCGCCCCAACATCGAACTGGCCGCCAGCGCGGGCCTGCGCTGCGAGCGCGCCATCGTCGTCGACGACACGCTGCAGACCTTCGACCCGCGCATCTACGCCGTGGGCGAATGCGTGCAGCACCGCAATGCCACCTTCGGCCTGGTGGCCCCGATCTGGGACCAGGCCCGCGTGTGCGCGGCCCATCTGGCCGGCGCCGGCCACCGCCGCTACGTGCAGCAGGCCACAGCCACCAAGCTCAAGGTGACCGGCGTGGACCTGTACTCGGCCGGCGACTTCATCGGCGGCGAAGGCAGTGAGGACCTGGTGCTGCGCGACCCGCGCCGCGGCGTGTACAAGCGCCTGGTGCTGCAGGACGGCCGCCTGGTCGGGGCCGTGCTGTACGGCGACGTGAAGGACGGCCCGTGGTATTTCGACCTGATCCAGTCCGGCAAGCCCGTTGCCGCGCTGCGTCAGCGCCTGCTGTTTGGCCAGGCGCAATGTGAGGCCCTGGCGGCGTGACGCGCTGCCGCCATCGACCAGAGAGACTGCATCCGTGAACCTGTCCGATATTGCGGTGGTTGCCACCACCGCCACCAAGACTGTCTCCACCACCTGCCCGTACTGCGGCGTGGGTTGCGGGGTGCGCGCCACCGTGCGCGCCGACGGCCAGGTTGAAGTGCAAGGCGACGCCGACCATGCCTCGAACTTCGGCCGCCTGTGCGTGAAGGGCTCCGCGCTGGGCGACACCGTCGACCTGAACGGCCGGCTGCTGCATCCGCAACTGCGCGATGCCGACGGCGCACTGCGCCGCGTGGGCTGGGACGAAGCGCTGGACAAGGTGGCGCGCGGCTTTGCCGACATCATCACGCAGCACGGCCCGGACGCCGTGGCGCTGTACGTGTCAGGCCAGATCCTGACCGAGGACTACTACATCGCCAACAAGCTGATGAAGGGCTTCATCGGCTCGGCGAACATCGACACCAACTCGCGCCTGTGCATGTCGTCGGCCGTGGCCGGCCACAAGCGCGCGTTCGGCGAAGACCTGGTGCCGTGCAACTACGAAGACCTGGAGCAGGCGGACCTGGTGGTGCTGGTGGGCTCCAACACCGCGTGGTGCCACCCGATCCTGTTCCAGCGCCTGACGCGTGCCAAGGAAGCCCGACCCGACATGAAGATCGTGGCCATCGACCCGCGCCGCACCGCCACGTGCGAGCTGGCCGACCTGCACCTGCCGCTGCGCGCCGGCACCGACGTGCGCCTGTTCAACGGCCTGCTGCGCTACCTGGCGCGCCACGGCCATGCCGACCAGGCATTCGTCGCCGCCCACACCAGCGGGCTGGACGAGGCGCTGGCGGCGGCCGATGCCGATTACGAAGCCGGACACGCGGACACCGACGACCAGGCGGACCTCGCCACACTGGCGCGCGCCTGCAAGCTTGACCCGCAGGATTTGCAGACCTTCTTCGACCTGTTCGCCGGCACCGAGAAAGTGGTGACCGCGTTCTCGATGGGCGTGAACCAGTCGTCGTCGGGCACCGACAAGGTCAACAGCATCATCAATTGCCACCTGCTGACGGGCCGCATCGGCCGCGCCGGCATGGGTCCGTTCTCGCTGACGGGCCAGCCCAATGCGATGGGCGGCCGCGAGGTGGGCGGGCTGGCCAACATGCTGGCCGCGCACATGGAGCTGGCCAACCCCGTGCATCGCGACATCGTGCAGGACTTCTGGCAGTCGCCGCACATGCCCGATGCGCCAGGCCTCAAGGCCGTGGACCTGTTCCAGGCGATCGAGGCCGGCAAGGTCAAGGCCGTCTGGGTCATCGCCACCAACCCGGTGGTGAGCCTGCCAGACGCCGACCAGGCCCGCCGCGCGCTGGCGAAGTGCGAACTGGTGGTGACGTCCGACGTGGTCACGCGCACCGATACCAATGACGCCGCGCACGTGCTGCTGCCCGCACTGGGCTGGGGCGAGAAGGACGGCACGGTCACCAATTCCGAGCGCCGCATCTCGCGCCAGCGCGCCTTCCTGCCCGCCCCGGGCGAGGCCCGCGCCGACTGGCGCATCCTCTGCGACGTGGCGCGCCGCATGGGCTTCGACGGCTTCGATTTCGCCAGCCCGCACGAGATCTTCGACGAACACGCGCGGCTGTCTGCCTGGCGCAATGGCGACGCCGCCGCACACGAGGCGCCGCGCATGTTCGATATCGGCGGCCTGGCGGGCCTGAGCCAGGCCGCGTATGACGCGTTCGAACCGGTGCAATGGCCGCTACCGGCAAACACGGCCGGCACGGCGGCCGGCACGCAACGGCTGTTCGAGGACGGCCGCTACGCCTTTACCGACGGCCGCGCACGCTTCGTGCCCACCGCGGCCCGCGCCCCCGCGCATGCCGCCGACGACGACTATCCGCTGATCCTGAACACGGGCCGCGTGCGCGACCAGTGGCACACCATGACGCGCACCGGCAAGGCGGCCCGGCTGGCCGACCACCTGCCCGAGCCGTTCGTCGACATGCATCCGCAAGACGCACTGCTGTGCGGCGTGGGCGAAGGCAAGCTCGCGCGTGTGTCCAGCCACTGGGGCGCCATGGTGGCGCGCGTGCGGTTTGGCGGCGGCATTCCGCGCGGCAGTGTGTTCGTGCCGATTCACTGGAACGACCAGTTCAGCTCCGACGCGCGCGTGGGCGCCGTGGTTAATCCGGTGGTGGACCCAGTGTCCGGCGAACCCGAGTTCAAGCACACGCCGGTGCGCGTGGAAGAATTCCGCGTGTCGTGGCACGGCTTCGTGCTGAGCCGCAACGCGCTGCCGGCCGAGGCGCTGACGTACTGGACGCGCATCCAGGGCAAGCAGTTCCACCGCTACGAATTCGCAGGCCGCGAAGCCATCGGCGACCGCTCCGCGTGGGCCCGCGCCCTGCTCGGCGCGCCCGGCCCCGAAGCTGACTGGCTCGAATACGAAGACCGCACGGCGGGCGTGTACCACGCCGGCTACGTGGTGGACGACCGGCTCGAAGCCTGCGTCTACGTCTCCACCCGCACCGACCTGCCCTCGCGCGCCTGGCTCTGCCAACTGTTCGGCCAGGACCGCCTCGAAGACGCCGACCGCGTAGGCCTGCTGCTGGGCCAGCCGCTCGAAAAAACCGTCGACGCCGGCCCCACGGTGTGCTCGTGCTTCGGCGTAGGCCGCAACACGATCTGCGACGCCGTGCGCCAGCACGACCTGAAAACACCCGCCGAAATCACCGCCTGTGTAAAAGCCGGCGGCAACTGCGGATCGTGCGTGCCGGAGCTGAGGAAGCTGCTGGCGGAGGTGAGGATTGGGGAGGCGGAGGTGATTTAAGCCATACCCCAGGCAACGATGGCGCGACAGCTAGATGGCTCTCGCGCCATTTTTTAGGACACCGCCTTGACATTTCATCCAGCTCTATACAAACTGTCCAGCAACAATTTTTTCCTTGCCCGCGATGTCAACACGCACCCCCGAGCAGCGTCTGCTGCTGGAACAGATCAAGCAGATTGCGGATGGCCTGGGGCAGACGCTGGCGCCGTTCTGCGAGGTGGTGGTGCACGATCTGCTGGAGCCGGGCCAGTCCATCCTGGCCATCCATAACAACCTGTCTGGCCGGGCGGTGGGTGATCCCACTACCGAGCTGGGCGAGGCGCGCATCACTGACCCCGACTATCCGCAGGTCCTTGCAAACTACGCCAACCAGTTTGCCGATGGGCGGCAGGCCAAGAGCACTTCGATCGGCATCAAGGACGGCACCGGGCGCTACGTGGCCGCGCTGTGCATGAACGTCGACCTGACGCTGTTTCGCAGCCTGCAGATGGCGATGGGTCAGTTCGTGCAGACCGATGCCGAGGGGCCCAAGGAGACGCTGGACCCGGCCAGCACCGACGCCCTGCGCGCGCGCATCGATGCATTCGCGGCGCGCCTGGCCACCACGCCCCGTGCGCTGAAGACCGAAGAGCGGCGCGCGCTGCTGGCCGAACTCAAGGCTGCCGGGCTGCTGGAAGTGCGCCGGGCCATGGAAACCATCGCGGCGCATCTCGGTGTGTCGCGCGCCACCGTTTACAGCTATGCACGCTGACCGCTCCCCTGACAGTTCCCTCCCCCCGACCGCGGCCGCGCAATTGCTGCTGCTGGACAAGTCCACCGTGGAGGCGGCGCTGCTGCCCGACGACGTGCTGGCCGCCGTGCGCGAAGCCTTCGTCCTGCACAGCCATCGACACGGACGTGTCTTTCCGCTAATCCGCGAAAAGCTCGCCACGGGCGGCGTGTTCGGCATCAAGGCTGGCGATGTCGGCAAGCAGAACCTGCTGGGCTTCAAGGCCGCCGGCTTCTGGCCCGGCAACCGGCAGCGCGGCGGCGAGCCGCATCAGGCCACCGTGCTGCTGATCGATCCTGCCACGGGGCGTCCGCTGTGCATGCTCGACGGCAACGCGATCACCACGGCGCGCACCGGCGCGGCCGGCGGCATTGGCCTGCAAACGCTGGCCCGCGCCGACAGCCGGCGCGTGTGCGTGTTCGGCACCGGCGTGCAGGCGCGCGTGCAGCTCACCTACGCGCTGGCGCTGATGCCGACGCTGACTCACGTGCAATACGTCAGCGCCAACGGTCAGGCCAGCGCGAGCTTCGAAGCCGAATTCGCCGATCGCTGCCAGATCGGGCTGGCCGCCGACCGCAACGCCGCCGTGGCCGACAGCGATATCGTGATTACCGCCACGCCCGGTGGCGGCGCACTGTTCGATGCCGAAGCGGTGCAGCCGGGCACGCATCTGAACTGCGTGGGCGCCGATACTGTCGGCAAGCGCGAGCTGCCCGAGGGCGTGCTGGAGCGCGCGCGCATCGTCGCCGACGACCTGGAGCAGTCGCGCAGCATTGGCGAATGCCAATGGGCGCCCGGCCTGCACTGCACGGAAATTGGCGACCTGCTGACCGGTGCCGCCACGTTCGTCCGCCAGCGCGACGACATCACCGTGTTCGACATGACGGGGCTGGCCCTGCAGGATCTGACGGTTGCCCGCTTCCTGCATGAACGTGCGCTGGCCAATGGCACGGGCACGCGCCTGGCCTGGCCCTGGTAGATCGACGCCCCGCCGCTTCTATCGCTACTGTTGCGTTATCCGATCCGTTTTCCCTGACGTCCTGCACCCGTGACCACCATGACGACCCTGCAACTGCCTACCTACGCCGATGTGGAAGCCGCCGCCGAGCGCCTTCAAGGCCATGCCAACCGCACGCCGGTCAACACCTCGCGCACGCTCAACGCCATGCTGGGCGCCGAAGTCTACTTCAAGTGCGAGAACTTCCAGCGCATGGGCGCCTTCAAGTTCCGCGGCGCCTTCAATGCGCTGGCGAAGTTCACCCCGGCGCAGCGCCAGGGCGGCGTCGTCGCGTTTTCCTCGGGCAATCACGCGCAGGGCATCGCGCTCTCCGCCCGGCTGCTGGGCATGCCGGCCACGATCGTGATGCCCCATGATGCGCCGGCGCTGAAGGTGGCGGCCACGCGCGGCTATGGCGCCGAGGTGGTGCTGTACGACCGCTACACGGAAGACCGCGAGGCCATCGGCCGCAATTTGGCGGAGAAGCACGGCATGACGCTGATCCCGCCGTACGATCACCCGGACGTGATGGCCGGCCAGGGCACGGCCGCCAAGGAACTGCTCGAGGAAGTGGGCCCGCTCGATGCGCTGTTCGCACCGCTGGGCGGCGGCGGCCTGCTCTCGGGCACGGCGCTGGCCACGCGCGCGCTGGCGCCGCAGTGCGAGATCTACGGCGTGGAACCCGAAGCCGGCAACGACGGCCAGCAATCGTTCCGCAGCGGCGCCATCGTCCACATCGACACGCCCAAGACCATCGCCGACGGCGCGCAGACCCAGCACCTGGGCAACTACACGTTCCCGATCATCCAGCGCGACGTGAACGACATCCTGACCGCATCGGACGCGCAACTGGTGCAAGCCATGCGCTTCTTCGCCGAACGGATGAAGATGCTGGTGGAACCCACCGGCTGCCTGGGCCTGGCAGCGGCCATGCAGAGGAAGGACCCGTTGCAGGGCAAGCGCGTCGGCGTGATCATCAGCGGCGGCAACGTCGATATCGCGCGCTTCTGCGAGTTGATGGCGAGTTGATGGCGAGTTGATGGCGAGTTGATGGCGGTTTTTCTCCCCTCTCCCGCACGCGGGAGAGCAACCGTGTCAAGCAGGCAGTCTGTTTTCCCACGGTTGGCCGGTTTTGACCATCGAGTTGAGGATCGTCAGGATCTTGCGCATGCAGGCGGTGATGGCAAGCTTGGACGGCTTGCCAACCGCTTTCAGGCGCTGATGGAATTCCCGTATGGCCGGATTGTGGCGGATGGCAGTAACCGCCGCCATGTACAGCA
>Ga0209565_1000410_pt1 | contig 35519 bp, 28 predicted proteins | sample Araplaol_mTSA_r2_2_FD_184283 | JGI IMG/M metagenome (GOLD analysis project Ga0209565, IMG submission 184283) | Arabidopsis root microbial communities from North Carolina, USA - plate scrape MF_Col_mTSA_r2 (SPAdes) (version 3) | ecosystem: Host-associated > Plants > Roots > Endosphere | place... | reverse complement strand
CATTGGTAAATACGGCATCGCTTCCCTGCTGCCGCTGGCCAAGCTGATGGGTTCGTTCTACCTGACCTGCTTCCTGTTCGTGTTCATCGTGCTGGGCCTGATCGCCAAGTACACCGGCTTCTCGATCGGCCGCTTCATTTCCTACATCAAGGAAGAACTGCTGATCGTGCTGGGCACCTCCTCCTCGGAAAGCGCCCTGCCTTCGCTGATGCGCAAGCTGGAAAAGCTGGGTGCTTCCAAGCCGGTGGTTGGCCTGGTGGTACCGACCGGCTACTCCTTCAACCTGGACGGCACCAACATTTACATGACCATGGCGGCCCTGTTCGTTGCCCAGGCCACCAACACCGACCTGACGCTGTGGCAGCAACTGACCATCCTCGGCGTTGCCATGCTGACCTCGAAAGGCGCCTCCGGCATCACCGGCGCCGGCTTCATCACCCTGGCCGCCACCCTGGCCGTGGTGCCAAGCATCCCGGTAGCGGGCATGGCACTGATCCTCGGCATCGACCGCTTCATGAGCGAATGCCGCGCCCTCACCAATTTCGTCGGCAACGGCGTGGCAACCCTGGTGGTCGCCAAGTGGGAAGGTGAACTGGACATGGATACCCTGAAGCGCGAACTGGCCAATCCTACCCCGCTGAACCCAGTTGCCCAGGCGACCGCAACCGAACCCCTGGCAGCGACTGCCGAGTAAGCCGTCGCCTCCCTTAACACGAAGACAGGCCCCATGCAATTGCGCATGGGGCCTGTCTTTTTTTGTGGTTAGAATGTAACGAAAAGTAGCCGTGTGAATGTTGACTTACGGAAACATGCAACCTAGAATAAACTCACTAATAATGCACCCAGAACGGACGCCAGGATGAGACTCCCCAGCCACCGTGGATTTACCCTGATTGAAGTGATGATCACCGTCGTTATCGTCGGTATTCTCGCGGCAATCGCCATCCCCAACTACTCCCGCCACGTCGTGCGCGGCAATCGCGGAGCCGCACAGCAGCACCTGATCGACCTGGCGCAGCGCGAACAGCAATTCCTGGCCGATGCGCGCGTCTACAAGGATTCGGTCGCCGGCCTGAACATGCAGACGCCACCCATCGTGTCCAAGTATTACACGATTACGATCCAGGCCGACGACGGGCCGCCACCAAAGTTCACCATCACCGCGACGCCTGTCGCAGGCACCGGCCAGGCCAACGATGGCACCCTCACCATTGACCAGGCCGGCACTAAGCTGCCCGCCGACAAGTGGTGATGCCATGAAACGCCAATACGGCTTCGGCCTTTCCGAGATGATGCTGGCAGTCCTGATCGCAGGCATCCTGGCGGCGGTCGGCATGCCTGCCATGCAGAACTTCATCTCCAACCAGCGCCTGAAAAGCACTTCGACCGACCTGTTCACCAGCATCCTGCGTGCGCGCAGCGAAGCGATCAAGCGCAACCGCGACGTCACGATTTCGCCCTCGACCAACTGGAACACGGGCTGGACTATTCCTAGCCCGAACGCAGGCGAACCGGTCCTGGCCACCTTTACCACGCGGCCTTCGGTCACGGTTACCGGTCCGGCGGCCGGCGTAACGTTCACCGCTGCCGGGCGCGTCAAGGGCGACAGCAATCCGCAGTTTTCCATTTCCTCGACTACAGGCAAAGCTAGCTGCATCAGCATTGACCTTGGCGGCCGCCCGAACGTGCAACCCAAATCATGCTAAGAACAACCATGCACCGCCAACACGGCATCACAATGATTGAAGTCCTGGTCACGATCGTGATCCTCGCCTTCGGCCTGCTGGGCATTGCCGTTTTCCAGTCCAAAGCCAGCGTCGGTTCGATCGAATCCTACCAGCGCGCCCAGGCCGTCATCCTGCTGGACGACATGAGCTCGCGGGTACGCGGCAATCCCGACAATGTTGCCTCCTATGAGTCCACCAACATCGGCACCGGCGATGCGCAGCCGGCCGATTGCAGCGCGCTTGGCGCCGGTGCCGCGCGTGATGTCTGCGAGTGGAGCAATTTGCTGAAAGGCGCTGCCGAGACCGATAGCAATACCAAGGTCGGCGCCATGATCGGTGCGCGCGGCTGCATCACCCTGCTGCAAGCTGCCGACCGTACCGCCGGCGTTTGCAAGCCAGGCATCGTCCAGGTTGCTGTCGCCTGGCAAGGCTTGCACGCCACCCAGGCTCCATCCCTGGACTGCGGCAAGAATCAGTTCGGCGATGAGAACTATCGCCGCCTGATTTCTGCCCAGGTCCTGATTCCTCTACTCGACTGCAAATGAGGAGCCCATCCATGCAGATTTTCCGCCGCGAGCAAGGCTTTACCTTAGTTGAGCTGATGGTGGCAGTCGCCGTCGGCATGCTATTGCTTGCCGGCTTATCGACCCTGTTTTCCAGCAACAGCTCCGCGCAAGTGGAAATCGAGCGCGCCAACCGCCAGGTGGAAAACGGGCGCTATGCCATGCAACTGATGACCGGCGACTTGCGTAATGCCGGCTATTACTCCGAATACGACCCGATCGAGCTGGCCGCACCGACCGTCTTGCCAGACCCGTGCGACGTAGACCTGACCAATATGCGCGACGCGATCGCCTTTGCGGTGCAAGGCTATGACAACAGCAACTCGCTCAAATGCCTGTCCGACGTCAAGGCCAATACCGACGTCGTGGTAGTGCGCCACACCCACACCTGTGTCGTCGGTGCTGCCGATTGCGAAGATGACAGCGCCGGCGGCCCGTTCTTCCAGGCTTCACAGTGCTCCAACGACTCTGAGCTTGGTTCCAACGACAAATACAACCACTATCAAATCTCGGCTTTGAACAGCGGCTTCACCCTGCATAAGTTCAACTGCACGACCGTCAAAGGCAGCGGCAGCCCGGCCGACGTGCGCCGCCTGCTGACCCATATCTACTTTATCGCCAATAACAGCCTGGCCGGCGACGGCATCCCCACGCTCAAGCGTGCCGAAGTGGTCAGCAAAGGCGCGGTCATGTCGGTGCAGATCGTGCCGCTGGCCGAAGGCATCGAAAACATGCAACTTGAGTACGGCCTGGACGGTAGCAACGATGGGGTGGCGGACAGCTTCACGACCAAGGTCAACGATGCCGAATGGGGTAATGTCGTGTCGGTCAAGCTGCACTTGCTGGCGCGCACCCTGAGCCCGTCGATGGGCCATACCGATACCAAGTCCTATGTGCTTGGCTCGGATGAGAACGGACAGCAGAACGTCATCAAGGCCACTGGTGACAAGTACAAACGCCACGTCTTCACCTCACTGATCGGCTTGCCTAACGTGGCCGGAAGGAAACCTTGATGAAACACCTCGCACTCCGTCGACAGAGCGGCATGACCCTGGTCGTGGCACTGGTCATGCTCGTACTGATCACCTTGCTGGCGATGACGACTTTTAACCTGGGCAAATCCAGCATCCAGGTTGTCAACAATATGCAAAACCGCGATGAAGGCATCGCCGCCAGCCGCAGCGTGCTGGACGAAGCCATGTCCAGCACGCGCTTCTTTGATACGCCAAACGATGCCCTGGACCAGCCTTGCCTGAACAGTAACCATCGCTGCTTCGACCTGAACGGCGATGGCATCATCGATATCGTTACCTCCTTGAGCGCAGCCAAATGCGTCAAGGTGCGCACCATCAAGACCAATGAACTTGACTTCGGTTCCGAGGAAGACCGCAACTGCAGCGTCGGCACCAGCGGCAACAGCGGCATTGTCGGATCGGATAAAGGCAATTCGATGTGCGCCGACTCCACCTGGGAAATGTCAGCCACCAGCCAGGACCAGCAGGCTCAATCCGAAGTCCAGGTAGTACAAGGTGTTGCCATGCGCGTCGCGACAACCAACATCGAAACCAGTTGCAAATAACTAGCCCGCTTTATATTGAGAGCCAGCCATGCCAAAAAAGCTAATGATCACCGCGGCCGCCTGCCTCGGTGCATGCGCCACCCTCCTGTCGTTCCCAGCTGGCGCTGACGACATCGATATTTTCACAGGCGCCTCTGCCGGCACCTCGATCAATCCGCGCATCCTGATCGTACTGGACAATACGTCCAACTGGTCGCGCCAGGCGCAGAAGTGGCCGGGCGGCCTGACCCAGGGCCAATCCGAGGTGCGCGCCATCAAGAGCGCCATCGCCACCCTGAACGACAAGGTCAACGTCGGCCTGTTTGAATTCGTCACCGACGGCAACGCCAACGATAACGGCGGCTTCGTGCGCTTCCAGGTGCAGCCGATGACGACCTCGGCCAGGAACCAGTTCAACAACCGGCTCGACACCATCGACGGCGCCATCACCAGCCCGATCGAAAAACGCAATTCGGGCACGATGTACGGCAACCTGATGTACGACGTGTACAACTACCTCGGCGGCCTCACCGGCTACTCCGCCGCGAAAGGCGTGACGCCCAGCTCGATCGCCGATCCGGCCGGCTACGTCAAGCGCTGGGCGCCTTTCAAGTCCCCGCTGACGGACGACGCCAGCTGCGCCAAGACCATCGTCATCTTCGTCACCAACCCGGACCAGAGCGGCCCGACCAAGGATGACAGCGCCAACACTACACAGTTGCAGAGCCTGGGCGGCAACACGAAACAGCTTGGCCTGCCCAACTTCACGACCCAGACGGTCCAGAGCGTCACCAATATCGGCCAGACCGCATCCTGCTATTCGAGCCAGACGGCCGCTTCGACCGAACTGAACGCAGCTCCTTGGGTCACTACCTGCGGCAACTACACCGACGGCTGCAAGATCGGTTCGGCACTGAATGACGGCAGCAAGGTTTGCCCGGTCGGCACCGCATCGTATGCGATCAACGGCGTCAACAGCGCGGTCACCAACGTGCCGACGGGTACCGTCACCACCGATGCCAACCCATGGAACGCCGACGAATGGGCGCGCTTCATGCACGACAAGGGCGTGCCAATCCCGGCCAGCAGCCTCAAGTCCAAGGTCACGTTCTACACCATTGACGTGTACAACGCGCAGCAGAACATCGAGCACACCAAGCTGATGCTGAGCATGGCCAGCGCCGGCGGCGGCAAATACTTTGCGGCCAAGAGCCAGCAGGCGATCCTTGATGCACTGAACCAGATCATTGGCGAAGTGCTGGCAGTGAACTCCACCTTTGCATCGACTTCGTTGCCGGTGAACGCCACCAACCGTTCGCAAAGCGAGAACCAGGTCTTCATCGGCATGTTCCGCCCCGACCCTGATGCCAAGCCGCGCTGGTTCGGCAACCTCAAGCGCTATCAACTGGTCCTGGATGGCACGGATGTCTCGCTGGGTGACGTAAACGGCAACCTGGCAGTCAACAACAATACCGGTTTTATCACCGATTGCGCGCAAAGCTTCTGGACCGTCGACAAGGGAGCGTATTGGGAAAACCTCGGCCTCAACCCTGACCCGGCGAGTGGCTGCCGCTCCCTGGGCAAAGGTGTTTCGCCCTACTCCGATGCGCCGGACGGCCCATCGGTTGAAAAAGGCGCCGTGGCGCAGATGCTGCGCAACGGCAACGACCCGGGCAATACCGGCACCCCGACCTACGCCGTCAACCGCACCATTTATACCCGCACCAAGGGCGGCACTTCGCTGGTGACCTTCAATACCACCAACAGCGGCTTGTCGGCCGACGTGGTCAACTTCATCCGCGGCGCCGACGTGACGCAAGAGCGTGGCCCGGACATGCCGACCACCACTACCCGCCCATCGATTCACGGCGATGTGATCCACTCGCGCCCGCTGCCGCTGTCCTATGACGAGAACAACGTCGTCGTGTTCTACGGTTCCAACGATGGCTTCCTGCGGGCGGTGGACGCCAACACCGGCAAGGAACGCTGGTCCTTTGTCGCACCGGAATTCTTCAGCCGCCTGAGCCGCTTGAAGGACCAGACCCCGCTGGTGAACTACCCGAACGTGGCCGGTCCCGGCGACGTGGCTGCCATCGGCAGCCCGAAAGACTACTTCTTCGACGGCTCCACCGGTGTGTACCAGAGCCTGCCGGCCAGCCCTACCGACACCCAGAAAATCTGGATCTATCCAACCATGCGCCGAGGCGGCCGCATGGTATACGGCCTGGACGTGAGCAGCATCGACAGCCCGCGCCTGATGTGGTCGGCCGGTTGCCCGAACCTGGCCAATGACGACGGCTGCACCCCAGGCTTCGACGGCATCGGCCAGACCTGGTCGATTCCAGCGGTTGCCTTCGTTAAAGGCCATTCCGCCACCCGCCCGGTGGTCGTGATGGGCGGCGGCTATGACAACTGTGAAGATGCCAATACCGGCGCGCCGACCTGCGTTGCCGGCAAGGGCGGCTTCGTCTACGTGATGGACGCGGAAAGCGGTTCGCTGCTCGCCAGCTTCAAGACCAAGCGCAGCGTCGTCGGTGACGTTTCGATGATCGATATCGACAACGACGGCACGGTTGACTACGCCTACGCTGTCGACCTGGGCGGCAATATCTACCGCATCGACTTCGTTGACGCCTATACCACCAGGGCGCCTTTGTCCGCCAACAACTGGCGCATGTACCGCGTGGCCTATACCAACCAGGCCACCAGCCCGCGCAAATTCATGTTCGGCCCGGCGCTGCTGTACAACAAGGGCTCGGTCTATGTGGCATTGGGCAGCGGCGACCGCGAGCACCCGCTGTCCTGGCAATACCCTTATGAGTCGACCGCCAACCGTTTCTACGTGGCGCTGGACAACCTGGCCAATAAACCGACGACGGACGAAGCCGGCCTGAACCTGGACGCCAGCCTGACCAACAGCACCTCGCCAACCGACTGCAATTCGCCGAACGTGCTGCCGAATGGCAGCAGCCGCGGCTGGTTCATGGAACTGCAAAAAGGCGAGCAGGTCGTGACCTCTTCCCTGATCGTCGCCGGCACTGTCATGTTCAGTACCAACCGCCCCATCGTCGGCAACGCGGCAAGCTGTTCCACTGCCCTGGGTGAGGCGCGCGGCTATGCCGTCAGCCTGTTCAATGCGTCCGGCGCAATCGGCGTCGACGGCACCTGCGGCGGCAGCCGCTCGTCGGTCTTCGCCGGTGGCGGCCTGCCACCATCGCCGGTGCTCGCCACGAACGTCAGGGTTCGTCCCCCATCTGACCCGCGAAACCCGAATGGCCCAACCGGTCCGGGTGCTGACGGCCGCATCGTCAACGTGGTGATCGGCTCCCCGAAGAAGGAGGTTTCAATTGACGGCAGCGAGGTGAAACCGAACATCGGTTCGGTCCGCAAGCGCAAGTACACCTACGTCAAAGGCCAGTAAAAACCGGGGGACGCTTCAGCGTCCCCTTTCTTCTTCATGCAATAAAAAAGGGACGCCGCGGCGTCCCTCTGCTTTTTCCGCTGCCGTTTTCAGGCGAACGACAGCTCCACGCCGGATGCCGCAGCGATTTCTTCGCGCGTTACGCCCGGCGCCAGTTCGGTCACCTTGATCCCGGTTGGGGTCACCTCCATCACGCCAAGGTCGGTGATGATCATGTCCACCACGCCGACACCGGTCAGCGGCAGGTCGCATTTCTTCAGCAGCTTGTGCGAAGTCGAACCATCCTTGGCGGTGGCAACGTGCTCCATCAGCACGACCACTTTCTTGACGCCGGCCACCAGGTCCATCGCGCCGCCCATGCCCTTGACCATCTTGCCAGGGATCATCCAGTTGGCCAGGTCGCCCTTTTCCGACACCTGCATCGCACCCAGGATCGCCAGGTTGATCTTGCCGCCGCGGATCATCGCGAACGAGTCGGCCGAGCTGAAGTAGGCCGCGCCTGGCAAGGCAGTCACGGTCTGCTTGCCGGCGTTGATCAGGTCGGCGTCCACTTCCGCTTCGGTCGGGAACGGACCGATGCCCAGCAGGCCGTTTTCCGATTGCAGGAACACTTCGATATTCTGCGGCACATAGTTGGCCACCAGGGTCGGCAGGCCAATGCCCAGATTCACATAGAAGCCGTCCTGCAGCTCTTTCGCCGCGCGTGCGGCCATTTCATCACGAGTCCATGCCATGTTGTCTTCTCCTTAGTTGGCACGCACGGTGCGCTGTTCGATGCGTTTTTCCGGGTTGGCGTTGAGCACGATGCGGTGCACGTAAATGCCCGGCAGGTGCACGGCGTCCGGATCGATGGCGCCGACTTCGACGATTTCCTCCACTTCCACCACGCAGACCTTGCCGGCGGCAGCGACGTTCGGATTGAAGTTGCGGGAGGTCTTGCGGAAGACCAGGTTGCCCGATTTGTCGGCCTTCCAGGCCTTGACCAGCGATACGTCGGCCACCAGCGAGCGTTCCATCACATACTGCTCGCCGTCGAATTCGCGGATCTCCTTGCCGTCGGCAACGATGGTGCCGACGCCGGTCTTGGTGAAGAAGGCCGGAATGCCCGCACCGCCGGCGCGCAGCTTTTCAGCCAGGGTGCCTTGCGGGGTGAATTCCAGTTCCAGTTCGCCGGCCAGGAACTGGCGCGCGAATTCCTTGTTCTCGCCCACGTAGGAGGAGATCATTTTCTTGATCTGGCGGGTTTCCAGCAGTTGGCCCAGGCCAAAGCCATCCACGCCAGCGTTATTGGAAATCGCGGTCAGCCCTGTGGCGCCGCTGTCGCGCAGTGCGCCGATCAGCGCTTCCGGGATGCCGCACAGGCCGAAACCGCCGACCGCAATGGTTTGGCCGTCGGCCACGATGCCGGCCAGGGCGGCCTTGGCATCCGGGTAAATCTTGTTCATTATGTCTCCTTGTTCAAATGGCCAGAAGGCGATTGAGGATAGAATACGCCCGCCCAAACATCAATACCGTAGAAATACCGCAATGCCGATCAATTACGAGTCCATCTTCAAATTCGCCCCGGTAGGCATGTGCGTGTCGGACAATCGCGTGATCCAGGCCAGCAACGATGCGCTGGCGGCCATGTTCGGCTACGGCGCCGGCGCGCTGGATGGGCAGTCGTTCCAGGTCCTGTACCCGACCCAGGATGAGTACCAGCGGACCGGGGACCGCATCATCCCCATCATGAATGCCAGGGGACGCTATTCCGATGAGCGCATCATGCGCCGCGCCAATGGTGAACTGTTCTGGTGCCACGTGACCGGCCGCGCGCTCGACACGGCGCAGCCGCTGGGCGCCGGCATCTGGACCTTCGAAGATGTGTCGGAGCAGCGCCCGGTTTCCGCCGCCCTCACCCCGCGCGAGCGGGAAATTGCGGCTTTGCTGGTGGAGGGCAAGACCAGCAAGATGATTGCGCGCGATGCCGGCTTGTCGCCGCGGACGGTGGAGATGCACCGGGCTTCGTTGATGCGCAAGTTTGGTGCGGCTACCGCTGCTGAGCTGGTACATAAGCTGGCTGGGGCGCGCTAAAACCGGTAAACCTGGGTCAGACCCATAGGGTCAGACCCTGTCTGTTCGGCTGCCGTCTCGAGACCCGGGTTTAACGGTTTTCAGCCCGCCATCATGCCGTCATCAGCCGAGATAATCGCGCCATTGATAAAGTGCGCCTCGTCCCCCGCCAGCAGCAACAGCAGCCCATCCAGATCCTGCGGCTTGCCCGCCCGCTTGCGCGGCAGCATATCGATCAGCCGCTTGCCCTGGTCGCTGGCAAAGTAATCCTCATTGATCTCGGTCTCGATGTAGCCCGGGCAGATGGCATTGGTGTTGATGCCGTACTTGCCCCACTCCACCGCCATGGCCTTGGTCATGTGCACCACGCCCGCCTTGCTCATGCAATACACGCCGATTTGCGGCAGCACGCGCAGTCCCGCCACCGAAGCGATATTGATAATGCGGTGCTGCTTGCGCGGATCGCCTTTGGCGCGCGCGATCATCCGCTTGGCCGTCTCCTGCGCCACGAAAAACGCTCCGCGCAGGTTGCAGTCCATGACAAAGTCATAATCTTCCGGCGACACGTCCAGCAAACGTTGCGTCATTGATACACCGGAATTATTCACCAGGATGTCGATCGGGCCAGCCTCGGTTTCGGCATGGGCGATGGCGGATTTGATGCTCGCATAGTCGGTCACGTCCAGTGTGACTACATGGGCGGCGCCACCTTCGGCTTCGATTTCCGCACGCAGCTCTTTCAGGCGTTCAATGCGGCGCGAGGCCAGCACTACCTGGCAGCCCGCTTGTGCCAGCACCTTGGCGAAACGGGCGCCAAGCCCGCTGGAAGCGCCCGTGATCAGGGCAATCTTGCCCTCAAAATTTACTTCGATCCCCACCGGCTACTCCTTATAATTCCGTTCCGACATGATGACACAAAAAACCTCCTTATTAGATTGCCACGTCTAATATTAGCCCTCACAATGGCGCCACCGTTGCAATACCCGGGAAAAAAGAGCACACTCGTTCTATTTCCAGCACCGAATTTTCCATCATTCTTATAAAAACACCATGAGCAACCTTGTAGAACAGTACGGCCCACGCGAGGCAATGGAGTACGACGTTGTGATCGTTGGCGGCGGCCCTGCTGGCCTGTCGGCAGCGATCAAGATCAAGCAGCTGAATCCGGAGACCTCCGTGGTCGTGCTGGAAAAAGGCGGCGAACTCGGCGCCCATATCCTGTCCGGCGCAGTGATGGACCCGAAAGCCCTTACCGAACTGATCCCGAACTGGAAAGAGCTCGGTGCTCCGCTGAACACTGCCGTCACCGAAGACCGCGTGCTGTTCCTGACCGAGTCCAAGGCGTTCAAGACCCCGAACTTCATGCTGCCGAAGTGTTTCGAGAACCACGGCAACTACGTCATTTCGCTGGGCAATGTGGTGCGCTGGCTGGGCCAGCAGGCCGAAGCCCTGGGCGTGGAAATCTTCCCTGGCTTCACCGGCGCGGAAATCCTGTACAACGACGACGGTTCGGTCAAGGGCGTTGCGACCGGCAATATGGGCGTCAAGCGCGACGGCGAGCCTGGCCCAGACTTCCAGCTCGGCATGGAACTGCACGGCAAGTACACCCTGTTCGCCGAAGGCGCACGCGGCCACCTGGGCAAGCAGTTGATGGCCAAGTATGACCTGAATAAAGGCAAGGATCCTCAATCCTATGGCATCGGCATCAAGGAACTGTGGGAAATCGATCCGGCCAAGCACAAGCCCGGCCTGGTGATCCACACCACCGGCTGGCCGCTGGACACCAAGACTTACGGCGGCTCCTTCCTGTACCACCTGGAAAACAACCAGGTCATGGTCGGCTACGTCGTGGGCCTCGACTACGAGAACCCATACCTGTCGCCATACGAAGAATTCCAGCGCTACAAGACCCACCCGGAAATCCGCGGCTTCTTCGAAGGCGGCAAGCGCATTTCCTACGGCGCGCGCGCTATCACAGCTGGCGGCCTGCAATCGCTGCCCAAGCTGGTGTTCCCGGGTGGCGCACTGATCGGCTGTGACGCCGGCTTCCTGAACATGAGCCGTATCAAGGGCTCGCACGCCGCGATCAAGTCCGGCATGCTGGCCGCCGAAGCGGTCGTGGCAGCATTGGGCGCCGGCCGTTCCGCCGACGAACTGGCAGCCTACCCGACCGCCTTCGAACAATCCTGGCTGCATGAAGAACTGCACGTGGCGCGTAACGTCAAGCCTTGGCTGAAGAAAGGCCTGTACCTGGGCTCGCTCATGACCGGCATCGACCAGATCGTCTTCCGCGGCAAAGCGCCTTGGACCCTGCACCACTCGACCCCGGATCATGCCTGCCTGCGCCCTGCTTCGGAATTTGCCCCGATTACTTATCCCAAGCCGGATGGCAAGCTGACCTTCGACCGCCTGTCGTCGGTGTTCATTTCGAACACGAACCACGCGGAAGACCAGCCTATCCACCTGACGCTGAAGGACAATTCGGTGCCGGTGAATGTCAACCTTGCCAAGTTTGCAGGCCCTGAATCGCGCTACTGCCCGGCCGGCGTCTACGAGTTCGTCAAGACCGACGAAGGCCAGGACCGCCTGCAGATCAATGCGCAGAATTGCGTGCATTGCAAGACTTGCGATATCAAGGACCCGACCCAGAACATCGTCTGGATCACGCCGGAAGGTGGCGGCGGCCCGAACTATCCGAATATGTAAGCGGTTTGACAAGGGGCTTCGGCCCCTTTTTTATTGCTAGTCTTGCACGAGCAAAAATAATCAAAGAAATTTCCACATGGCATTTAATTCGACCGTGCATCTGGTCGTCTTGTACTCCTGAGAGCGCAGAAAAACGATCCGCCGCTCGATTTGAACCAACCACCCAGGAGTTACCATGCTGAGCCTTCACACCAACGCAGCGGCCCTGTCCGCGCAAAACTCGATCGGCCGCACCCAGTCCGGCCTGTCGACCTCGATGACCCGCCTGAGCACCGGCTTCCGTATCAACTCGGCAATGGACGACGCTGCCGGCCTGCAGATCGCCACCCGCCTGAAGACCCAGACCTCCGGCATGGGCGTGGCAATGCGCAACACCCAGAATTCGATCTCCATGCTGCAGACCGCTGAAGGCGCCCTGGATGAAACCACCAACATCCTGAACCGCATGAAAGACCTGGCAACCCAGGCAGCCGACGGTTCCTCGACCGTTGCCGACCAGACCGCGATGCAAGCTGAATTCAACAGCCTGTCGGACGAACTGTCGAACATCTTCGGTAACACCAAGTTCGGCGGCACCACCCTGTTCCAGGACACCAACGGTACCCTGACCGCAGCCCTGAGCTTCCAGATCGGCGCCGACAAGTCGGAAACCATGTCGGTCAACTTCGGTGCCGAAGTGACCGCAGCCAAGACCAAGATCACCGCAGCCGCAGGCGGCTTCGTTTCCGCCGGCGCCGCCGGTGCCGCAGCAGGTACCGAGATCAGCGGCGCGACCGCAGCAGCCGGTTCCACCGCCGCAAATGCGACCATCCAGGATCTGGCTGACTCGATCGACGCCGTTGGCGCACTGCGCTCCAAGCTGGGTGCCATCTCGAACCGTCTGGACCACGTCTTCAACAACCTGTCCAACATTTCGACCAACACCAAGAACGCAACCGGCCGCATCATGGACGTGGACTTCGCTTCCGAATCCGCCAACATGACCTCCAAGCAGATGCTGCTGCAAGCTGGCACCGCCATGCTGAAGCAGTCGAACAGCCAGTCCTCCCTGGTCCTGTCCCTGCTGCAGTAATTCCGTCGCCGGATCAAGAAAGCCAACCGTACGCGGTTGGCTTTTTTTATTCCCGCACCGAAAAAACCGAAGAAAATTTCCACATGGCATTTAATGTGCCCGGATGAACGGTCGCCTTGTACTTTTGAGAGCGCAGAGACTGCAGCTTTTCTGTAACCGAATCAACCCACATGGAGCTTTAAATGCTGAGCCTTCACACCAATGCAGCGGCCCTGTCCGCACAAAACTCGATCGGTCGCACCCAGTCCGGCCTGTCGACCTCGATGACCCGCCTGAGCACCGGCTTCCGTATCAACTCGGCAATGGACGACGCTGCCGGCCTGCAGATCGCCACCCGCCTGAAGACCCAGACCTCCGGCATGGGCGTGGCAATGCGCAACACCCAGAATTCGATCTCCATGCTGCAGACCGCTGAAGGCGCCCTGGATGAAACCACCAACATCCTGAACCGCATGAAAGACCTGGCAACCCAGGCAGCCGACGGTTCCTCGACCGTTGCCGACCAGACCGCGATGCAAGCTGAATTCAACAGCCTGTCGGACGAACTGTCGAACATCTTCGGTAACACCAAGTTCGGCGGCACCACCCTGTTCCAGGACACCAACGGTACCCTGACCGCAGCCCTGAGCTTCCAGATCGGCGCCGACAAGTCGGAAACCATGTCGGTCAACTTCGGTGCCGAAGTGACCGCAGCCAAGACCAAGATCACCGCAGCCGCAGGCGGCTTCGTTTCCGCCGGCGCCGCCGGTGCCGCAGCAGGTACCGAGATCAGCGGCGCGACCGCAGCAGCCGGTTCCACCGCCGCAAATGCGACCATCCAGGATCTGGCTGACTCGATCGACGCCGTTGGCGCACTGCGCTCCAAGCTGGGTGCCATCTCGAACCGTCTGGACCACGTCTTCAACAACCTGTCCAACATTTCGACCAACACCAAGAACGCAACCGGCCGCATCATGGACGTGGACTTCGCTTCCGAATCCGCCAACATGACCTCCAAGCAGATGCTGCTGCAAGCTGGCACCGCCATGCTGAAGCAGTCGAACAGCCAGTCCTCCCTGGTCCTGTCCCTGCTGCAGTAATTCCGCAGGTGGCCTGATAAAGCCAACCGTGCGCGGTTGGCTTTTTTTATATCGCCGTATTACTATCAGTTTGTATGGCAATCGATCGCGTCACTCCTTCCAATCCGAGCCTGAGCATCCACGACCGCCAGGTCCGGGAAAATCCCGGCCAGGCCAATGCCCAGCCGGTCCCGCCGGTTGCCCAGCCCCCGGGCGATGCGCCCGAGTTCGCCCTGCAAAGCGGCTTGCCCGCTTCCGTTGGCGCGCTGATCGAAGCGATGGAAGGTGCGCAGCAAAACCAGCTGGTTCGCAGCTCGGCTGCTGCCGGCGCAACGATCGGGGCCCTGCTGTCGCAGGAAGCACTGTCGATGCAGCCCAACCAGTTATTCCCCTTGCGCCAGATGGTCTGGCATACACCCGATACCAATATGCTGGCCGCATCCTGGCAAGTCATGGTACGCACCTACAGCGAGCAGCGCGCCGCACTGCAGCAGCAGAATGAAGGCCGCCACGTTCCATCCAGCCTGTTCATGGCCGACCCGCCGCCGGTATTGCGCGATGGCCGCCCCCACCCGGGACTGGTGTCCGAACTCGATGCATGGCGCTTCGCGGTCTACGCCTGGGGCGCCGAGAAGTTGACGCTGCGCGTCGTGGCGCGCGATCCCGGCCAGGATGAATCGACGCCGGAGCAGCGCCGCCGCCGGCCGCGCGTCGCACTGCGCCTGGAAATGAACTTGCCCGATATCGGCAAGGTGGTGGTGCAGATGGAACCGTCCGAGCTGGGCGTGGTGCTCGAAATCGGCGCCGCCAGCAATGAAGCGATGCAGCACATGCGTGAACTGTTACCGCGCATCGCTGCCATCATTGGCCAGTGTGGCCTTCAGATCGTGCGCGCGCGCCTGATGCGGGAACTAACCCCGGTCAATCATTTCGAAAACGATCCTTCGCGCACCCAGGTCGCGCTGCTGACCGCTGCGCTGTTCAAGGCGATGGCGGAAGTTGCCGTGTTCCTGTCGCAGCCGCGCCTGCCGGAACAAGCGCTGTCGGCCTAGTCCAGTAGCCCGGCTGGGAGTACACCTCCTTCAATTCGTCGATGAAGAAGCGTATCTTCGCCGGCAGATGCCTTTGCTGCAGGTAGACGGCCATGATGTCGTAATCCGGCAGCGCAAAATCGTCCAGCACCGTAATCAGGCTGCCCTCGGCAAGCTGGGCCTGAATCTCCCACGTTGATCGCCACGCCAGCCCCAGGCTTTCGCACGCCCAGCGGTGCAGCAATTCGCCGTCGTTGCAGTCCAGATTCCCCTGCACCCTTACCGTTACTGGCTTCCCGCCCTGCTGGAAATACCAGCCGCGCTGCTGGCCGCCCTGCAGGTTGAAGGCCAGGCAGTTGTGCTGCGCCAGGTCGTCCAGCGTGCGTGGAATTCCATGGCGCGCGAAGTAATCCGGTGTGCCGCATACAACACGGCGGTTCTTCGCCAGCCGCACCGCCACGAAACTGGGGTCGATCACGCCGCCGATGCGGATGCCCAGGTCATAGCCTTCGCGCACCAGGTCGATCACCTGGTCGGTCAGGTTGAACGATATCTGCACGTCCGGATTGGCAGCCAAAAAGGCCGGCGCGTGCGGTGCAACATGCTGGCGCCCGAACGAGGCCGGTGCGGACACGATCAGGTGGCCCGTCGCCTTGTGCCGCCCTTCCGAAATATTGCGCTCGGCGATATCCAGGCCAGAGAGAAGCTTGCGGCAATCCTCAAGGAAGACATTGCCCTGCTCCGTCAGGGTCAGGTGGCGCGTGGTGCGGTGCATCAGTTTTACGCCCAGACGCTTTTCCAGCGCATCGATCCGGCGCCCCAGCATGACCGGCGTGATGTTCTGTTCCAGCGCCGCGCGCGCCAGGCTGCCCTTCTCGACCACGGCCACGAAGGCCTCGATTTGCTTGAGTTTGTCCATGGATTTGATTATTCCATACTCAGTGTATCGAATGAAACGATTTTTTGTCGTCTTATCAGGGGAACTCATCGCCTATAGCATACAAAACATCAACAACAGACTTTGCATGCATATCAGGAGATCACCATGGCAAAAATGACGGCGGCCGAAGCGGCTGTCCACGTACTGCAGAAGGAAGGCATTTCGGTCGCATTCGGCGTGCCGGGCGCCGCCATCAATCCGCTGTACGCAGCGCTGAAAAAGAACGGCAAGATCAAGCACATCCTGGGCCGCCACGTTGAAGGCGCCTCCCACATGGCTGAAGGCTACACCCGCGCCGCCCCAGGCAATATCGGCGTCTGCATCGGCACCTCCGGTCCAGCCGGCACCGACATGATCACCGGTCTGTATTCGGCGCAAGCGGACTCGATTCCTATCCTGTGCATTACCGGCCAGGCGCCGCGCGCCCGCCTGCACAAGGAAGACTTCCAGGCCGTGGACATCTCGTCCATCGCCAAGCCGGTCACCAAGATGGCGACCACGGTCCTGGAACCGGCCCAGGTGCCGCGCGTGTTCCAGCAAGCCTTCCACCTGATGCGCTCCGGCCGTCCGGGCCCGGTGCTGATCGACCTGCCGTTCGACGTGATGATGGCGCAGATCGAATTCGATCCTGAGACCTATACTCCGCTGGACGCCTTCAAACCGCGCGCCTCGCGCGCCCAGGTCGAGAAAGCGCTGGAGATGATGAACGACGCGGAACACCCGCTGATCACCGCCGGCGGCGGCATCATCAACGCCAATGCTTCCGCGCTGCTGCAAGAATTCGCCGAGATCGTCAACGTGCCGGTGATCCCAACCCTGATGGGCTGGGGCACCATCCCCGACGATCACCCGCTGATGGCGGGCATGGCCGGCCTGCAGACCAGCCACCGCTATGGCAACGCCACCGTGCTGGCGTCCGACTTCATCATCGGTATCGGCAACCGCTGGGCCAACCGCCACACCGGCTCTGTCGACGTGTTCACCGAAGGCCGCACCTTCGTGCACGTGGATATCGAGCCAACCCAGATCGGCCGCGTCTTCGGCCCTGATTTGGGCATCGTGTCCGACGCCGGCTACGCGCTGGAACTGTTCGTCGAAGTGGCCAAGGAATGGAAGGCCGCCGGCAAGCTGCGCGACCGCACCGGCTGGGTAGCCCAGTGCCAGCACCGCAAGCGCACCATGCTGCGCCGGACCGACTACGACAACGTGCCGGTCAAGCCGCTGCGCGTGTACGAGGAGATGAACAAGTACTTCGGCCGCAACACACGCTACGTGTCCGCCATCGGCCTGTCGCAGATCGCCGCCGCACAATTCCTGCACGTCTACCAGCCACGCAACTGGATCAACTGCGGCCAGGCCGGCCCGCTGGGCTGGACCATCCCTGCCGCGCTGGGCGTGCGGGCCGCCGACCCGAGCACCGACATCGTGGCGATTTCGGGCGACTACGACTTCCAGTTCCTGATCGAAGAACTGGCCGTGGGCGCTCAGTTCAAGCTGCCTTACATCCACGTACTGGTGAATAACTCGTACCTGGGCCTGATCCGCCAGTCGCAGCGCGGCTTCGACATGGACTTCTGCGTGCAGCTGTCGTTCGAGAACGTGAATGCGCCGGAACTGAACGGCTACGGCGTCGACCACGTAGCCGTGGTGGAAGGCCTGGGCTGCAAGGCGATCCGCGTGCACAAGCCGGACGACATCATCCCGGCCTTCGAACAGGCCCGCGAGCTGATGGCCAAGCACAGCGTACCGGTGGTGGTGGAAGTGATCCTGGAGCGCGTGACCAATATCGCGATGGGTACCGAGATCAATGCCATCAACGAATTCAACGACATCATCGACGCTGCATAAGAGGAAAGCAAATGCCTAAATTCGCTGCCAACCTGACCATGCTGTTCAACGAGCAGCCTTTCCTGGATCGCTTCGGCGCCGCCGCGCGCAACGGCTTCAAGGGCGTGGAGTTCCTGTTCCCGTATGAATTCGAACCACAACAAGTGCATGAGCAACTGGAACAGCACAAGCTGGAAATGGTGCTGCACAACCTCCCGGCCGGCAACTGGGCCGGCGGTGAGCGCGGTATCGCTTGCCACCCGAACCGCATCGGCGAATTCGAACAGGGCGTGGAAACCGCCCTCGCCTACGCCAGCGTGCTGGGTACCCAGCGCATCAACTGCCTGGTCGGCATCAAGCCGCAAGGCGTGGCCGATGCCGATGCCCGCGCCACCTTGGTGAGCAACTTGAAGTTCGCGGCTGCCGCGCTGAAGAAGGCCGGCATCCCGCTGCTGATCGAGCCGATCAACACCTTCGATATTCCTGGCTTCTTCCTGTCTGGAACGCGCCAGGGGCTGGACCTGATCGAATCGGTCGGCTCGGACAACCTGTTCCTGCAGTACGACATCTACCACATGCAGCGCATGGAAGGCGAACTGGCCAACACCATCAAGAACCACCTGTCGGTGATCAGGCATGTCCAGCTGGCCGACAATCCGGGCCGCTTCGAACCCGGTACCGGCGAAATCAATTACCGCTACCTGCTCAACTTCCTGGACGAAATCGGCTACGACGGCTGGGTGGGCTGCGAATACAAACCAAAAGCGGGTACGGAAGCGGGCCTCGGCTGGCGCGCTGAACTGGCCGCGTAAACCAAAGGAGAAAGCAAAATGCAAAAACTCGGATTCATCGGTCTCGGCATCATGGGCGGCCCAATGGCCGGTCACCTGCAAGCGGCAGGCCACAAACTGTACCTGCACGACGTGAAGAACCCACCGGCCAACCTGGTCGAAGGCGGCGCCACCGTCTGCACCTCCGCGATGGAAGTGGCCAAGCGCGCCGACATCATCTTCCTGATGGTGCCCGACACCCCGCAGGTGGAAGAAGTCCTGTTCTCGGAAGACGGCATCGCAGCCGGCCTTTCCGCCGGCAAGATCGTGGTCGACATGAGCTCCATCTCGCCGATCGCCACCAAGGAATTCGCCAAGAAGATCAACAAAAAGAGCTGCGCTTACCTGGATGCTCCGGTGTCCGGCGGCGAAGTGGGCGCCAAGGCGGCTTCGCTGACCATCATGGTCGGCGGCCCGCACGAAGCCTTCGACACCGTCAAGCCGCTGTTCGAGCTGATGGGCAAGAACATCACCCTGGTCGGCGGCAACGGCGACGGCCAGACCACCAAGGTGGCCAACCAGATCATCGTGGCGCTGAACATCCAGGCCGTGGCTGAAGCGCTGCTGTTCGCATCCAAAGCCGGCGCCGACCCGGCCAAGGTGCGTGAAGCGCTGATGGGCGGTTTCGCTTCCTCGCGCATCCTGGAAGTGCACGGCGAGCGCATGGTGAAGCGTACCTTCAACCCGGGCTTCCGCATCGCCCTGCACCAGAAGGACCTGAACCTGGCCCTGCAAGGCGCCAAGGCGCTGGGCGTGTCGCTGCCAAACACCTCGGCCACGCAGGAATTGATGAACGCCTGCGCCGCCAACGGTTTGTCCGGCCTCGATCACTCCGCGCTGTGCCAGGCAATCGAACTGATGTCCAACCACCGCATCGCACAGGCTTGATATGACGTCCACACCAGCCCCACGCGAGCTCCTGCTCGACCTGTATAACGCCGCCATTGGCGCGGTCCATCCGCGCAACCTGGTGCAGGATTACCTGCCCCAGCCTCCTGCGAACGGCCGGACACTGGTGATCGGCGCAGGCAAAGGCGCCGCAGCCATGGCGCAAGCCGTGGAACAGCATTGGCAAGGTCCCTTATCGGGGCTGGTGGTGACACGTTACGGCCACGGTGCCGACACCCGGCAGATCGAAGTGGTCGAAGCCTCACATCCCGTACCTGACGATGCAGGCCAGAAGGCTGCGGCGCGCATGCTGGAGATGGTACAGGGCCTGACCGAAAACGACCTGGTACTGTGCCTGATCTCCGGCGGCGGCTCGGCGCTGCTGGCCCTGCCGGCGGAAGGCATCTCGCTGGCCGAGAAGCAGGCCCTCAACAAAGCATTGCTGAAAAGCGGCGCCACCATCGGCGAAATGAATTGCGTGCGCAAGCACCTTTCCGCGATCAAGGGCGGGCGCCTGGCGCTGGCCTGCGGCAAAGCGCGCGTGGTGACGCTGCTGATCTCCGACGTTCCGGGCGACGATCCGCGCGTGATCGCCAGTGGACCTACCCTGCCCGATGCCACCACCAGCTCGGAGGCTCTGGCAATCCTGTGCAAGTACCGGATCGAGATCCCGAAAAGCGTGCTGGCGCACCTGCAATCAGATGCCAGCGAAACACCGAAGCCAGGCGACGCTCGCTTCGAAGGCCACAGCCACCACGTTATCGCAACCGCCCAGCATGCGCTGGAAGCCGCTGCCGCGAAGGCGCGCGAAGCCGGCCTTACGCCGTACATCCTGTCCGACGGGATCGAGGGCGAAGCACGCGACATTGGCTTGATGCATGCGGCGATGGCTCGCCAGGTGGTGGCGCGCAGCCAGCCGTTCCAGCGTCCATGCGTCATCCTGTCCGGTGGCGAGACTACCGTCACTGTGCGCGGCAATGGACGCGGCGGCCGTAATGTGGAATTCCTGCTCAACTTCGCGCTGGCCATGGAAGACGCCGAAGGCGTGCACGCAATCGCCTGCGACACCGACGGCATCGACGGCTCGGAAGACAATGCCGGCGCCGTCTACGCCCCTGATTCGCTGGCCCGCGCCGAGGCGAAAGGCGTGAGCGGCAAGCACCTGCTGGCCAACAACGACGCCTACAGCTTCTTCAGCGCGCTGGACGACCTGGTGGTCAGCGGACCGACACGCACCAACGTGAACGACTTCCGCGCCATCCTGATTCTTTGATTTACTGAGAATAGAGAGAGACACCCATATGCGTCGCGAACGCAAAGCAAAAATCGTAGCAACCCTCGGTCCCGCAAGCAGCGAATACGCCACTATCAAGGCGCTGTTCGAAGCGGGTGCCGATGTCTTCCGCTTCAATTTCAGCCACGGCAGCCACGCCGACCATGAGGCCCGCCACGGCATCGTGCGTGCTATCGAAAAGGAACTGGGCCGCCCGATCGCCATCCTGGCCGACCTGCAAGGGCCCAAGCTGCGCATTGGTCAGTTCGAAGGTGGCAAGGTCACGCTGAACGCGGGCGCCGAGTTCCAGCTGGACCAGGCGCCCGCTCCGGGCAGCGCCTCGCGCGTTCGCCTGCCGCACCCCGAGCTTTTCGCAGCCGTCAGCGCTGGCCAATCGCTGTTGCTGGACGATGGACGCATCCGACTGGAAGTGCTGGCCAGCGACTCCGCCACCATCCGCACCCGCGTGGTGACCGGCGGCGTGCTATCGGACCGCAAGGGCGTGAACGTACCGGATACCGTGCTGCCTATCCCTGCGCTGACCGCCAAGGATAAAGCCGACCTCGAATTCGCACTGGGCCTTGGCGTGGACTGGATCGCCCTGTCCTTCGTCCAGTTGCCGGAAGATGTGGTGCAGGCCAAGGAACTGGTGCAAGGTCGCGCCGGCGTGCTGTCCAAGCTGGAAAAGCCTGCCGCCCTGGACCGGCTGGAAGAAATTGTCGGCGTGTCTGACGCAATCATGGTGGCGCGCGGCGACCTCGGCGTCGAACTGCCCCCGGAACGCGTGCCTGGCGTACAAAAACGCATCGTCCGCCTGTGCCGCAAGCACGGCAAGCCGGTCGTCGTCGCCACCCAGATGCTGGAATCCATGGTCAGCGCGCCGGTGCCGACCCGCGCCGAAGCCTCGGACGTGGCCAACGCCGTGTATGAAGGCGCCGATGCCGTGATGCTATCCGCCGAATCGGCCAGCGGCGCATACCCTGTGCAAGCAGTATCGATCATGGACCGCATCATCTCCGAGGTCGAGCGCGACCCGCTGTATCCCGCCATGATCGAAGCCCAGCACCAGGCGCCACTGCCAAACAAAGGTGACGCCATCAGCGCCGCAATGCGCGACGCCGTACGGATCATGGGCGCGAAAGCCATGGTGGCCTACACCACCTCGGGGCACAGCAGCCTGCGCACCGCGCGCGAACGTCCAATGGCGCCGATCGTCAGCATCACACCCAAGCCGGAAACCGCGCGCCGCCTGGCGCTGGCCTGGGGCGTGCACAGCACGGTAAGCCAGGACGTGAACAGCGTCGATGAAATGGTGGCAGCCGCATGCCGCACCGCGCTGCGTGAAGGATTCGTAAAGGCTGGCGACCAGATCGCCATCGCTGCCGGCACCCCATTCGGCCAGCCGGGCAGCACCAACCTGCTGCGCCTGGCCGAGATTTGGCCCCAATAAGCAGCAACGTACAGACTTTCTCTTTTAACGCCGGTCCTCCAACCGGCGTCTTTTTATTTGTGGCGTATGAAGAACGGGTCAGACCCTTGGGTCTGACCCTGCCCTACCGGTTTTACTCGCCGCGCTGATGGACTTGCGCACCAGCTGCGTAAGTCGCCGCAATCGCCCGATCGTCCCCGAGCAACGCCAGCGCAAACAGCATCTCCTCAAGGCTATCGCAGCGCGTGGTACGTCGCTCCAGCAACGGCGTGGCCATCGGATCGACCACGATGAAGTCGGCCTCGGCGCCTGCAACGAAATTGCCCACCGTACCTTCCAGCTGCATGCTGCGCGCACCGCCCAGCGTCGCCATGTAGAACATGCGCAGCGCCGGCAAATAAGTCCCGCCCATGCGCGCGACCTTATAGGTCTCGTTCATGGTCTGCAGCATCGAGAATGAAGTCCCGCCCCCAACGTCGGTAGCCAGCGACAACGCTACATTCTGTTTGTCAGCCGCTGCGAAGTCGAACAAGCCGCTTCCCAGGAACAGGTTGGACGTAGCGCACATCGAAACGGCGGCGCCGGTAGCGGCCATGCGGGCACGATCCTCGTTGTCCAGCCAGATGCAATGCGCGTACATCGAGCGCGGGCGCAGCAGGCCGTATTTGTCGTACACGTCCAGGTAACTGCGCGCATCCGGGAACAGCGACTTGACCCACGCCACTTCGTCGGTATTTTCCGCCACATGCGTCTGCACGTAAGTGTCTGGATAGGCGCGCGCCAGTTCGCCGCACATATGCATCTGTACCTCCGTGGAAGTCGGCGCAAAGCGTGGCGTAAGCGCATACATATTGCGGCCCTTGTTGTGCCAGCGATGAATCAGTTCTTCGCTTTCGCGCGCCCCGCTTTCCGCCGTATCCTGCAGGAAGTCTGGACAATGACGGTCCATCATCACTTTGCCAGCAGCCATGCGCAGGTTGCGAGCTTCAGCCGCGCCAAAGAACGCATCGACCGATTCCGGATGCACCGTGCAATACACCATGGCTGTAGTGGTGCCGCAGCGAAGCAATTCCTTGACGAAGAAGTCGGCCACCTCGCCCGCGTGCGCCGGATCCTTGAACTGGCGCTCCGTGGGGAAAGTATAGGTATCCAGCCATGGCAAAAGGCCCGGCGCCGGCGAGGCGATCATGTCCGTCTGCGGGTAGTGGATATGGGTGTCGATAAAGCCAGGCATGATGATCTTGCCGCGATAGTCGCGCACCTGGGTATCGGCCGGCAGCGTGTCCTTCAGCTGCGCGTAGTCGCCGGCCGCCTGCACGCGGCCGTCGCTAATGACCAGCAGGCCGTCCTCATGCCAGGCGTGCGCGTTGGCATGAAAGGCTGGATCGGCCGTGAAATGCAGGATGCTGGCGCGGAAAGCTTTCAAAGTAGTCATCACGCTTTCCTAGCTGCCGCGGTACGTCGAATATGCCCATGGCGACACCACGATCGGCACATGATAGTTCGCGTCAGGATCCGCAATGCCGAAGGCAATGACCACCTCGTCGACGAAGCGCGGCTCCGGCAACGCCACGCCTTGCGCCGCAAAGTAGTCGCCGGCCGCAAAAACCAGTTCGTACTTGCCCGCCACGACCTCGCCGCCAGTCAGCAAAGACGTTTCGCAGCGGCCGTCCTGGTTGGTGGTGTCGGTCTTCAACAACACTTTTGTATTTCCCTCAATGCGGAAAAGCTTCACTTTCACTCCCGCGCCAGGCTTGCCCTGCGTGATATCCAGGACGTGTGTACTCAGTTTGCCCATATGGTCTCCTCTTGTGAATGAAGAAAATCATATACGTCGGGCCATTGCGATATATACACGGTGGTGAATATCAACCATGACGTGCACGGACATAATCGGGTCTCCATATCAAAAAATACAGGAGACACCATGCAGCAAGCATTACGCGTAGCGGCAGCGGGCACCATCGCTGTCCTGGCACTGTCGATAGGCGCACAGCAAGCCAGCGCCGCCGACTGGAGCGACACCTCGATTGGCTACCGCTACGGCAGCAAATTCGCAGAACCGTACAACCCGAACGACATCAACAAGCAGATCCTGAGCTGGACCTATGTCGATGGCTACAAGTACGGCGGCAACTACATGAACCTGGACTTCCTGCGCTCCGACGGCAAGGATAACAACGCGCACGAAGCCTACCTGTTGTACCGCCACACCCTGGACCTGGGCAAGGTAAGCGGCAGGGACTTCAAATTCGGCCCGGTGCGCGGCGTAGGCATCACCGCGGGCTTCGACTGGAACACCAAGAACGACGACAGCTACAACTCGCGCAAGCGCATGATCGTGGCCGGCCCAACCCTGATGCTGGACGTGCCGGGCTTCCTGAATGTGAGCCTGCTGGGCATGTGGGAGAGCAACCAGCCGCTAGGCATCGCAAAGCGTTACAAATACGACACGCACGCGATGCTGAATGCCGCCTGGGGCATCCCGCTCGGTTCCGGTTTCAGCTTCGAAGGCTACGCCAACTGGATCGGCAGCAAAGGCAAGGACGAATTCGGCGGCCAGACTTCCCCGGAGGTGAACATCGACGCGCAGATCATGTACGACCTGAGCGGCCACCTGGGCGCCAAGCCGAACACCTTCAAGGTCGGCCTGGAATACCAATACTGGCGCAACAAGTTCGGGAATCCACATAATATCCCCGGCAGCACGGCAAAAACCCCGATGATTCGCGCGGAGTACCATTTCTGATTGATGCAGGGGTGCGGCCCTCAAGCCGCCCCCTGAACTGACCCGCAGCGGCATGCCGGATAGCACCGGAAAAAGTAGTTCAGACAAAAATCCTATAACGGAGACACCATGAACAACCTGCTATACCAAGTGGACGACCGTCCACCGCCTATCACAACCGCCCTCCTCGCGGCCCAGCACATGCTGGCAGCCCTGGGCGGTATCATCGCCGTCCCCCTCGTGGTCGGCGCAGTCCTGAAGCTCCCCGCCGACCAGGTCGTAGCCCTCGTCAACGCCGCCCTCCTCGGCTCCGGCATCGTCACCACCATCCAGTGCATAGGCGTAGGCCGGGTCGGCATCCGCCTGCCCTGCGTGATGGGCACCAGCTTCGCCTTCGTCGGCGCCGCCATCAGCGTGGGCCTGGAACACGGTGTGCCAGGCATCCTCGGGTCCTCCCTCGCTGGCTCCGCAATCATGATCCTCGGCAGCTTCTTCATGCCGCAGATCCGCAAGCTGTTCCCGCACCAGGTGACGGCAGTCGTCGTGACCATGATCGGCCTGTCGCTGGTACCTGTGGCCGTGGACTGGGCCGCCGGAGGCAAGAACGCAGGCGCGAACTACGGCGATCCGGTCAACCTTGGCATCGCATTGTTCGTATTGGCTACCGTGATCGCACTGGTTCAATTCGGCAAAGGCATCATTTCCGCCGCCGCCGTGGTGATCGGCATTGCAATCGGCTACTGCGTATGCCTGGGCCTTGGACTGGTGAACTTTTCGGCCGTTCAGAAAGCCGCGGTGTTCGCAGTACCGCAGCCACTATACTTCGGCATGACCTTCCCGATTAGCGGCATCCTGGCCATGGCACTGGCATATGTCGTCACCATCGTGGAAACCACCGGCACCTTCATGGCGCTGGGTTCCGCGACCAACACCAAGATGAAGGGTAAGCTGCTGTGCCGCGGCGTGCTGTGCGATGGCCTCGGTTCGGCCTTCGTTTCCGTGCTGGGCGCGCCGCCGGTTTCGACCTTTGCGCAGAACGTCGGCGTGATTTCGCTGACCGGCGTGGCCAGCCGCTACGTCGTTGCGTTGACCGGCGTATTCCTCGCAGCCGCCGGCCTGTTCCCGGTGCTAGGCGCGGTTGTCGTCACGATCCCGCAACCCGTACTGGGCGGCGCTGGCCTGATGATGTTTGCGATGATTATTGCGGCTGGCGTTCAGATGCTGTCCAACGTCGAACACGACAAGCGCACCGGCCTGCTGATCGCGGTGTCCGTGGGCTGCGGGCTGGCCGTATCGGTCCGTCCGGAATTGCTGTCCAAACTCCCCGCCTTCGTGCACGAAATCTTCGGCTCGGGCATTTCGACCGCAGCCATCGTAGCCGTGGTACTGAACCTGGTGCTGCCGGATCGCCCAGTCGCCGAACACGACGAGGACGAAGAAGATGACGTACCGCAGCCGATGCTGATCCCGAAAGTCGGCTAAACTTCCCCGGTCCTGCACCGCAAGTGGCAGGACCGAACAATCCCTGACATTGTTTCCGCATTGCCCCGCGCATTGTTTCCGCAGTGTTTAATCATTTCGAGAAGAACTGAATGAGCAAAACTCTCCTGATCAAGAACGCGCGCGTGGTTGTCACAATGGACGAACAGCGCCGCGAAATCGACAACGGCGCTATTTACGTGCGCGGCAACGTGATCGAACAAGTCGGCCCCACCACCGAACTGCCGCAATCGGCAGACGAAGTGATCGACGCCTCCGGCCACGTAGTGATCCCCGGCCTGGTCAACACCCACCATCATATGTACCAGAGCCTGACGCGCGTCATTCCAGCCGCGCAGAATGGTGAACTGTTCGACTGGCTGACCAACTTGTACCCGATCTGGGCCAACCTGGACAGCGAAATGGTGCACGTGTCGACGCTGACCGCCATGTCGGAGCTGATCCTCTCAGGCTGCACCACCAGCAGCGACCACCTGTACATCTACCCGAACGACTGCAGGCTCGATGACAGTATCGAAGCCGCCGCAAAAATCGGCATGCGCTTCCACGCCGCCCGCGGCTCAATGAGCGTTGGCCAGTCGAAAGGCGGCCTGCCGCCCGACTGCGTAGTCGAAGATGAGACGGCGATCTTGCGCGACACGCAGCGCCTGATCGAGACTTATCACGACGCCGAGCGCCACGCCATGCAGCGCATTGTCGTGGCGCCCTGCTCCCCATTCTCCGTCTCGCGCGACCTGATGAAAGAAGCAGCCTCACTCGCGCGCAACCATGGCGTGTCGCTCCACACTCACCTTGCCGAGAACGTCAACGACATCGCCTACAGCCGCGAGAAATTCAACATGACGCCGGCCGAATATGCCGAAGACTGTGGCTGGGTGGGCCATGACGTGTGGCACGCCCACTGCGTGCAACTCGACGATGACGGCGTCTACATGTTCGCAAAGACAGGCACGGGCATTGCGCACTGCCCATGCTCCAACATGCGCCTTGCCTCCGGCATCGCGCCGATCCGCAAGATGATCGACGCCGGAGTGCCTGTCGGCCTTGGCGTCGACGGCTCCGCCTCCAATGACGGCGCCCACATGCTGGGCGAGGTGCGCCAGGCAATGCTGCTGCAGCGCGTAGGCTTCGGCCCGGATACCATGACTGCCCGCCAGGCGCTGGAGCTGGCGACTTTGGGTGGCGCCAAAGTCCTGAACCGCGACGACATCGGCGCCCTAAAGCCTGGCATGTCGGCCGATATAGTCATGTTTAAGCTGGACCAGATCGGGTTCGCCGGCGCCTTGCACGATCCGGTAGCTGCCCTGGTCTTCTGCACGCCGGCCAACGTCAACTACAGCATCATCAACGGCAAGGCGGTGGTGAAAGACGGCATCCTGCAGACCATTGATCTCCCGCTCGTGATCGAGCGCCATAACCAGCTGGCAGCCACTCTGGCAACAGCGACAGGCACGCGCTTGCGAGCGAACCGCTAATTGGCGCTGAGCTTCCAATTGCCTTGCGCGCACCAGCGCGATAACATGTTGTCTAAATCCAGATCGCCGTTAAATCCGAGGTAAATGTCAACGCTGCACACGCCAATCCTGCTAGGCCTGATTCGAACTCGCCATGGGATCAGTGCATGTATCAGCGACCTCGAAAAAGACACCTTGCATCCGATTATCGTCAACCGATCCTTGGAAGAGTTGGACAACGCTACCTGTACGCAGCGAGCAGCACTATTGGCAGATTGGACGGCGCTGGGTCGAACTCGCGACGCCAGCACAGCATGGACGGCGCTCTGGCGGGTATTCTGGGCAACGATGTCCGAATGGCAGGAAAATGCGCCTGCTACAATGCCGCATCAAATCTCTGCGCGCACCAGGCCAGCTGCGACAGCAGCGCATCCCCGGGCGTTCCGAGGAACCAAATACCGACCGCCAAAACTTGCCGTCGACGCGCTGAACTTGCATGCATGGATAGCCGACGACCGCCTGCTCGACGGTTTCTTCGCACGGCACGATTTTGCGAACCTGCCCGTACTTGGGCCGGATGGCAATCCTTGGCCGGCCGATAAGTTCATTGCAGGTAAGCCGACCGTTGCCGCGTTGCGTGCCGCAGTGGGACACAGCGCAGGCGCGGACCTGCCCAGCGTGTTCAGGCGCAATTTCTTTTGGATGTTACGGGACCGGCCTGCTAATCAATGCATCGCCTGGCTGAATCTCTGGCGCGGACTTGGCGCCCCCTCGCAAGGAGGATTGCTGCCTATTCTGGCGCGCCTTTGCGCACTGGATGCGTCAGCGCACTGGTGGGCTGAGAAGGCACTCGGCTTACCGAAGGTGCGCCAAGCCGCCTTCCTTCTGTGTCTTCTCAGGCATCAGTCTTATCGCCTGCAACCCGACCAGATGAGCAGCGAGCAGTTGGCCGCCATTCATGGCCTAAGCGATGAGGACGCAAGATTCGAATCCTTTCTCGACATCGCACTCGACAACCTGGGCCGGGGAGTCAGCGTCGCCTACACTTTGATCGGCTGCCGGCTACCTGCCAGCGGCACCAGTTCCGATGTACTGACCCAAGGCCTGCGTGCAACTGTTCATGCCGAACAGGTTCCAGTCGTGGATATCGCGCGCATGTTGGCTGCAGTTGGCGATGGAGGCATGCATTGGGCCCGCAGCGCCTGGGAGAGCTGTGCAACGCAACCAGGTTTCGCACGAGTGCTCACGGAAACCAGCTGGGAGCTCCTCGAGAGCCCGGTTGCCGATCGTTGGCTGTCGCTCTTCCGGGTTAGCGAGTGGGACTTTGCAAACCCTGCCTTGCGCGCGGCGCAATGGCGGGTGCGCCTCGGCATGTTCTCAGGCCTTCAGCGTCAGTTGCTTGCATTGCCCGCAGACCGGCGTGAGCGCTTTGTCGCCATGCAAAATGACTATGTCTGCGACTGGGACGATCCTGTCACCTTGCAAAACAGTTGGCCAGTCGTCCTGCCACTGCAGGTGCGACTCTGTGGCCCCATGTTTCCAGCCCGGGCAACCGGAAACGGCCCGCTGTCGGCAATAGCCATTCATCTGCACGGCGGCAGATTGCAAAATTTCGCCGAAATTTGTGATGAAACCTGGCTCGTTATCGAGCATGCCTGCCGCCGGGACAACAATGCGGTGTTGATACGTCGAGGACTTTACGGCTTGGCGGAAGCAATGCCGGACTTTCTGCTGTTCATGTTGGCGTCCGCGCCGAAACGACTCATGCGGTCGATGTCTTTGCTCGGCTGTCTCGAATACAATTTGCGCAGGCGTCTCTTTGCCCATGCCGCCGGGACGCCTTGGTTTGCCACCGATTGGGAAGCAATGCCGGCACTAACGGCATGCGAGCGACTTCTGCGGCTTTGTACGGAGTACGAACTGGACAGCCCTTTGCCGCGCCGCCTGCGAGAACATTTGGGCGGAAATCCAAGACTGAGTGAGGCACAGCTAGCGCGTCACTGCCGCGTTACCCTCTCACGGTTGCCTTCCGCCCAACTCGCCGCGCTCGAAGTAATGGCTTGGCGCCACATCGATGGTCCATTCAACCTGCGCAATCAATCGACAGGTGCAAATCATGCGGTTCGCCTGCACGCCAGTATTGACGGTGGCAACAAGAAGACCTTGCGGCGCTTTCTTCTTGGTTATGCCAATAGCGGCATACATTCCTACCTGGATCACCCGCTGAATCGGCAGTGGTACGCGCAGCATCCCCGCATTAACCCTGCCTTGTGGGGTTCGATAGAATTCCGCGAACTCATTGACGACGGCGCAATCAGCATTTCGATCGAAACGGATCCGTTTGAAATCCTGATGCTAGGCAGTTACGTTGGAAGTTGCCTGGGGCTTGGCGGTCTTTGTGAATATTCTTCGGTGGCCTGCCTGGTCGACGCAAACAAGCAAGTGGCGTATGCGCGTGACGCTGATGGATGCGTCATTGCCCGTCAATTGCTGGCTATCGACGAGCACGAACGTCTGGTCTGCTTCGCGGTTTACCCACAAACGGCAACCGCACAAGTACGACAGGCATTCGCAAGGTTTAACGTAACACTCGCGCGCTCCCTAGGGCTGAATATCTATACCAATGGCGATGATAAGCCCTATGAGATCAAGATCATTTTGGCCGTCGAGTGGTGGGATGACGGCCAATGGCATAACTGGGGCTGATGACGGATTCAATACGCGATTTTCAAATCAGCATTTCCACCTTGAGTGCGATGTAACACCAGGTTCGCCTGCGTCGATTCCCACGCAAACGGCCTCCCATCAAACGGATCGCGAATCCCACTCTTTTGCAGTTCTCCTGCAACCTTATTGCTCTCTATTCTGGCCGACCGGAGCTGAGATGCCAAAAAAGCGACCCGGCGGATAGCCTCCAGGTTCGCGACGCGGAACCCGTACTTCACGAAAGTATCCGGCTCAGTCAGATTTAACAAGAGTGCGCCTGTAAAGTTGTAAATTCCAAGCTCGGTGATGCCTTTCTGCGCGAATGCCTCGGTGGATAACATTTCTTTCGCTGCCGACTGCATTTCCTTTTGATCACGCTCGAACAACGTCATAACCGCCAGCATTCGCTCCGCATTTGCGTTGCTTGTGGCTTGAGGCTGGAACAGGAATCTCCCTAGAAATCCTGACGCCAGGATGTCGGAATCAAACTCCCAAACCATCGATTGCAATTCGTTTGACGCCGCCACAGGTCCAATCAACTGATCGGAAAACTTCCATTCGTTTGCCATGACTTTAGCCATAGAAGTTTCATGAAAGGACATCGGCTCGCGCCAATTCTCCGGAATAGCGGCCATCACCGAAGCAGGCGGCAATCGGCGCAGCACAAGATTGCCCATTGTGAAATGACGCTCAATGGCGCCGGCCGCAATCATTTTGCTGATCAGGCTCGAGCTCTCGCCGAGGGTCATGCGCCAGAACTTCAGGTCTTGCTCCAAAAGGCGCTTGCAACCTTTCACATCGCCTTGCCCAGCCATGAGCCAAGCTCTAAGGAGCATCAGGCGCTGCCCTTCTGCAACCTGGCTAAATCGTGGAATTGGCGCCCGGACATCACTTGGCCAGAGTTCCCGCCAACGCGTAAATTCGATAAGGCCCTCATAGCGCCCAATCAGCTCGGCATCGCGTTGTACCCAAGTCCGGATGCGGGCTGGATCTCGTTCCAGCGCATCCGCACAGGCGCGGTTATCATCCTTGCAGAGGGCCGCCAAATGCTTGAGCTCAGGGTCACTTGCCTCCGAAGGAACGTGATCCTTACCCGGGTATTCTGAAAGCTCGGATGGCCCGGAGCGCGCAAAGAAGTCACGGAACCATTTGACGCGCGCGAAACTTTCCGGCCGCACATCTGCATTTTCCCGTGCTGAATAGCCCAAAAGGTAAACGTAAGCGTTATCGCCGTCGGCAACTTGCTCCGAACTTTCGGCAATGTGCCGCAACTTCAAGGCAGCTTGCGATACCGGCTCGTCTTTGCGGTTCACAAGGACCACGGTTACGACGACGAGGAGCAGCAGAGCAAACACTCCGGCCACGACTTTCAACAACAAAGACTTCAGATTTCGCAAGGCCTACCTCCGGACAGCAAAGATTTCTTCAAGGCGGCAGCATACCATTATGCTGCCCCAAATCTACTGCGCCGGGCATAGATTAGCCCATTACGCTTCAATAGGCGATCTTGAAATCCGGCCTCCCTTCGAGCGCTCGGCTGAACATGAGGGAACTGTTCTCCGGATTCCAGGCGAACCCTTTGCCATCGTAAGGGTCGCGCAGATCGCTTGTGCGCACGCCTACAGCCACGTCATTGCCTTTGGCGCCGCTGCTCCGCAATTGGGAAGCCAGCAGTGCCATCCTGCGCATTCCTTCCAGGTTGACGACCCGGAATCCGAACGCGATGTAAGGGTCCATACCTTCCATATTGAGCAGGATCCTGCCGATTGGGTTGTAGACGCCAATGTCGGCTGCGGCCTTCTTCTCAGTCCCGTACGTCGCCAGGAAAGTGGCAGCTGCCTGCGGAATCGCGGCGTAGTCACGGTCATACAGTTCAACTACACGAAGCATACGATCCGCATTCGCATTGCTCGTCGCTTGTGGTTGGTACAGGAAACTTCCAAACAGCATTGCCCCCCAATTCCTGGAGCGCTCGTCGTCGGACCGCGAGTCGTAAGATTTCCATTCGTTGGCCATCATCTTCGCCAGTGATCGTTCGCGGCTTGAAAGTGCTTCGCGCCAGCCGTCCGGAATCGCCATCATCGTCAACGCTGGTGGAAATCGGCGCACCACAAGATTGCCCAGCTCAAAATGAAGTTCAATGCTGCGGGCAGCGATCATTTTGACGTTCGCGCTGGCGCTCTCGGCCAGGACCATTCGCCAGAATCCATATTCCTTTTCCAACATGCGCTTGCAATCCGCTGCATCTCCATTGACCTCCAGCGACAAGGCTTTGAAATGCATCAGGCGTTGCGCTTGATAGACCTGGCCGAATGCTGCACTCTGCGAAAGCGCGTCAGCCGGCCCGTCTTCGCGCCACTGCCTGAATTCCAGCAGGCGCTCATAGCGTTCAATCAATTGGGCATTGTCCCGGACCCAATCGCGCAGGCGGGCGGGGTCGCGCTGCAGCTGCTCCGCACAGGCAGGAATGCTCTCCTTGCAGATGGTTGCGAGATCCTTCAACGCGGCGTTACGCGGCTCAGGTACATCAAACGCCTCCAATGTTTCCGTTGACTTGCGCATCTGTTCAACGCGCGCGATGCCTTCCGCCATCACATCGGCATTGTCCGGCGCCGAAAAGCCCATCACATAAACGAAGGCGTTGTCACGGTCTCTGACAGGCGTGCTTGCAGCCGCAATACCCTGCAACTTGATGACGGAATCGGATGGTGGCTTGTCCTCACGATTTACAAAGAACACGAATGCGATGAACAGGAGCAGCAACGCAAGAAAGCTTGCCACCATCTTTAAGAACAATTTCAGCTTTGTCATTCAGATCTACTCCATTGTTTTTGAAGCGCGGCATAAAAAACGGCCCATGCGGGCCGTTTTCCTGGGAACTGCACATCGTCAGACGAACTCGCCAACCTTCGCGGTCACCGCTTCCTGCACCGAGCGGCTGGTGACGAAGCTGTGTGCGACCTGGATGTCGTTGTGGAACCAGCGATCGCCTTCCAGGCAGGCGGGAATCTGCTTGCGGATTTCATCGTAAGCCGCTTGCGTGCCCTCGCCCAGCTTGAAGCCCGGCAGCAGGTGCTCGGTCATGGTCAGCGCCTGCGCGGCCAGCAGCATTTCCACGCCCACAATGTACTGCGTGTTCTGCACCACGGTGTGCGCCTTGCGTGCGCACCAGGTGGAGTTGGAAATGTGGTCTTCGCTGTTGGCCTTGGACGGGATGGAATCCACGCTACCCGGCATCGATAGCGTGCGGTTTTCCATCACCAGAGAGCTGAGCGAACATTGCACCACTGGATAACCGGTGTTCACGCCGCGCAGGCCGGACATCAGGTTGCGCGGCAAGCCCCACGACAGCGTCGGGTCAATCAGGCGCGCCACGCGGCGCTCGCAGATGCTGCCCAGGTCCGTGATCGCCATGGCCAGCAAGTCCATCGCCTGCGCCAGGTACTGGCCGTGGAAATTGCCGCCCGAGATGATCTCGAAGCCGCCACCATCCTTGCCGAAGATCAGCGGGTTGTCGGTGGCCGAATTGATCTCGTTCTTCACGATGGTATCAATGTAGTCCAGCGCATCGAACACGGGACCGTAGACTTGCGGCGTGCAGCGCAGCGAGTACACGTCCTGGATACGCGGGGTGTAGGGGATGTCGGTGCGGCGCAGCTCGTCTGGAAACTGGACGGCACGCGCTTCGTGGGTAGTTCTGGTAGAGCCCTTCAGCAGCTTGCGCACGACAGACGCAGTCTTGATCTGGCCCGGATGCGGGCGCGCCTGCTGGATGCGCGGATCGAATGCCGACATTTCGGCACGCATGGCTTCCAGCGTCAGGCCCAGCGACAGGCAGGCATCAGTCAGCAGGTCGCGTGCATCCTTCGCTGCCAGCACGGCCACGGCGAGGGACGCGGTGCAGCCGTTGATCAGGGCCGAAGCATCCTTGGCTTTGAGGTCGAACTTTACCGGGCCGACTTCGGCGCGCGTGATCGCTTCAGCTGCGGGCATGCGCTGGCCCTTGTACATTACCTCCGCTTCATCGAAGCCGGCAATCGCGGCTGCCAGGTAGGCCAGCGGCGCCAGGTCGCCGCTGGCGCCCACGGAGCCCTTTTGCGGCATGATCGGGTGGATGCCGGCATTGATGAAGGCCAGCAAGCGGTCCACCACTTCCACGCGCGGCGCCGAGTAATTGCTGGCGAAGGCGTTGGCACGCAGCAGCATGGTGGCGCGGCTCACCTCTTCCGAAAACGGTTCGCCGATGCCGCCGCTGTGGGCCTTGATCAACTGCGTCTGGAACAGTTCAATGTGTTCGACCTTGATACGGGTGTCCTTCAGCAGGCCAACGCCGGTATTGAAGCTGTACATCATCGGCGCTTCATCGTGCATCCAAGTGGATTCGATATAGTCGCGACTCTCCTTCAGCGCGGCGCGCGAGGTGGCCGACAGTTCGACTTTCGCGCCATCGCGCGCCACGGCCAGGACTTCTTCGGCGGTGAGGTTGAAGCCGTCGATAGTTACGTTGCTCATTGCTTTTCCTTTCAGTTCGCGCTGGTCTCGAACCAGGTACCGATCAACTGGCGTTCGGCGTCGGTCATATGGGTCATATTCGCCAGCGGCATATCCTTGTTCTGCACCGCACGCTGATAGATCTTGGCGGCGTGCTGTTTAACCTGGGCCTCGGTATCGAGCATCACGCCGCCCGGGGCTGATGCGAAACCCGCCTGGGTTGGCGTCGCGGAGTGGCAGGAGGCACAACGCTGCGTCACAACCT